>ERZ1292645.367-Hain-H14-02um-R2-367-length-16842-cov-9_pt1 | contig 13602 bp, 15 predicted proteins | sample MGYA00564401_ERZ1292645 | MGnify/ENA primary metagenome ERZ1292645 (study PRJEB36523, sample SAMEA6512644) | groundwater metagenome | collected 2019-01-09 | study: AquaDiva: Metagenomics assemblies of 32 groundwater samples | reverse complement strand
GCTTCTTTCGCAAAATATGTGAGTATTAAATCAGCGCCTGCCCTCTTTATAGAAATAAGACTTTCCATCATTGCCCGTTCGCCGTCCATCCATCCGAGCTCTGCCGCTGCCTTTATCATTGCAAATTCGCCGCTTACATTATATGCGGCAACAGGATAACCAAACTCTTCTTTTACCCTCCGTATTATGTCAAGATACGGCAGCGCAGGCTTTACCATCACAATATCCGCGCCCTCTTCAATATCAAGCCTCACTTCTCTTATCGCCTCATCGCTGTTTGCCGGATCCATCTGATAACTTCGTCTGTCTCCGAATTCAGGCGTTGATTCAGCTGCCTCCCTGAACGGCCCATAAAATGCGCTGGCGTATTTTACGGCATAGCTCATAATCGGCATATTTTGAAAACCGTTTTCATCTAAAGCCTTCCTGATAGCTCCCACCCGTCCATCCATCATATCTGACGGCGCCACCATATCAGCCCCTGCCTTTGTATGAGACAGCGCCTCCTTTGCGAGAAGCTCAAGCGTTGCATCGTTATCCACATCGTTATTTTTTATTATCCCGCAGTGCCCGTGTGATGTATATTCGCACATGCATACATCTGTGATGACAACCAGTTCAGGCGCCTTATTCTTAATCGTTTTTATAGCCTGCTGAATTATACCTTTTGGATTATACGCCTCGCTGCCAATCTCGTCTTTATGCTCAGGGATGCCGAACAGAATCACGGCAGGGATGCCGAGGCTTTTTATCTCTTTCGCCTCTTTTGCAAGATTGTCCACTGACATCTGATAATGGCCTGGCATAGAGCTTATCGGCTTTTTTACATTCCTGCCGAATGTTACAAAGAGCGGCAATATCAGGTCGTCTGCTGAAAGGGTTGTCTCCCTGATCATTCTTCTGAGCATTTCATTTTTTCTTAATCGTCTCGGACGATATATGGGGAAGATGGACATATCACCACTCCTTAAAAATAAAAAATACTGCTCCAATCATCATTGAGAATCCTACAAAATAATTCCACTTCAACTCCTCTTTGAGATAAATAAACGAAAAGACACAGAAGACAACAAGTGTAATGACCTCCTGAATGGTCTTTAATTGCGTTGCTGTAAACTGATAATGACCAATCCTGTTTGCAGGCACCTGAAAACAGTATTCAACAAATGCAATCCCCCAACTTATCAGAATCACTTTTAACAGAGGTGATTCCTTATACTTCAGATGCCCATACCATGCAATTGTCATAAATATGTTTGAGACTATTAAAAGAAGGATGGTCTTCATTTATTGAATCTATTTCGCGCCGATTGCCTTCTTTTTATCTTGAAGGCCTATCTCCTCATCTGTCAGATAACATGCAGGGTCTTGCATCCATGGATCATTGTAAACCCTCATCGCTCTGACTCTGAAACTGCCTCCGCAAACTTTTATCCACTGACAATTGGCGCATCTGCCTTTTAAGAGCGGCAGCCTGTTTTTAAGTCCTTTCATAAGCGCATCGGATGTGTCCATCCATATCTCGGAAAACGGCCTCTTTCTGACATTGCCGAATGTATAATCCTGCCAGAACTGGTCTGCATGGACATTGCCGAAAAAATCAATATTGCCGATGCCGACCCCTGATGAACATGCGCCGCCGCCGTTCCACGCCATAAGCTTATATATCTCTTCTGCCCGCTTCGGATCAATCTCTTTCAGCTTCATATAAAGATAAGGGCCGTCCACATGATTATCAACAGTAAGGATATCTTTCTTCAGACCTCTTTTATGAAAGTCCATTGTCCTTTCAAGGATTATATCCAATGCGCGTCTGCTCTCTTCGTGAGAGAGGTCGTCCTTTCTAATATCGCTCCCCCTTCCTGCATAAACAAGATGATAGAAACATGCCCTTTGAATGCCTTCCTTTTCAATAAAATTAAAGATATTATGCAGGTCTTCATAGTTTCTTCTTGTGAGTGTCAATCTAAGACCAACTTTCTGTTCAACCTCCATGCAGTTTCTTACCCCGCGCAAGGCAAGGTCAAATGCGCCTTCCATACCTCTGAATTTGTCATTTACCTCGCCAATACCATCAAAAGATATACCCACATAACTAAAACCTGTTTCCTTTATCCTCTTTGCCATCTTCTGGTCTATTAATGTTCCATTTGTTGAAAGCGTAAGCCGCATATTCAGACCTCTGGCATAATCCGCAAGCTCAAATAAATCCTTTCTCATGAGCGGCTCGCCGCCGGATAAAAGAAGCGCCGGTATCTTAAAGTCCGCCAGATCTTTAATCATAGTCTTCGCTTCACTGTGAGTCAACTCGCCTGGATAGTCCTCATTGTGAGAATCCGTATAACAGTGTACACAGTTTAAATTGCATCTCCTTGACACACTCCATACCACAACCGGCCTTCTCTCGCTGGCAGATTTTGGAACTTCATGTTCAAGCTTTTCTGTTGCATGAGGTGTGCCGTGTCCAACGCCACTTTTATGGCCATATCTTAAAGGGTCTCCTGTTGTATCAGCTCCGCAAAAAAGTTTTGTTATGTCTATCATAATGATTTCCCCTCCTGTTTCTTAAAATACTCTACTATCGCCTCTGTCAATGCCGGTATTGTGTATTTTTTAGGCATTATATCCGTCTTTATGCCCAATTTGGCTGCCGTATCCTTTGTTATCGGCCCTATAGAGGCGACCACTGCGCCGTTTAAAAGGCCCGACGCCTCTCCCTTTTTAAACATATCTGCAAAATTTTCCACTGTTGAAGAAGATGTGAATGTTACTGCATCAATCTTTTTTTCCTCAAACATTTTTCTGATTTCATCAGTTTTTTCTTTTGGTTTTATTGTCCTGTAAGTAGGCACAACATCAACTTTGCCGCCGAGCCTCTTTATCTCATCAGGCAATATCTCTCTTGCCTTTAATGCCCTGGGGAGTAAAAATCTCCTGCCTTTTATTCTGTTTTTACCAAGACCTTCTATTATCGCCTCTGCGCGATATTCTTTTGGCAGAAAGTCAACCTTTATGCCTAAATCCTCTATTGCTTTTGCTGTTGCAGGGCCGATGGCGCATATCTTAACGCCCTTTAGCTCCCTTATATCCTTACCCTGTTTTTTCAGTCGTTCCACAAAGTATTTTACACCATTTACACTCGTAAAGATAGCCCAATCATAATAACTCCCTCTCCCCTTGCTGGAGAGGGGAGGGTGAGAGGTAGAGAGTTTTTTAATTGCCTTATCAACATCATCCCATTTTTTAGGAGGGACTATCTCTATTGTCGGGAACTCAATTACATCAGCGCCATTCTCTTTTAATAAATCTGCAAAATCAGAAACCTGCTCCCTTGCCCTTGTAATAACAACCCTCTTGCCAAAAAGCGGCCTTTTATCAAACCACCTTAATTTATCCCTTAACGAAACGACCCCGCCCACAACAGTTATTGCAGGCGCCTTGAAATTTGCAGCCTTTGCCTTTTCCGCAATGTCGGCAATAGTACCGACCAGCGTCTCCTGCTCCGGTGTTGTTCCCCAGCGGATTAAGGCAACTGGTGTATCTGGACTTCTGCCGTTTTCCATGAGCTTTTTCATATTCGGCTCAAGGTTTCCAATGCCCATATAAAAAACCAGTGTGCCGATACCTGTTGAAATCCTGTCCCAGTATATATTTGATTCATCCTTTGTCGGATCTTCATGGCCTGTAATAAATGCCACAGTTGTTGTGAAATCCCTGTGAGTCAGAGGGATGCCTGCATACGCAGCAGCAGCTACCCCTGCTGTAACACCAGGCACAACTTCATAAGCAATGCCTGCCCCTACAATCTCCTCAGCCTCTTCGCCGCCCCTTCCAAAGATAAAAGGGTCGCCGCCCTTAAGCCTTGCAATAACCTTTCCCTTTTTCGCTTTTTCAATAATGAGTTTATTTATATCTTCCTGCGGCAATGTATGCGCGCCGCCTATCTTGCCGACATAAATAATCTCTGCGCCCTTTCCGGCATACTCCAGAAACTTCTTATTTGCCAGATAGTCATAGACAACAACATCCGCTTCTTTAATACACTCTATGGCTTTAAGTGTAATAAGCCCGGGGTCCCCCGGGCCTGCGCCTATAAGATAAACTTTACCTTTGTTCATACGGTTTATTATATCCTCTCAATGGTTAAAATATTATTGATATGTTGTTAAATAATTTTAACCCGCCCCGCCCTGCATAGGCGGCGCAGTTTCATAAACCTCTTTCAATATATCCCATGCGCCCATACTGAGAAGTCTTTCCGCCAGTTCTATGCCGATAGCCTCTGCCCTGTCAATTTGGCCTGTAATAGAATCTTTAATAATCCTTTTTCCATCTGTAGACGCGACCAAACCAATGAGTTTTAGCTGATTGTTTTTAACTTCTCCGTATGCGGCGATTGGCACCTGGCATCCGCCTTCGAGTTTCTTTAAAAGCGCCCGTTCTGCCCTTACTGAAATAGAGGTAGCCGGATGGTCAAAAAAGGCCGTCAGTTCATTTATCTCTTTATCATCTATCCTTGTCTCTATGCCGAGCGCGCCCTGACCTATGGCAGGAAGGCTAACTTCGGGTGAAAGATATTCGGTTATCCTGTCAGACCATCCGAGCCTTTTAACGCCGGCAGCGGCAAGAATTATCGCGTCATACTGCCCATCATCCAATTTTTTCAGCCTTGTATTAAGATTGCCGCGGAGTTGCATAATCTTTAAATCAGGTCTTACATTTAGCAATTGAGATGAACGTCTAAGGCTGCTTGTGCCGATACTTGCGCCGTAAGCCAGGTCTTTAAACTTTTGACTTTTGACTTTTGACTTTTGACTTATTATAAACGCATCTCTTGGGTCTTCCCTCTCTGTAATTGCAGCAAGGTGCAATCCGTTGGGAAAATCAGTCGGCACATCCTTCATGGAATGCACAGCCAGGTCAATCCTTTTTTTTAGCAGAGCTTCTTCAATCTCTTTTACAAAAAGCCCTTTGCCGCCGACCTTTGCAAGAGGCACATCAAGGATTTTATCTCCTGTTGTTTTGATCTTTATTATCTCTACTTCAAGGTTCTTATATCTTTTTTCCAGCTCTGACTTTACCCAGTTTGCCTGCCATAATGCAAGCTGGCTGCCGCGTGAGCCGAGTTTAATCTTTCTTTTCAATTTATACTCTCCTTCCTGGAACTATCCTTCTTCAGCCTTTTTTGCCTCTTTATCTGCCTCTGCGTCCAGATCAAACAGTTTTCTTGCCGCCTCTATATAAAAATCCCCCTCCACCTTGTTTGCCTCTTTTTTAAGATGTGTTACAGGGTCGTGAACTACCTTGTTGATTATTGCCTTTGTCATGGCATCTATTGTCTCTTTATCCTTTTCCTGCAGGTTATTCATTCCTGACAATGCCTTTTCCATCTCGCCCCTTCTTATCTCTTCAAATTTTTTCTTTAATGCCACAATAGTCGGCACTACATCAAGGGACTTGACCCATCTGTGGAAATTGCCCAATTCCTCATTGATAATCGCCTCAGCCTCTTTCGCCTCTTTTGCCCTTTCTTTTAAATTCGCCTCAACAACGCCCTGAAGGTCGTCAACATTATAAAGGTAGATGTTATCTATATTGTTTATAAGCGGGTCTATATTCCGGGGAACAGAGATGTCAATAAAAAACATTGACCGGTTCTTTCGCTCCTTTATTACCTCCTCTATCTGCTCAGGATGTATTATGAATTTAGGCGCGGCAGTTGAAGCAATGACAATATCCACCTTTTTAAGATAATGGGTAAACTCTCTGAACATGATAGGCGTGCCATTGAAGCCCTTGGCCATCTCTATAGCCTTTTCGTAGGTTCTGTTTGCCACGATTATCTCCTGCACTCCGCTTGAAAGGAGATGCCTGGCTGCAAGTTCAGCCATCTCTCCGGCGCCTATAAGCATAGCTATCTTGCCCTCAAGCGTTCCAAAGATTTTTTTTGCCAGCTCCACTGCTGCGTAGCTTACGGAGACTGCGCTGGAGCCTATCTTTGTCTCTGTGCGGATCCTCTTTGCAACCGAGAATGCCTTGTGAAAAAGCTTATTCATTATAACGCCGGCGGTTTTGTGCTGGAGGGCGTAACCATAGGCATCCTTTATCTGACCCAGTATCTGCGGCTCTCCTATGATCATTGAATCAAGGCCTGAAGAAACCCGGAAGATATGCCTTACCGCATCTTCTGATGTATAGGCATAAAGATGCTTATCTAATCCTTCCAGAGGTATGTTGTGATATTCTGATAAGAACTTCTTTACCTGCCACAGCCCCTTTTCAATGTCCCTCGTAACAGCAAATACCTCAACCCTGTTGCATGTGGATATAATAACCCCTTCGTTTATTTCATAGGCTGTGCATAGCCTGTTTAACGGCTCGCCTATTGTTTGGGCAGGAAATGAAAGCCTCTCCCTTATCTCAACAGGCGCTGTTTTATGACTGAGACCGACGACGATTAGATTCATTTGAAACCTCTGAAAAACTCACCGACAAAGAATTTTCTATTGCTTTTTGATGCTGACCCTTGCAAATCTTCTTTTACCCACCTGCAGCAAATAATTCTTATTGGCAGGAAGCCTTAAGTTTATATCAGATACTCTCATTCCGTCAATACTAACTCCCCCCTGCTGGATAAGTCTTCTTGCCTCTGAGCTTGAAGGAACCAAACCAATTGTTTTTAAAATATCAACAACCCCTGCATAGTCGGTCTGAATGGCAATAACCTTTTCTTCTATATCCTCCGGGATATCTTTGGCCTTGAATACCTTATCAAATTCAGAGGCTGCCTTAATTGCAGAGTCGCTTCCATAAAATCTTGTTGTCATCTCTTTTGCAAGTCTGACCTTGGCATCCTTTGGATGAACCGCGCCATTTTTTAAACCTTGTTTTAATTCTTCAAGTTCTGTGTTGGAAAGAGAGCTTAAGAGTTCATAGTATCTGAGCATCAGCTTGTCTGACACAGACATTATCTTTCCAAATATTTCTCCGGGAGGTTCGGTAATCCCTATATAATTCCCAAGGGACTTGCTCATCTTCTGCACGCCGTCAGTTCCTTCAAGAAGCGGCATGGTTATCACAACCTGCGCTTCTTGGCCAAACTTTTTCTGCAAGGTTCTGCCCATAAGCAGATTGAAAAGCTGGTCAGTGCCGCCCAGTTCCACATCAGCATTCAAATATACTGAATCGTATGCCTGGAATAAGGGGTAATAAAATTCCAGTATGGTTATATCTTGATGATTATTGAACCTCTTCTTAAAATCTTCCCTCTCAAGCATCCTTGCCACTGTTTGCATTGAACCAAGTTTCACAACTTCTATCGCACTCATATTTGAAAGCCATTGACTATTAAATACAATCTGCGTCTTTTCAGGATCCAGTATCTTGAATATCTGCTTTTTATAGGTTTCTGCGTTTTTTATCACATCTTCTTTTGTAAGGGGTTTTCTGGTCTCGGACTTGCCTGTGGGGTCTCCTATCATGCCGGTAAAATCGCCGATGAGGAATATCACATGATGTCCTAATTCTTGAAATTGTTTCAATTTTTGAATGAGAACAGTATGACCAAGATGGAGGTCAGGGGCTGTAGGGTCAAAGCCTGCCTTGATGCGGAGGGGTTTGCCGTCTTTTGCGCTCTTTTGCAGTTTTTCTTTCAGTTCTTCTTCTGATATAAGATCAACAATCCCTCTTTTTATAATAGAAAGTTGTGTCGTAATATCTATCATGGTTTGCATCGGTCTTTAGTTTTTTCCCTAACAGTTATAATCTGTTCTATAATGGTATATTTATTCTTTCAATAGCCGTTGCCCTGCCGTTCTTTGAATCTATAGACATAACAACCCCCTGCACCACTACATCTTTTACAGCCACTTCAAATTTCTTCGGCATCTGCGTAAGAAATCTTTCAAGAACAATCTCTTTTTGCATTCCAATCACTGAATTCAAAGAACCTGTCATGCCTGCATCGGTTATAAATGCTGTTCCCTGAGGAAGTATTCTTTCATCAGCAGTCTGAACATGTGTGTGCGTGCCTATCACAGCGCTTACCTTGCCATCCAGAAACCAAGCCATAGCAGCCTTTTCAGAGGTTGTCTCAGCGTGCATATCAAGAATAATTATGGGTGTTTCATGCGCTATCTGTTTCAGTATTTCACTGCCAACCCTGAACGGGCAATCAAGATTGTCCATAAAAACCCTTCCGCAAAGGTTGAAAATGCCTATCTTTATATCCGACCTTGTTTTTATTACTGCCCAACCGGAACCAGGCACCCCTTCAGGATAGTTGGCAGGTCTCAGAAGCCATTTTTTATCCTTGATATAACCTATAATCTCCTTTTTATCCCAGATGTGATTGCCTGATGTTATCACATCAATATTAAGACCAATAAGCTCTTCTGCAATAGCAGGGGTAATCCCGAATCCACCAGCGGCGTTTTCCCCATTTGCAATAACAAAATCTATAGCGTATTTTTCTATTATATCCGGCAGAAGCCCCTTAACCGCATCCCTGCCCGGTCTTCCGATGATATCTCCAATAAAGAAAACCTTGACTGTCTCGGCCGTATCGTTATTTTGCATAATCAACGGCGCGGGTTTCCCGTATGACCGTAACCTTTATCTGTCCTGGATAATGCAGCTCCTTTTCTATCTTTCTTGCTATATCATTAGAAAGCATAACAGCAGCCTCGTCCGATATAGACTGGTTGCTTACAATAACCCTTATCTCTCTTCCTGCCTGAATTGCATAAGATTTTTCAACGCCGGAAAATGATGTTGCTATTTTCTCAAGGTCTTCAAGCCTTTTTACATAAGTCTCCATCATCTCTTTTCTAGCGCCGGGTCTTGCGGCAGAAAGGGCATCGGCTGCCTGAACCAATATGCCGAAAATATTCTCAGGATGGTCCTCATGATGGGTGGCAATGGCTGCAACTATATTTGAGTTTTCGCCGTATTTCTTTGCCAGGTCGCCGCCTATAACTGCATGGGAACCTTCAATCTCGTGATCGACCGCCTTTCCTATATCGTGAAGAAGACCTGCCCTTTTTGCCTGCTTTTCAGGAAGCCCCAATTCAGCCGCCATAACCCCGCAGATGAACGCCACCTCAATCGAATGGACATATACATTTTGCGCATAGCTTGTTCTGAATTTAAGCCGGCCTACAAGCTTTATAAGTTCAGGATGAAGACCGTGAATCCCGACATCAAAGACAGCCTGCTCGCCAGCCTCTTTAATCGTCTGTTCAATCTCCTGCTCAACCTTGCTTACAATCTCCTCAATCCTTGCGGGATGTATCCTTCCGTCAGCCACAAGCCTCTCCAACGTTATCTTTGCCACCTCTCTCCTTACCGGGTTGTGGCCGGAGAGTATCACAGCCTCAGGCGTATCATCTATAATAATATCAATGCCCGTAGCGGCCTCTATTGCCCTTATATTACGGCCCTCTCTGCCGATAATCCTTCCTTTCATCTCGTCATTTGGAAGATTCACAACAGACACCGTCCTCTCCGCAACATATTCGCCTGCATATCTTTGAATGGCAAGGGCCATAATCTCCCTGGCCTTATTGGCAGCCATTTCTCTGGTTTCATCCTCAATCCTTTTTATAGCCTTGGCAGCCTCGGTCTTTGCCTCATTTTCCATAATCTCCACAAGACCCTTTTTAGCCTCATCCGCAGACATGCCTGCTATTTGTTCCAGTTTAAGCCTTTGCCTGTCCAAAAGGGCGGCACGTTCCTTTTCCATCTCCTGAATCTTCTTTTCCTGCTGGTCTAAATTTCTATCCCTTTTAGTAATCTCGCTGTCCCTTCTATCGAGCGTCTCAATCTTTTTATCAAGGTTCTCCTCTTTGGCAACAAGTCTTTTTTCCAGATTCTGCAGTTCCTGTCTTCGTTCCCTCGTATCCTTATCAAGCTCAATCTTGCTTTGATACAGTTTGTCCTTTGCCTGTAGGCTGGCCTCCTTTTTTATGGTCCCAGCCTCTTTTTGGGCCTCCGCAACGATAGATTCAGCAAGGCTCTTGGCAGCCTCTATATTCACCACCGTAGTTTTTTTTCTAATAAGATAACCTGCTGCCAACCCTATCAAAATTCCGGCAATCGCAATCAGCGCTATTAACAAGTTGATATCCAAATTAATCACCTCTTTCTATATTTATTCCGTTAGACGGCCTTATGGCTTGTCACGGGATAAAATTGAATTTGTTCTATATAAAATTTTTAAAAACCTATGTTAGCCTTTAGCCGGGTTTATTGCCCTGCTTTCTGTGATTATCCTGCCCATCTTTATATCATGGGCCTCTGCAGGGACCCTGTCCAATATTTGAAAATCAAATGCAAGCGCCGCAACAAGACAGCCCTGTTTTACGCTGCCAAGCACCCTGTCGTAATAACCCTTCCCATATCCAAGCCTGTTGCCAGCTGTATCAAATGCAACACCCGGCACAATCATGATATCAAATGATGATGGCGCTCTTATATCCAATTCACGGTCATGCGCGGGTTCGTGTATTTTATATGAACCCTGACTAAAATCTTTCTTGCCATGCACTCTCAAAAACACCAGCCCTCTTTTCCCCCGGACAATTCGCGGGAAAAAGACTTCCTTTCCATGAGCAAGGGCATACCCAAAGATAGCGTCAGTAAGAACCTCATTTTTAAAACTCGCATACAGGGCCAGCTGTCTTGCATAATGCAATTCCCTTATTCCCAAAAATCTTTCCTGGATTAGTGAGCTTAATTTGAAAACTTCCTCAAATGGCAATCTTAACCGCCTTTGAAGGACATCCCTTCTCGAGGAATCTTTTTTCTCAGCAATTGATAACACTTATTCTTGATATATCATGGAAGTTTCTGGGCTTGTATTGCGCATAAACAATGCGGCGGATTAGGAAGGTATTTGAACAGGGGATGCGGCCATAGGGTTGACTATAATGGAAACGGAAACCTTACACAACATCCGTCTCCGGTTTTAGGGACATCAAAAACTTTTCTCTTTCTTTTACGAACAAAAAATTTATTTTTTTGATAAAAGTAACAGCCTTTATTAGCATACCCCATTCCCCTTGATCCAAAAAACCCTTCCTAATCTTTTTTTCCCCCCGCTTTAATGCCGTGTTGATGGGTTATTTGAACCTATATAAATAGGTGGGTACCTTTAAAATAACTGTTTTCGACCCTTCCAATCCATCCCAATAAATGGGCGGGAATCCGTCGGCTGACAGTCAGGGAAGGTTCCCTTATTTAATAATGTTGGTTCGAAATATACCCATAATCACGAACATAGCAGGGGAGAAATCTAATCTGTCCGTTTGTCTATAAGCTTTGAAAGTTCCCTGGCCCTGCCTTCCAGTTTTACCACTCTCTCCTTTGCTTCAAAATAATCATCTGTAATATTCATTGCCGCAAGTAATGCCACATCAAGCGTTGAAACAGCCTTTGAGTTTTTTTTAACCTCCTCTATTTTGCTGTTTAAATAATCCACTACCATTTTAACATGCTCCTCGCCATCTTCACTCTTCACAAGAAGCTTCTGCTCCAGAATATTTACTTCTACTACTGGCAATATCACCCCTTATGCGGTTTGAATCAACCCCTCCACCCTTTCCAGAAGGGTTTCTACCTTCCCCCTTATCAAGCCCTTTTCTTTGCCAAATTTCTCAAGTTTCAAATGCAGACCTTCTATCTCTCTATCCTTTAAATTTAACGTCTCTGCTAATCTTTTGTTTTCTTCCTTCAACTCCGCATGTTGCTCTATAAGTTTTTCAACCTTTTTCTCCAACTGTTCAAACACCACCAGTTCCATGAAAAAATCCTCCAATAGCAAAACTATAATAAACCTTTTAAAATCGCAAGTCAAGTATAAAAAAGCAAATGTCAACCCAATTTAGAAACATTTCTACTTTGGCTAAATTATGACATTATCATTTTTCATTTATATCCTGACAGATTTACTTTGCTATCACAAACAAACAAAAGAAACCTTGACAAAGGCATAACTTTTTTTTAGTATAACCTTTCAATTTTAAAGGGCCCATAGCTCAGTTGGAAGAGCCACCGGCTCATAACCGGTCGGTCCCTGGTTCAAGTCCAGGTGGGCCCACCATGTCTTGTTCCTGTAAAAACAGGAAAATATTCACCCCCACACCAAAGATTTTGGGTAGGGGTTTAGTTGAGGGAGTTTTTTGAAAAGCCAGTTATTATTACTCAAAAAGATTCAGGATATTGACATTCAAATAGGTTTGATAGAAAAGGAGACCAGGGAAACAAATGCGGATGCAGAGAGGCTTTTGGCCGATGTTCGTATATATGAAGATAAATTAGAAATAAAGAAGAAAGAAATTGATGAATTGGAAAATGAGAGGCGGACATTAGAGGGTGAACTAACCGAATATGCAGAGAGGATAAAGAAAAATGAGGATAGGCTCAAGAATATAAAAAATGATAAGGAATTTAAGGCAGCTACAAAAGAAATGAATACGGCAAAAAAGAATACGCTGGCAAAAGAGGGTGAAATTAACAAGCTAAATGCCAATATAGATGAGAAAAAAGGTTTTATAAAAGAGGAAGAAGACAGATTAAGAAATAAAAAGGATGAGCTTGAATCAAAAAAACTGAGCATTGAAACAAATAAGGAAAATGGGGAGAAGGAAATAAAAGAAAAAACGGAAGAAAAGATGGCAATTGCCAAAGATGTTTCCTCTGCCCTTTTAAAGAAATATGAAACAATAAAAGAAAAAAGACATGGTATAGCGATAATATCGGTAGCGGCCGGTGTCTGTCAGGGCTGTCATATGAATATACCTCCTCAGGCATATATATATCTTCAAAAAGGCTCATCAGACCTTATCTTCTGCCCCCACTGCCACCGCATACTATATTGGAACCCAACATCTGAAACTCAAGAAAAAGGACAGCCTGCCTAAACTCTTCTGCATTGAAAGACAACCTTAAATACATATTCCTCAAAAGATTGGCGGAAACCCTTGACTTTGCGAAAACAAAAAAAGATTTCCCTGAGATGTCTGACAAGGATATACAGTCTTTTCTTCTCAAACTTGCCGATACCTTCAAACCCGCGGAGGTGGTCAATATCTATGTGGATGGCGCGTCAAGGGGAAATCCAGGAAATGCCGGAATAGGTGTTTTTATAAAAGCAGCGGATGGTCGGGCGCTGGTGAAAACAGGACGATACATTGGCAAGACCACAAATATTGTGGCAGAATATCAAGCTCTTATTGCTGCGCTGAAAGAGGCAAAGTCTCTTGGCGCGACGATAGTTAAGATATTTGCGGATTCAGAGCTTATGGTAAAGCAGATAAATGCTGAATATAAGGTAAGAAGCGCAGGATTGATACCGCTTTATAAAGAAGCAAATGCCCTATTGATGACATTTAACAGGTATGATATCATTCATATAAACAGAGAGGAAAATACAGAGGCAGACAGGCTTGCAAATCACGCAATAGATATAATGGCTCGCTGAAGCGAGATGAGATGACCGCTGCCCCGATGTAATATCGGGGTGGAGGAAAGTCCGGACTCCGCAGGGCAGGGAGGTCGCTAACGGCGACCGGGAGAGAATCCCAGGGAAAGGACCACAGAAAA
>ERZ1292645.522-Hain-H14-02um-R2-522-length-13614-cov-5_pt1 | contig 13614 bp, 10 predicted proteins | sample MGYA00564401_ERZ1292645 | MGnify/ENA primary metagenome ERZ1292645 (study PRJEB36523, sample SAMEA6512644) | groundwater metagenome | collected 2019-01-09 | study: AquaDiva: Metagenomics assemblies of 32 groundwater samples | reverse complement strand
GCAAAAACTTAACAAGATTAAACGGCGAATAGCCGTCTTCCTGCAAAAAGTGTGACGGTTCAAAGTTTATCGAGCGGGTTATAATCGGAATTTTATTTTTTCTTAAAATATAGTGAACCGGCCATAAATAAGTATAGTCAACCCAGGCCAGATCGGGCTTAAAACTCTTAATCGCCTCGTCTACTGCGTTTTTAGTTGATTTATCCGCGTATTCAAAAGCCGCGCCGTCCCAATAGAGAGGATTTAAAAATTTCTTGGCGCTAAATGTGTTTTGATATTCTAAAAGTTTTATTGGAATTCCGAAATCAGCCGAAAATTTTTCTATAATACCCTTATCTTGAAAACGGAAAACTTTGGCGATAACCCTCACATCAAACCCCAATTTTTTTAATTGTTTTATGCCCCCAAGACGGTCTTTTTCGTCAGCGCCAATGTTGGGCAGGGGAAAGCGAGGCGTTATAACTAATATTTTTTTTGACATACCCCGCAAAGCAATATTAAATCCGCCTGCGAAAATACGCAGTAGGACAAATTAATAAATAATGGCCTAAATAATGCTTGTTGTTCATAGTATGTTTTATAAAGATGGCGAGATTTTCTTTTAATATTGCCTTACGGGACATAAATTAATTTTCAAAAATTTGTCTGAATTTATACAGTATCTTTCCGTAATCCATGGAAACGCTGATAACAGCGATGAATAAAATCGTAATTCCGGCGGCAACAAAATGCCGAGAATATTCTTTTGGCTCCGAATAAAAACGACTTAAAGCAAATCCGGAAAACAAAGCCAAAAATGGGTAAACCGGCAAACGATAGCGCGTTTCATATAAAATAGGCACGAGCGATAAAGCGCTCAATAAAATAAAGCAGAAAAAATAACTCAGGAGACCGTTTTCTCTCCATTTCTTAAACCAGATAAAAATGCCGGCAAAACTCGTCCAAAATAAAATTAGGGAGCCTAAAACGGAGCTGGCAACAAAAATAAGCTGACCCCATCCTTGTTGATAAAACCAAAAACCCATCGGCCGCATAAAACTAAAATATTTTATGGTCCTTGAAATTGTAAGCCGAGTATATTCAAAAGGATGAGTGACAACGAATTTTTTAAATTGTTCCATAGCGTAATAATTCGCCCCGATATAACCGTACTTTTTTTGGGCCGCGGCAAGTTCGGGCGTATTTCCACCCTCGCCGTCTCCTCCTTCATGATTACCAACCCAAAAATTATAGCCAAAATTAGCCATAGTCGGAATAAAATTGCCATAAACCCTGTAATTTCTTATAGTCCACGGCGTCATAATTAAAACAAGCATTGCCAAAAATAGAACGAATTTTGCATACTCTTTGCGGGAAATAAAATAAAATCCAAACGGCAAAAGAAAAATCCCAAGGCTTGAGCGGCCAAGAACGGCCAAACCAAAAGAAAGTCCCAAAAAAAGAGAGTTTAAATAAGACGGGTTTTTATATAAAATCGCGAACATATAAACCGCGAGCACCGATAAAAATATAAAAAAGGTTTCGGTCATAAGCATCGCCCCAATTTCAATAAGGTCTGGATGTAAACCGAAAACAGCGGCAGTTATCCAGCCGACCCTCATCCCAGCTTCATTAAAAATTTTAACAGCGATTAAATATAGGAATAGCGCCGTAAACGCCCTCAACAATGCCTGAATAAGCCAAACTGCTTCATAATTATGGCCGAAAATCAGATAAACTCCTGCTAAAAAATATTGATACAAGGGGCCCTGAAAAGTAATTATTTCATCTTCGGCTATTGGCGCCGAGCGGTTAAACCTAAAACCATGGCCCTCAATAATATTAACCGCTGTTTGGTCATAGACCCCCGCATCCACTGCGGGCCCAATACGATAATAAAAAGCGTATGTAGCGCTTACGGCAAAGATTAAAATACAGATTATTACTATAATCCGATGTTGCATCGTTTTATTATATCAATTTTCGAGCCTTTTTATTATATTTGGGACTAAATTCTTCAAATCGTGATTTTTGACCGCAATCTGCCTGAAGATTTCTGTGTCACGTGAACTTTCAACATTCATTAAATAAATTATTTTTTGCACTATCGCAGAAGCGTCGGCATCGTGCTTAATAATATTTTCTTTCGGCAACATTTCAAAAAACGCCTCATTTGAAGTCAAAATATTAACGCCCGAACTCATTGCTTCAAGAACGGCCTTATCCAAACTGCCGGTTGAAGAAAAATTCAAAAATAAGTTGCTTTTTTGATACTCTCGAAGCGCTTCGTCCTGGGTTTTTGCGCCCAAAAAATTAACGATCCCGCCTAAATTTAAATCCTCCGCCGTCTTTTTAATCTTCTCTAAATATTTTTCATCTTCGGCCGTCACCGGAGATCCAACGATGGCCAGCTCCGCGCTTTTATGTTGCTGTGTAATTTTCTTTAATTCCGCAACGACTAAAATCATTTTTTCAATGTTTTTAGTTCTGGAAATTCGGCTGACAGACAAAATCCTAAATACGTCTTTTGATTTTGCTAATAAATCGGGCTTAAAAAATTCGGTGTCAATTCCGTGACCTAAAATTGAAATCTTTTTTGATGGCAATCTAAAACTTTCGCGTGATGCCGTAAAAATTTCATCGGCTAGTTTTTTGGCAATTCTCAATTTCAAACTTACGTACTTATGTACGTACCAAAGTGCGATTTTTTTGCCTAAAATTTTCCAGTCGGCCCAGCCCAGAATCACGTATTCAGGATTCATGTGCACAAAAACGGCATCATAATTTTTGCGCTCGCGCCAGATATAGCGATAAAAATTAAAAAGATATTTTATTCTTGAGCGGCCACCTTCTTTGCCTAAGGACAGTACTTTAACATTTTCCGGCAACTCGTACTCGCCTTTTTCAAGACAAATTACCGTAAGTTTCTCCACATTTTTCGCAAACCCCTCAAGCCACCGGTGAAAAAACCCCAAAATCGGGTCGTTTTTATCAACTTTTTGGGTGATAACTAAAAGTTTCATAAAGGTTTTAACTCCAAAAGTAAAAAATATTACTTCTCATGATTAACATATTTTCTACGATCGTGAAAATCATGTTAATCGGCATTTTTGCCAGGACTCAACCATTTTTTGATAATATTCCTCCTCGCTTGGAAGTTCTTTAACTTTTTTTGCCGCCGCTTCAGCTAAGTCGCGACGGAGATTGTCGCTTTCTAAAAATCGTAAAAGCGCTACAACCAAAGCATTTTTATCATTCACGGGAACGACGAGGCCGCTCTTTCCGTCTTCAATAACTTCCCCCGCAAGCCCGACATCCGTCATAGCCACCGCCGCGCCGTAACGCATGGCCTCAACCGCGCTCATTCCCCATCCCTCATATAAACTCGTTAAAAGAAAAATATCCGCGTCCTTGTAATATTGAGCAACGCTGTCTTGCCAACCATCCATTTTAATATTTTTCTGCAATTCTAGATTCCGGATTCTAGATTCTAGATTCTGCCTTTCAGGACCATCGCCGACAATAATCAGGCCGGTTTTAGGATGTTTTTTTACGACTTCAGCCATTGCATTAATCGCAAGCCCAATATTTTTTTCGGAGGTCAGGCGCGAGACCATCAAAATCGTTTTATCAAACTCCGGAAATTTCTTCGGCTCAATATTTAAATCTTGTGGCAAGGACAAAATAGGCAAAACCGCAACACTTGGACGTTCGACGTCCGCTTGGACGTCGAACGTCCGCAGAATCGAGTTCTTAATTCTATCGGATACGACTCGGGTACAGTTTGCTCGCGGAATTAAAAATTTAGCCAATATCACCCTTAATTTATTGGACATCCGATGTCGAGTAAAATAGGGACTGAAAATATCGCCGTGAATCTGCATCTGCCACTTAATTTTGAAGAAAAATGACAAAAGCCAACAAATAAAAGCGTGTTCAATATCCTGCGCGACCAACAAATCGTATTTTTCTTTTTTGATTAAATGCCGTGACTTAAAAAACGCCTTTAAAAAACGTAAAAATCTGCCGGTCAGCGCATAAACTCCGGTATTATCCGCCAATTCAACCCCACTTGGCGGTCGCACCGCCAAGTGGGGGGTTAAAACTAAAATATCAAGTTTTTCAACCCTTTTTCCATATTCAATCATCCGCTGAGCCACCGCCGAACTTGCGTCTAAAATATTCGGATCAGCCGAAAACATCAAAATTTTCATAAAGATTTTAAAACTTCCACTGTTTTATCAATCATATTCTGGCCGGTGAATTTTTGAATGTCTTTTTTTGCGTTTTCTGACAGTTTTTTTACCAGCGCCGGTCTACCCAAAAGCTCAAAAATAGCCGAGAGCCATGCTTCTTTATCATTATAACCCGCAACCAGCGAGTTTTGGCGGTCTTTAAGAATCTCGCGGTTGCCTCCGGAATGCGTGCAGATAGCGGGCGCGCCGACAGCCATGGCTTCCAGAATCTGGTGCGAAAAACCCTCATAGCCGGTATTGAGTAAAAAAACGTCGGCGGTTTTCAGATATTTCAGGACTTGATCGTGAGTCAGACTGCCTAAAAACCGCACGTTAGTTTTTAGCTGATAGCTTTTAGCGTTTAGCGTTTTTTCTTCTGGACCTGAACCGATTATCAACAATTGGGCGTCCGGATATTTTTTGGAAACTTCAGGCATGAGCTCAATCAGCATTTCAAATCCCTTCCACGACACAAGCCGCCCGACGCTTACCAAAACTTTCCCAGAAAGATTCAATTCTTGCCTTAATTCTTCTTTGTTTTTAGAAATCTCCGGAATGGAGACCGCGTTATAAATTACATGGATTTTTTCCGCCCTAACACCCCATTTTTTAACGACTGATTTCAAATAATCACTAGGAACAATTATGACTTTGGCCGACTTGGCCACGAATCGTTCAATAAATCTTAAAAACTCAATTCTCCAGTCGTATTTCTTGTGCAAAAAATCCCCAAGAAGGTCTTTTACGCCGAAACGATTAACCCCCTGCTCCCAAGCGTAATCACCAACCACTTTTAGAACAAACAGCTTTTTTAAAATAAGCGCGACAAAATAGGCCGGCAAACCAACCGAAACAGGGTCTTGAGCAAAAATTACATCAGCATGGCGCGCGCGCCAAAAAACTTTGAAAAAATAAACAAGATGACGGATGATTTTCGGCAAACCACGAACAGAGCCGAAAGATAAAATCTCGACCCCGACCCCGCGCTTGGGCAGTTCATCCGCAAGAATTTTTGAGTATGTTGCCGGTCCTCCTATATCAGGCGGGAATATTCCTGTTGCGATTAAGATTCTCATTTTGTGTGCATTAGGCGATAAAAAATACTGCCCATTTTACGCGCGATTTTATCCCAAGAATAATTTTGCCTTGCGACTTCTTGAGCTTTTTCGGCAATATTTTTACGAAAATCTTCATCGTGAATGAAGCGTTTTATTTTTACAGCCAGATCATGCGGGTCATCAACCTCGCAAAACAGGCCTGTTTTGCCATTTTCCAAAAAATCAGGTATCCCTCCGATATTCGTGCCAATGACCGGCAGACCCGCGCCCATTGCTTCCAAGAAAGCCGAGCCAAGCCCTTCTGAGCGCGAGGGTCTGACAAAAACATGTGACAGGGCATAATACTTAGAAAGCGCGCCGTGCGCTATATCACCCATAAAATGGGTGCGTTTTTCGAGTTTGAGAAGGCCCGCCAACTCTTTGAGCTTTTTTTCTTCGGGACCGGTGCCGGCAATAAAAAGATGCGCGTCGTGTATTTCAGCAATGGCTTTTATTAAAATATCTAAGCCGTTTTTACGCACCAGGCGCGAAGCAGTAATTACTACTTTCTGCTTATCATTTATGCCGTGTCTGATTTTTAATTCGCGCAGATTTTCCGGAGAAAATTTTTTTTCAAAAACACTCAAATCAACGCCATTGGGCACGACTTCGGTTGTAATGAAATTGGCCCCAAACTTAACCGCCAGCTTTTTGAGATAAAAACTGATTACTTGCACCTGGTTGGCTGATTTTATAAGCCGGCCAAGCCAAAAACCCATAAGACCCAGACGGCCTGAAGTCAGATATTCTTCGGGGTCGCCCTCCTGAAGTGTTAGCAAAAATTTTAAGCCCGGATTTGAGCGTTTTAAAAGATAAGCCGCGATACTGCCATAAGAAGCCATAACGCCCCACAAAAGCTGCGGCCCGCCCAAACTGCGTGCCTTAAAATAACCCAGAATCGGCAAAAGATATTTATCAAAAGAGGCGCCGAAACCTAGACGATAAACATCAACCGCACCGATACGCTCAAAACGCGCAAGTGTCCGGCTGAACCTAGCCGTGAAAAGAATAAAATCAAAATAATCCGGCAGACGGTCGGTTATTTCTTTGATTGCCAGTTCCGCTCCGCCTATCATCGGAAGATAAGCCGTTGAGAATATAAAAATTGTCGGTTTTTGAGACAATTGAGAAAAAGATTGAAATTCAGCCATTTTCCCCTTATTATGAAATAGTTTTGGCTTGAGGTCAAAACAAAAGGGCGTCTTATGAGACGCCCGTAAAAGAAGTTTGAAAGTCGCTTTAAAGCCGATTAAAAGCTCTTTTGTGAAATTCAACAATCTTCTTAATCACAAAGACTGCGACTACGATAAGACCTACGACAAGACCTGCGCCAAGACCTGCGATGAGGTCGTCATGCTCTAAATCAAAAACATTTGTCAGCCACGGTATAAGCCATAAATAAACAGACAGGATGAGATTCAAATAAATCGGCAGCAAAACAACATCAAACCATCTATTAACCGTAAAAGAGTGCGGGCCAATACTAACGGCGTAACTTGCGGGAACATTGGTCAGCCAGCTCAACAGGCCCCAGCCCAAAGCGTAAAGCAATGCGCCCCAAAAGGCAGTCACGGCAATCAAGTAAAGTTTTCGCGTCCCGGACATTTGCGCAACACGCATCCCCAGTCCTCCTCTCGGTGTGTTTTTCCAAAACTGCCTCCAAATTATGTCTAGCAAATTACTTATAAAATGTCAAGAGATAAAAAAATCCTGTATTTAATCACAAAGTCCGTCTGGGGAGGGGCCGGAAAATACGTATATGATCTGGCTCTAGCCGCAAAAGAAAACGGGCACGATGTCACAGTGGCCGCAGGAGGCCACGGAATGCTTGCGGATCGCCTGGAAAGGGCGCGCATACCCTTTATTTCCCTTGGCGAATTAAAGCGCGAAATGGGCCTCTTGGGGTCTTTGAGAATATTTTTTAATACTCTTAAACTGTTTTTATCTGTTAAGCCCCATATCGTACACGCAAATAGCCCGCAGGCGGCCGGCATAGGCGGAGTTGCGTTATTTTTGTATCGCGTTCTTGCTTGGAGACCGGGACTCCAAGCGATTTATACGGCACATGGCTGGTCATATCATGAAGCGAGGCCAAAATGGCAAACTTTTTTAATTAAGCTCTTTTCAAAAATAACCTGCTTATTTTATCAAAAAATAATATGCGTTTCGGAATACGACCGGCAATCGGCCCTAAAATTAAAAATTGCGCCCTCGCATAAGCTCCTAACCATACATAACGGCGTAGATGAAAATGAAATAAAATTTATGCCGCGCGAAGAAGCCCGTCGCCGGCTCAACCTGTCAAAAACCGAGTTTTTGACAGTGGGAACAGTGGGAGAATTTACTAAAAATAAGGGGCAAGCATATTTTGTCGGGGCATTAAAAACGCTCAAAGACCGCGACATAAAGTTTCAAGGTTTAATAATTGGCTGGGGAGAGTTGAAACAGAATCTAGAATCTAGAATTCAGAATCTAGAATTAAAAGAAAAAATTTCTTTAATAGATAGTCTTTCAACAGCATCTTCCTATCTAAAAGCTTTTGATATTTTTGTGCTTCCATCAATAAAAGAAGGCCTGCCTTATACTTTGCTTGAAGCCGGTCTAGCGGGACTGCCGGTAATTGCGGCTTCTGTGGGCGGCGTCCCAGAAATAATAGAAAACGAAAAAACCGGTCTTTTGGTGGAGCCGGCAAATGCAAGTGAATTAGCAAAAGCAATATTGCGCCTGATTCAAGACGAAAATTTAAGAAAGACTCTCGGCGAAAATCTGCGCCAAAAAGTGCTTAAGAATTTTTCCAAAAAAGAAATGCTAGAAAAAACCTTTGCGCTTTACGAATAGGAAGCCCGCGGCTGAAAGTAGGCCTAAAAAGAGCGCGAAACCAAACCATAAAACCGGACGGCCAAACCAGCCTCCATCCGATAAAGAAGCGTTGACCGCGGCAAGATTAGCGGCGGCGACATCTTCTTGCACAACTTCTTTGTCTTCAGCTTGGATCGTATCCTTAACTTCGGAAACGGTATTTAAAGGCGACTTTGCAATGCGGGCCGTAAATCTTTCTTCGCCTGGGCTTTCAAGGCCAAGTCTTGCCTCGCCTCGGATTAAATGAAAACTTTCATCATTTTGCGCATATCCTGAATAATCCAGTCTGCCCGCCTCTTTGCCGTCGGGGTATAAAAGAATAGTGGAGCCGTAAGATTTAAAAATAATTCCAGAGGCCTCATGTGTTATAACGATTCGCGACTGCGGAAGAATTTTAGTATTTTCGGGAAAATAAAAAACTTCGGAGCCGTTTGAAATTCTCCAGCGCGAAACATCAACCGTGAATTTTGAATTATTAAAAATCTCAATCCATCCGCCAAAACCCGGCTTAACTTCGGAGATGGTTAAACTATTGGGCACAACCATGATTGCCGCGCGATCAAGCATTGAAACTCCGCCTACGGACACGGTCAGGTCAACATTATAATCGCCGACATGGTCATAGGAATAATAAACAAACGGCCCGCGCTTTATAACCCCATTGCCCATATTCCAAATATAACTTTCGGCATTAATTGGCTCGCCTTTTAATCCGGTTATTTTTGCCTCAAATTTTAAAACCGCTCCGGCAACGGCTACCCTGTCTCCGCCGGCATCAATGATTATTTTGGGGCTCGGCGGCGGAACTGCCGGCAAATTGGCCTCGCTTGAAATTTCTGTTGATTGGTTTTGACCATCCTCGTCAGACGCGCTTGCACTGCCCGCGTTTACGGCTTTAGGAGTTGCGACCGCGGTAATCCAAGCTGACGCGTTTTTTTGCATCGTATCTTTAGTTGTATTGTCGCCGGCCGGCCATCCGCCAGAAGCGTCAATCTTGTTAATTTCCTGGCCTTGCGTGTTTTTTAAAATTAAAATTTCGCCCGCGTTTGAAAGACCGTTTCCGAATGCCGCAATCAAATCAGCCGCAACGCCCGGAATAGTTGTATCATCGGTTCTTTCAATTAAATAATATCCGCCGGCTGTAATTGAGCCCTGAAGCTGAACAGACATTCCGCCGTCTGCCGTAATTAAAGTCCAGCCGGTTAAATCTTGGGCGTTTTGAGAGTAAAGCTCAATCCATTCGTCCGATGCCGAAACGGTTGTCCCCATCCAGGCAACCTCGTTAATAACCGCCTGCGCGCTTGCAAAAAACGGCAGCGCCAAAATAACAGCTAAAATGCCTAATTTCATATGAAATTAGGGTAAATCTGTTTAAAAACTAAGTCAACTTCAGAATTTTATGCTTTCGCCTGGCTTTAAGGTATTTGATTTTTCTTTTTGCGGTGTTTTATTTTTCCCGACGTTTTCAGTCGGGACTCCGACCTTGCCCTCGGCAAGCGTCGGGGTTTCCTTCTTCTCTTCGGCAACCATGCTTTCTTTAAGGGCCTGACGCAGTTCGTCCATCTGCGATTTTTTGTCCTGTTTTGTTTCGTTAAAGGCTTTAGCCTTCAGTTCCGAAAGCGATAAAACCCGGCCCGACGGAGGCCTTTTAACAACCAAATCCCCACCCCTCATCGGATAAGCTGGTCGTGGCTCTTGTCGCGGTCCCGGCGTGGGATACGGCATTGGCGCCGGGCGCGGGGCTTGAACCGAACGCGGAGGTTGAGCCGGACGCGGAGCAAGGTCTCCCGCCCGCCGATTTTCAGACCGACTTTCTTTTTGCATCGGCCTTTCGGCTTTCGAAGAAAATTCAATGCCCGCCAACTCCAAGCCGCCGCCGAATTCTTCATGGACTCTTCTTCCGCTAGCTACTCCTGGCAAAGGCCGAAGAGGATTTATTTGGCCCGATTCAATTTTTTTAAGGCAGTCCGAACAATAAACCGGACGGCGTCCGTCGGGTTTAAATGGAATTTGGGCGGTTTTTTGGCAAACCCAGCAGGGCGTTTCAAACTTTTCTGTAGCCGAACCCGAAGTTGGCGGCGCGGCTTCAGAAAGAGCTTCTTTAAATTCGGTATCGCCGGGCAGCGAGCTGGCCCACCTTTTTATCTCTGTTTCAACGTCGGTGGCGGCCCTGGAATATTGTTTGCGCGAAGACTCAATAATTTCTTGAGGCAAAACCATTTCAAGCGTGCTTGCAAGCGGCGGAAGAGTCGTTGCCGAAAAAGGACGACTAGAAATGCCGTTGACCATCAGTTTTAAATAAATATTGTAGTTCGGAAGGTCCACCAAATCCTGAATGGCGAATTCGGGTTCAAACTCTTTTTCCAAAAATTCGGCATCAGTAGCGCCCACTCGAAAGGCAATCATTGTGCCGACGTTGCCAAAAACCGCGTCGCGCACCCGAGTTGAAGTTTCGGTAACCAATTGTCCGACATACTGATGAGCAATAATTAAATTAAGGCGGTATTTACGGGCCTCGGATAAAATTCCGGCAAAGGCCTCGGTCGCAAAATTTTGAAACTCGTCAACGTAAAGATAAAAGTCTTTTCTTTCATCCTCGGGTATCCTGACTCGCTCCATGGCTGCTAACTGAACTTTAGTGATGAGCATCGCGCCCAAAAGCATGGAGTTTTCTTCGCCGATACGCCCTTTGGAGATATTGGCCAAAAGTATTTTACCCTCGTTCATAAGGTCGTAAACGTCAAAACTGGACCTTGTTTGTCCTACTATGTTTCTAATGAGTGCTGTGGAAACGAATTGGCCTACTTTATTCTGAATCGGAACAATCGCTTCGTTGCGGAATCGGTCCTGCCACACCTCATACTCGTTTATCCAAAAAGCTCGGACGACAGGGTCGGTGACATTGGCAAGAATTTTTTGGCGGTAATCTTTATCGGTTAAAATACGCTGAATGCCGAGAAGTGTCGTGCCTGGCGTTTCAATAAGCGCCAAAATACAATTTTGCAAAATGTATTCCATCCGGGCCGACCAGACATTGGCCCAAATTTTGGTAAAAATTCCGATGAGTCCCTGCGCGACGAGGTGTTTGTACTTTTTATCGGGCACCTCCAAAACATTGAACCCCAGAGGATATTCAGTGTCCGCGGGGTTAAAATAAACGACGTCCTTAATTCTGTCTTTTGGAATTTTTTCCAAAAGCTCCTCAACCGTTTCGCCGTGCGGGTCAACAAAACAAAGACCCCGGCCGGCATTAATGTCTTGTATCGCGAAATTTTTGATGAGCGCCGATTTTCCGGTGCCAGTTTTTCCGACAACATAAGTGTGCTGGCGGCGATCCGAAGTTGCGATGCCAAAAATTTTATTTTCGCCCCTAAAATTGGTTCTTGCGAAATAAACTGTGTCTTTTGCCATTTATATATCTATTTTACCATAGTGCTTCAAACTATCGGCTCCGGCGGACTGTCTTCCGGCGGACTTTCTATTTCGCGGCTAACATCCTGCTCTTTGGTCGAAATGCTCGGCGGCGGTCCCGCCTGCGTAGGCAGACCCAAAAGCTCGGCCTCTTCGTCGGCGATTTTTCTTTTGACCTCGTCAACTGGCGCGGCATAAGTCCCGCGGCTGAATTCAACAATCCGGTCTTTAAAAGATTCGTGGAGCGGTGGCAAGATTTTTAAGGTCTCGGCCGAAAATGGGTCGTAGGTATCGCCGTCAATGGTCATTTTTATATAAAATTGCTGGGTGCCCAGATTAACCATATCTTTGGCTTTAAAAACCGGTGTCATTTCGGCTTCCAATTTTGCCGCATCATCTCCGCCAACCCTGAAAATGACCATAGTGCCCACATTGCCTATGACCGACTCGCGAACATGCGGAATCAGCTGACCGAAAAACTGATGGGCCACCGTTAAAGAAATGCCGTATTTTCTGGCCTCGGAAAAAATATTAACAAAGGTGGCCGTAACCAAGTTATGAAACTCGTCCACATAAAGATAAAAATCTTCTCTGGATTCTTCGGGCACCGCGGCTCTGGACATTCCGGCCTGTTTTATTTTAGTGATAAACATTGCGCCAAAAAAGCTGGAGTTTTCTTCGCCGAGTTTGCCCTTGGAAAGATTTATTAAAAGAATTTTTTTGTCATTCATTATTTTTTCCAAATCAACTTTATTTTCGTTCTGACCGAAAACATAACGCAGGTAGGGGTTGGCCAAAAACTGCCCGAGCTTGTTGACTAGCGGAATTATCGCTTCGGTGTCGAACTTTTCGGACCAATCGGCAAATTCAATCGCCCAAAAACGTTTGACCATTTCATCCTCTATGTATTCAATGACTTTTTGACGATATTTGCGGTCGGTGAGCATTGAAATCATTCCGCGCATCGTGGCCCTTGGAAAATCAAGAAGCGCTAAAACCGTAAATCGAAAAACGTGCTCAAGCCGAGGAGTCCAGTTCGCGCCGAATTGTTTTTCCATCACCTCAATAAGGCCTTGAGCGACCTGATGCTTTAATTCCGGATTGACGTTTTGCAAAGGATTAAAAGAAATCGGCCAGCCGGTATCCGACGGGTCAACCAAAACAGTGTCTTCAACGCGCTCTTCGGGAATGAATTTTAAAACATCTTCAATCACGTCGCCGTGCGGATCAATTAAACAAAGACCGTGACCGTACTGGATGTCCTGACGAAGCATCAGTTCAAGCATTTTACTTTTACCCACCCCGCTTTTACCGATTATGTACATATGGCGCCGGCGGTCTTTGCGTTTAATGCCGAAAATAAACCTTTTTTCTTCAAGGCCGGCGATATAATTTGTTTTGCCGAAAAAAACCACATCTTTAGGATCAACCTGCCTATAAATAGGCAGTTCCGGCGGAGGCGGCGCGTATTTTATGATTTGAATTCTCCCTTCTCTAGGCATTTTATTTAAATCGCAGTTAATTCTTCTAAAGCTTTTTTGTAGGCGCCCAGCGCTTTTGTGGTTTCTTCCTGACTTAGCCTGAAATTAGGCTCATGAGCAATCTTATTTCGCAATTTGTGAGCTTCCCAAATATCATTGATGCTGGGCAATTCGCCGGGCGCTGAAGAACGAAGTCTTTCGGCTAAATTTTTGCCTAAAAAACCGAGGCGGCCCATAGTGTCTTCCAGCAAAATATCGGCTTCAATAATAGACATGGCGTATCCTTGGTGTCCAACGGATCCGGCTTTTTTGATAATGGAATCCCACTTGCGTCTGCGCGAAATCCTTTCGTCCTCTTCGGCTATGCGTTTAGCTTGAGGCAATTGATATGCGCGACGCCCCTCCAAGACATAAAATCTCAATCTGTACGGCCATACTCTCACAAGAACTACAGCCGAAAAAACGAGAAGGGCGGAACCCAAAACGATAGCTGATTGGCGAACATAAAAATAAAAACCCGGTTGGTATTTTCGTTGAGCCGCTCCCCTGCCG
>ERZ1292645.521-Hain-H14-02um-R2-521-length-13618-cov-6_pt1 | contig 13618 bp, 12 predicted proteins | sample MGYA00564401_ERZ1292645 | MGnify/ENA primary metagenome ERZ1292645 (study PRJEB36523, sample SAMEA6512644) | groundwater metagenome | collected 2019-01-09 | study: AquaDiva: Metagenomics assemblies of 32 groundwater samples | reverse complement strand
CACGTCTTTTTGCTTCTTCCCGCTTATCAGAAATCCTAAGATAATGATAAGAGGACCAACAAAAATTGCCCATTGCGCGTGCGGCACTCCATACGTGTAAAAAAAGCTTCTAATAACCATTGCGTATGGCAATATAGCGTTAAAATAATTTAATCCTTCATTTTGAATTGAGTTTGCATCAAATATCCGTGTGTTATAGTAACTACCCGGATCAAAAGTATTCACAATAACAGGCATTGTATGAAAGGCATGCATTCCTAAAAATAAAATAATACCAATTCCCAATTTCTTCCACGGTAAAGATTTTTTAAGATACTGCGTTACATATAATATAAGAAATAAAAATACCAAGGGATAAAAAGAGAAAAGCGCAGGAACCGCCAAGGAAAAATTAGGCGAAAAAATAAATGTTGTCAAAAGCATAAGCCAAAGATATTTACTTTTTTGCGATTGCAAAAACATTAACATTAGGTAAAAGATCATTGGGTTTAAAAATACTTGATTATGTATAATAAGAGCAACCTGCATATTCTCGCCAACACTTGGAGCAAATGTGTAAAAAAGACCACTGAGTATAGCTGCCGCTTGAACTAAAAATAACTTATCTTCCCTAGTATGACTTTTTAGAATTTCGACAACGATAAGATACATAAATAAAAATGCTCCAACAAGGTTTAATGAATATAATAAGCTAGTGAGAATATAAGGCGAATTGGAAATAAAATAAAAAATCTCAAGTACCAATAAAAATGGCAGCATGGATTGATTTGCCCATAAATTTCCCATACCATCCGGAGCAAGACTATACAAACTGCTGGCTCGTAGATAGGAGAGGGGATCATAGAGGTAAAGCCTGCTGCTATCTCCACCCAATGCTAATTCGGAAGGACTAAGCCAAAAAAATGGAATACTAGCTAAAATGATAGCTATGGATAGTGCAAGTTTGTGTTTTTTTAAAAAATCTTTTAAGAAATTCATAACTTAAGTGAAGGTAAACATTCGGGGATAAATTTTTTTATAGTAATATTTCTTGCTCAATGCATAGGCATTTTTACTATACTCAGAATGTTTTCCCATAATCTTTTTGACTGCATTCACAAACGCATTCGGATTGTAATAATCAATAATTACTCCTGCTCCTGATTTTTCAATCTCATTTGAAAACTCAAGTATATTAGTAGCAATCACAGGAATTCCTAAGCTTAAATACCGCTTAATTTTCCCTGGATCTCCATAGTGAGAAACATTACTTACATCAGGAATATACGTTGCTATACCTATGGCACATTTTCTTAAAACATCGTTAAATGATTCCCCTTCAAGATATCCATAAAATTTAACGTGTATATCAGACATTTTTGCCCTTTCTCTAAAGTAATCCTCATCAGGACCGGACCCGACTATTTCATATCCAATATCGCCAAATTCTTTCAGGAGTTCATCAGCATTATCAAAGACTATTTCAACTCCTTGGCTTTTTTTTAAAACTCCAATAAACCCAAATAATACCTTTTTATTGCTCTTTTTGTCTACATGCGTATAAGGAAGCTTGTCTGTTCCTATGGGTACGATTGGATACTGTGCATCTTTTTGAAAAATACCTATATCTTTTCGCAAGTCTAAAAGCCGACGATTTACAAATGCCACTCGATCTGAATGCGAACTGATTTTATCAAATTGCCAATAAATGTATCGCATAAGCATTACAATTTTGTTTTCGTGAATAGGTGGGTAGTAGTCCCAAACCCAAAATATTGTTTTTTCAATAACACCTATTGCCTTCAAAATGCTTCCTATCCAGGCAGTAAATGCATTCACAGTAAAATATATATCAATCCTTTTAAGTTTGACCTTTAACCAAGTAGAATAAAAAATAATTTCCAAAAAAGTAATAACAGATTTTATTGGAATGAGTAAAAATACAAATTTTGAAGAAATGGGCAGCTGAAATAACGAATACGTCTTTTGTAACTTCCTATCTTTATATATCGAGAGAATATTATAGTTTCTTTTATTTCTTAAATTATAAAACCCAATTGAAAAAAGGAAAACGTTTTCAAAATTTTCTAAAATATAATCTAATATTTTTCCAGAGTTTTCATAAGGAGAATAGTTGACATATATTATTGACTTAGCGCTATTCATAATCTTTACGATATGATATCATAATAGAGTTTAAGACTCTATTGTCATGAGCTCTAAGAAGGTAAATTTTTTATGAAAAAAAAGGAGAAAGTGCTTGTCACTGGTGCTGGAGGATTCATTGGGCATCATCTTGTGAAATTTCTTAAAGACAAAGGATATTGGGTAAGAGGAGTTGATATTAAAAAGCCTGAATTCGAGCCTACACAAGCTAATGAATTCCTAATTCTAGATTTAAGAGAGAAATCGAATGCTATTAAAGTAACAAGAGGTATAGCTCATGTTTACAATTTAGCTGCTAACATGGGAGGGGTAGGTTTTATAGAAACAGTTCACGCTGACTTAATGCGCGATAATGTTTTGATTGATACAAACATGTTGGAAGCTTCAAAGCAAAATGGTGTTAGACGCTTCTTCTATTCATCTTCTGCTTGTATTTATCCTATATATAAACAAGGGATGAGAAAAAATCCAGGACTTAAAGAATCTGATGCGTATCCAGCTGATCCTGATAATTCATATGGTTGGGAAAAATTATTTATTGAAAGGTTATGCTTTGATTATTATCAAGACCATGGTTTGGAAACAAGAGTTGCCAGATTCCATAATGTATATGGCCCATTAGGTACTTGGCAGGGAGGAAGAGAAAAATCTCCTGCAGCTCTTTGCAGAAAAATAGCTTTGGCAAAAGATGGTGATAAGATAGAGGTATGGGGCGATGGTAAACAAACCAGGTCTTATTGTTTTATAGAAGATTGCGTTGAGGGAATCTATAAACTTATCATGTCCGACATTAGGGAACCTCTTAATATTGGCTCAGATAGACTTGTTTCAATCAATGAATTAATTGATATTATTGCTAAAATAGCAGATAAAAAAGTAGGAAAAAAATACGACACAACAAAACCTCAAGGAGTAAGAGGAAGAAACTCCGATAACGAATTAATTAATAAATACTTACATTGGGAACCTTCTATACCCTTAAAAAAAGGGTTATCAAAAACATATTATTGGATCAAAAAACAAATAGAACAGAGAAAACTCCAAAAATAAATGTACTTATTATATTTCTATGTATAGACTGAGTTTTTTATCTTCAGGAACTGGAAGTTTAACTGCAACTATAATTCATGCAATAAAAAAAGGCATACTAAAAAATATCACACCAGTAAGCATTATATCCGATAGAGAGAGTAAGTCGTTGCAATTAACCTCGCTATTTGGTGGCACATCACACATTGTAGATTTTAACGCATCGCATTCTAGAGAAGAATTTTCCAATAAAGTATTAGAAATTTTCCAGAACGAAAAAATTGATTTTTCCTTTATGACATTTGATAGGGTATTGTCTGGAGATATTATTAATAAATATAAAAATAAAATTATAAATATTCATCCGTCGCTGTTGCCTGCTTTCCCCGGATATAATACTCTTGCAAAAGCCAAAGAGTATGGCTGCAAATTTATTGGAGCAACTTGCCATTTTATTGACGCGGAAATTGACAATGGACCAATTATAAATCAGGCAATTCTACCCTTAAACAGCCTGGAAGAATCAGCTAAAATTGAAGAAAAACTTTATCGCTTAAGACAAAAACTTGCGCTCGAAGCAATATATGCTTTCAGTAATGAACTTATTGATGTAAATAAAAGAAACGTTCTAATTAAAAACGCAAAATATGACGAATACCCCCTTAACCCCAGTCTTAATATTCCTATAATTAACAACTTCCTAGATAATTATGATAAATAGAATTGCTATACTTCAACCATCCTATATTCCCTGGCTTGGTTATTTTGATCAAATCAACAGAGTTGATACATTTATTTTTTACGATGATGTTTTATATACTAAAAATGATTGGCGAAATAGAAATAAGATCAAAACGTCTCAAGGAGCAACTTGGCTAACAATTCCTGTTGATATTCATAATAGATTAACAAACCATTTGCTTATAAAAGATGCTCCTTTGGCTGATGAAGATATATTAAAAAAGCATTTAAAAGCAATTGAGTTAAATTATAAAAAGGCTCCTTTTTTCAAGGAATTTTTTCCTATTTTAACATTATTATTTAGTGAACAATATATTTTCCTATCGGATGTTAATATAAGCATTATTAAGGCGATTTCTGACTTTCTGGGTATTAAAAAAATAAACTTCTTAAAAAGTTCGGATTTAGATATTGTAAACGAAAATCCCACAGATCGATTAATTGATATATGTAAAAAACTAAAGGCAACTCACTATTTAACAGGAAATAGCGCTAAAAACTATCTAGATGAAAAATTGTTCGCTAAAAATGGTATCATACTTGAATATCAAGAATACATACATCCTACTTATAAACAGTTATGGGGCGACTTTGTTCCCTATTTATCGGTAATAGATTTAATTTTCAACGAAGGTTATAACTCATTAAAAATTTTATCTAACAAAAAATGAATAAGCATATTTTAATTACTGGCGCAGCTGGTTTTATAGGCAGTAATGTTTTGGACTACCTCTTTTTAAAGTACCCAAACTTTTCTTTTATAGCTCTTGATGCCCTCACCTATGCTGGAAATCTAGGAAACTTTTCCCAAAAAATACAAGAAAGTACTCGTTTCCGGTTTGAATATGGAGATGTTCACAACAGCACTCTCGTTGACAATCTTGTGGGGCAATCTGATATTGTTATCCATTTTGCTGCAGAAACCCATGTAACTCGCTCCATCTACGATAATGTTAAATTTTTTGAGACAGATGTTCTTGGAACACAAGCTGTCGCCAATGCTGTTTACCATCATAAAAAAACAGTGGAGAGATTTTTGCACATTTCCACATGCGAAGTTTATGGTTCTAGTACGACAAAAAGTATGGACGAATCTCATCCATTAAATCCACACAGCCCTTATGCAGCAGCAAAGGCAGGAGCCGACCGTCTAGTATATTCTTACTATATCACATATAAAATACCTGCAATTATCGTAAGACCTTTTAATATATTTGGCCCAAGACAACATCTTGAAAAAGCTATTCCCCGTTTTATTACAAGCAGCATATTGGGCGAACCTTTAACTGTTCATGGTAAAGGCGCATCAAAAAGGGACTATATGCACGTTAGCGATATCGCAACAGCCATCGATCTTATCATGCAAGCACCTCTTGAAAAAGTAGTGGGCGAGACGTTTAATGTAGGATCCGGAAGCTCAATCTCGATCTCTGAGATCGCAAGATTTATTGCGAAATATATGAATGTGCCTAAATCTCAAATTCATTTCCTTAAAGATAGACCAGGACAAGTATCTACTTTTGCGTGCAATTATGATAAAATTAATAAACTGTTGGGCTGGGCTCCCCAAAAAGACTTTCATAAAAGCTTGGTTGAAACAATAGGCTGGTATAAAAAAAACCAAAATATTTGGCAGCAACAAATATGGCTAAGAAAAGTTCCAATACTGCTTGCTGATGGAACAACAGTATATCATTAAAATTGCATGAAAGTTGAATTTTATAAACATAATCTTGGCATCGAAGAGATAAACGAGGTTAGCCGCGTACTTAAATCTCTTTTCCTAACCACTGGAAAATATGTTGATCTGTTTGAAAAAGATTTTGCTAAGTATTTACAAACAAACTATGCCGTAGGGCTTACCAGTTGCACAGCTGCCCTTCATTTAGCACTTGTTACAGCAGGTATTGGACCAGGAGATGAGGTTATTACGACTCCAATGTCTTTTGTCGCAACTGCAAATTCCATATGCATGGCGGGCGCAACGCCAGTCTTTGTTGATGTAGAAAAAGACACAGGAAACATAGATGCGAATCTTATCGAAAAAGCAATAACAAAAAAAACTAAGGCAATTCTACCTGTTCATCTATACGGACAAATGGTTGACATGAAAAAGATTTTGCCTATTGCTAAAAAGTACAATTTAAAAGTAATTGAAGATTCTGCTCATGCGCTGGAAGCGGAGCGAGAGGGAATAAGGCCTGGACAGAAATCATTCGGGTCGTGTTTTAGTTTTTATGCAACAAAAAGCATAACCTCTGCTGAAGGAGGAGCTTTTACCACAAACAATGAATCATCTGCGAAACTTGTAAAGAAACTTAGATCTCATGGAATAACAAGTGAACTGGCCCAGAGAGAAAGAACCGGATTAAAAACTTATGACGTCGATGTCTTGGGCTGGAAATATAATATGGATAATGTTCAAGCTGTTCTTCTTATTTCCCAAGTCAAAAAAATAGAAAAACAGTGGAGTAGAAGAGAAGAAATTGCGAAAAAATACAGACGGGCATTTACAAAACTTCGGATTGATATGCCGCGAGAATATGAAAACTCAAAACATGGAAGGCATATATTTCCAATCTGGGTTTCATCTCAAAAAAGGGATAAAATATTAGAATACATCAACAACCATGGTGTTGGAGCGGTTATCAACTATCCCACCATTCATCTTTTTTCATTTTATAGAAAGACTTTTGGTTTTCAGGAAGGAATGTTTCCAAACGCCGAGGAAATTGCAAAGCGAACCATCTCGCTTCCTCTCTATCCAAAATTGACCCAGAAACAAACAAATTATGTTATCAAGATAGTTGCGCAAGCCATAAGCACCTCATGATCGTGCTAAAAGTAATCGACCATTAATTCTTATCATCAAGATATATCGTGTTTAATCCATTATCGTAATAAACCCTATACATATTTTTGCTCATAATCGTATCTATTGCTTCCTTTTTATTATTTTTTTTCATACCTGTTATTATGGAAAAAAAATCGCCACTTTCTACACAAATTACTCTTGGCCTAAATTTTTTCCAATTATTACTTTCTAAAACTTCTAGATCTAATCCTTCTGTGTCGATAGATATGAAATCTATATGTGACTTGACATATTTTTGAATCACTTCCGCAAGCGTCCATATAGGTATTTTAAATATTTGTTTTATTTTGTAGCCTAATTGTACATTTTTTTATGCTTCTGTTTTAGAAAATGTTGATAAACCGTCAACAACAAACTCAAAGAACGTTGTGCTACCTGAAGTTTTTCCTATTCCTATATGCAAGTTAATATCTCGAGGTCTCTGTTTGAAAAACTCTTGTATGAGTCTTGGGTTAGGTTCTATATTAATTCCCTGCCATCCTTTTTGGTAAAACCTTTTTGTATTATTAAAGACATTTGGATTATGCGCCCCTATATCAATATAAAATCCTTTTTTTATATCGCCGATAATTCTTTCAATAATTAAATCTTCACCTTTTTGGCTAAAAGAACCCCATACATATTTTTTAATATACGTATCGTTGATTGCTTTAGCAAGATAGATCAAGAGATTTATAAAACCGGTCGCTTTATAAATATTTAAAAACTGTCTACCAAGAGCTTTTATATTTAGTTTGTTGGTTTTGCTCTTTTTATACATAAATGCTTTACAAATTATATCAGTATATTTTATGATATTTTCAGGTATTCGCAAAGAGTTTAAATTATGATATAACAATAGACATTGGAAATGTATTTGTTTGGCTTAATAATTCCTTTATTATCATTCCTTCTTCAAGTATGGCCTCGGTTGATTAACCGATATTTCGGTATAGATACATGGCGGCATTTATTGTTTGCTGACTACGTGCGAAAATATCATAAAATTCCCACGATATTAGAAGAACAATATATACGTTCTTCAGGAAATCCGGGTTATCCTCCTGTAATTTATCTCATCTTGTCCATCTTTCCCAAAAAGTTTGTCGAACGTTATCAATTTATATTTGCGCCGATTTTTGACGCAATACAAAATTATTGTATCTTTTGGTTTGCGTATCTTATTACTAATGACTTATTTTCTTCTATTGCGGCTCAGATTATCACAGCACTTACGCCAATAGCGGTAATTGAAGCAAGTAATCTTAGCACAAGAACCCTCAGCTATCTTATTTTCTCTTTATCTTTCTTCCCGCTTATTTTATTTACTACTACACATATGCTTGTTTGGCTATCTATAGCCTTTATCATGTTAATAGTACTTTTCTTAACACACAAATTCGCAATTCAAGCTTATCTATTTACCGCTTTAGGACTTTCTATTGTAGAAAGAAATCCTTTTTATCTACTATTTTTTCTAATCACCTTTGTTTTTATGTATATTTGTCTGGGAAAAATTTATAAACCTATTTTAAAAGAACATTTATCAATACTTTCGTTTTGGATAAAAAATATAACGTATAGATTCATTCATCAATTTAGAGGGGAACAAAAATCTAAAGAGGTATCAGATTTTGTGCATAGACTATATTTACTTTCATTTAAAAATCCCTACATCTACATATTGGGAAATAATCCTTGGGTTGGAATCTTTTTTATTTTTACGATTATTTCCTTTATGCAAAAATTCCAAATTGAGTCCGCTATTGTAAATCAGCACATACTTAGTAAGTTACATATTTGGGTTTATGTATCAGTGATCGTAGCAATACTCACGCTTTCAATTAAGCGCTTAAGATTTTTGGGAGACGGAAATCGATACCTTGAGTATGGTATTTTACCAATTTCCATAATTTTAGGATCATATGTGCCTTCGTTTACGCATACTTATGGCACACTATTTATTGCTTCCGCAATATTCCTCTTGTTAGCGCTTGTAATCTCTATAATATATATACAAATAAAGGTAGTCTTAAAAGATAGAATGAGAACAATAACACCGGAACTTTGGGATTGTATTGCATATTTAAACGAGTTTGGAAAAAAAGCAAGAGTTGCAGTATTTCCATTACAATTTGGAGATGCGTTAACATATTTCATTAAAGGAAAAGTCTTAACCACCTATAATAATGCAGGCCTTGCAAATCTGTCAGATATTTATCCTGTTGTCGAAATACCAATAGATGAATTAATAAAAAAGTTCGATCTAAACTTTATTCTTTTTGACGAAAACCATGTTGCTCTCTCAGAACTTGATATAACCAAATGTTCTATTGTGAAAAACGCTGATGGATATATCTTGTTAAAAGTTTAGTCTACAACAATCTCTTTAGATTTTCCGAGAGAATAAAATTCCAATCAAATCTTTCAACGTATTTACTTGCATTTTTTCTATATTCTTCCAATACTGTTTCGTCTCCTAAAAGTTTGATAACAGCATCCGCAAATTCTTTTGTACCGTAATCTATAACAATTCCACATTTTTCCTTTTCAATCTCCTTATATGTCGCGAGGGCTTTTGTCGTAATCACGGGCATTCCGCAAAGCAAGTAATCTTTTATTTTTGACGGATCTGCGTTTTTTATTTTGTCATCAAGAATTTCAGTGTTAAAGGTAGCAAGCCCAACAGCCCCATTGGAAAGTTTTGCATAAAACGCTTCCCGATTAGATATCCAGCCAAAGAAAGTTACACAAGAATCAAGACCCATATCTTTCACTATTCTTTTCAAGCCTTGCTCGCCGGCTCCCATTCCAATTATTTCCAAATGTACGTCCGGCAAGACATTTCTTATTGCTGGGAGTGTTTTTATTGCTAAATCAATACCCTTATAGTCTATGAGCTGTCCTGCATAAATCATCTTTCTTTTATCTATTTTATTTATTGCTTTTACCTTTGATTTATCAAACCAGATTCCGATAGGAACTATATATTGACGATTAAATTTTTTTCTATCCATTCCATTATTCTTTTCACGAGCCTTTGCCATCATTAAACCAACATTCCAAGTTTCATCCGCAAAACGTACACAAATTTTATCTACCATATGATAAATCCTGTTCATAAATTTATTTTTAAAGCGTGTTGGAAAATAATCGATTGAGTAGTAGATAACTTTTTGGACAATATTTAACTCTCGCAATACTAAGCCCGCCAGTGCGTTTAAAGGGTCCAAACCAATAAAAATATCACATCCTTTTCTCGACCAAATAAGAGTATATAAAAAGTCTTTAACGTACAAAAGCGGTTCAGGAAGATGAAAATGTTTGGTTTTATGAGTCTTTATTAATTTGGTCTCTTTGTAATACTGATATCTTGAATCTTTGTTGTAGGTTTCTTTTATTGAAAACAGTGGATGCGCAATGTATAGTATCTCTTTGGCTTTATTTTTAAGAAAAAAGAGTGATGTTTCGTATGCCACCCCGCCTTCATTTACAAACTCATGAGCAACTATTATAACCTTGCTTTTAGCTATACTCCCTTTCAATTCATTCTTCATGGTCAAATTTAAGACACCAATTTATGCTTTGCTGAGGAAAACCCATAACGTATATTAAAAAAAACTAAAAACCATACCTTTAGTAATTTGTTTATCTATTATTGCATAATTATGTCAATTGAGTTTTTTTCCCATCAATGAATATACTATTTGTTCCATTATCTAAATATTTTTTATAACCTACAGCATTTAAAAATCTCAATATTCCTTGGTATTTACTATTTCTATGATTTTGTATATTTTCACTTATCTCTATGCAAATAGCTGTTGGTCTAAATTTCAACCAATCATTTCCTTTTAAAACATCCAAATCGTACCCCTCTGTATCTATAGTAATAAAATCTACAGGTTTATTCTTATGATATTTTCCTAGGACAACTGCGAGAGGAAAAACTTTAACCATGATTTCCCTGAGTAATTTAAATCCTTGTTTTTTATTCCTACTAGCTTCATCCTTAGAAAAGGTTGACGAAGTATCCGGAAAAAATTTAAAAAAATTTAATGTTGCTTCTCTGCTTCCAATACCAATATTTAAATTAATATCTCTTTTCCTGAAAGTAACAAATTTTTTAAAATTTTGAGGATCGGGTTCAATATTAATACCGCACCATCCCTTTAAGTAAAATCGTTTTGTATTGCTAAATCTGGAAGGATCATAAGCTCCTATGTCAATATAAAATCCCAATTTTTTGTTTCCTAATAATTTATCTATAACAACATCTTCTCCACATTGCGAGTATGAGTGGCATATATAACCAGAGATTAATCTCTTATAAGATTCGTGGAAAAAAGCATATAGAAATTTTCTAAATCCGTAAATTTTAAATTTATTATACAAATCCTTCATTTGCTTACTTTTATATTCTTAACTATCCTTATTCCGCTTATTAATAAGTGTATATATAAGTAGACCAATTACAGTAATCAAAGAAACTCCCGTTATATAAGAACCATACCAAAAGTATTTTTGTGGATCAAGTTTTATTAAGAAAGTATAACTTTCTTTATCTGGCAGATCTTTTTTAGTAAGAAACCATGCATTTGCGTATCCATTGACCGATATATGCTGACTTTCAGGAACATTTTTTCCATCAATAGCTAATTTCCATCCCCTGTGAAAGGTATGCTGTATCACTAAAAGCATGGTATCTGCCGGCTCGTTTTGCCGGACGGCTACCTCATAAAGAGTTGGGTTTATCATTCCAAAGTTAACATTTACGGAAGGCTGTTTATATTCGCCTTTACACAATTTTTTTAATTCATCTTTATTGCATGTGCTGCTATCGATAAAAACCGCACGCGTCTTATCTTGATCAAACGAAAGTTTATTGTCTTGGTAAATACCATCTGGAATAAATATTGTTGGATTATATGCAGATTTATCTAGTTCATAAATGTTATATGGACCATTTTTATATATAAGGCTTACAGGAAAATGCTGTATAAAATCTTTATAGCCCTGTTGAGTATTCGGTAATGAATTCTTCATATAATAATACCATGGTCCGCCATCAGAAAATTTTGCTTCATATATGTTTGGATCGGCATTATGCAATATATAGCGAATATTCAATGTTGTAAATATACTTAACAATCGATCATAATCTTTTTCGCGTGAATATTTCATTATATCTTCTGCATACCGGACAGGGTCAGAAAGTCTCCATCTAAAGTCTCTATATCCGTAAAAACCGTATTTTTGAGTCAGGTGACTTAGAACCGGTGTGCCGGCATATGCTCCCCCATCTTTTCCATAAATCACTTGAGAACTAAAATCGGTTAATGGCATTAATAAGAATTTTCCGTCATCAGGAAGAGAACGAATAAATTGAAGGGTTTGTTCGAATCGGGGATCCATTTTAAGCGTACTTTTAACATTATCTGATCCTCTAACTATATTACTATTTACTGGCTTGCCAAGAAATAGCGGAATACCTGTTACAACCAATAATGTAAAAACGGAAAGATAAAATAGCTTTGCATAAGAAGATTTTAACTTAAATAATATATTGTATGCTGAAAGCCCGAATAAAATAGAATAAAAAAACAAGAACACATACATCCATTTAATAAAAAAAACTCTAAACATCGAGAATGCAGGTATGTAAAATAAACTTTTATAAAATTCCAGTCCTATTTGCGTTATGTTTGCAGATACTAAAAAAAACGTAAAGAGAAAAAAAAGAAAAATAAATAAAAATTCTTTTTTTTTATTTAAAATAAAACCAATAATAATTGTCAATGGAGATACAAAAGAAATCCACCTAAAAAAAATGTTTTCTGATGGAAGTAATAAATTCAAAATTGCCATCCCATTCGATGACACCGCAATAAAATAATTTATTCCTTCCTGTTGCGCCATTGACTTATCAAAAAGTCTCACATTAATGTCGCTACCGCTATCTAAGAAAATAGAAACTTGACTTAGAAGATGAAATGACTGAATACCTAAAAATAGCACAAATCCGATACATATCCCCTTCCATGGAATTTGATTTTTTAAAAAAAACTTAACATATATAATAAGAAACAAAAAAGCTAACGGATAAAATGCAAAGAATGCTGGTGATGCGCCGTAGGAAAAATTAGGAGCAAAAATAAAACTAATCAGTAATGCAATCCACAAATATTTATATGTGTTTGTCAGAATAAATTTAAATAGTAGGTAGAAAATGAGAGGATTTAAGAAAATCTGATTATGTACGACAAGCGCTGTGCCCCATTCGGAACTCACATGAATTGACCCGAGTGACACAACGTAAAAAATCCCTGCCAGCATTGCCGCTATAGATATATTCTTGCTGTTCTCTGAATAAATCTTTTTAATAAACTCACAAACAATTAAGTAAATTGTGATGAATGACACTGCAAGCTTTAATCCATTTACAAAACTGATCGCAAAAGTCGGAGAAGAAATAAAAAATTTTAAAAGAGCAATTAACCCAACATATGGAATCTCTGTGTATAGTGAGTCTACCATTCCCATCCCCGCCGTATGAACACTATACAAATTTGTACTCCTTAGATATGTAATTGGGTCATAAAACAATAAACGATTATTATCACCCCCCAAATCCATCTCCCCCGGCTTTAACCAGAAAAATGGAAGCATGAAAAGGAAAAGACTAATTAAAAAAACTAACCAATGTTTCTTGAAGAAAGATAATAAATGCATTTACTAAGCATTTTAACACATACATCCTTTTTTTAAAATAAATAATAAGACTTAAGTTATCCTATACAGTATTCTGTCAATATGGTAAAATTGCCATATTCTTTTCTATGAAAATCC
>ERZ1292645.132-Hain-H14-02um-R2-132-length-34616-cov-6_pt2 | contig 13618 bp, 13 predicted proteins | sample MGYA00564401_ERZ1292645 | MGnify/ENA primary metagenome ERZ1292645 (study PRJEB36523, sample SAMEA6512644) | groundwater metagenome | collected 2019-01-09 | study: AquaDiva: Metagenomics assemblies of 32 groundwater samples | reverse complement strand
CATACCGATCGGTTCGCATTTGCGCCATGGCCTCCTTTTCAAGCTGACGAATCCGGTCGCGGGTAAGATCGAGGTGCTTTCCGACCGCTTTGAGTGTAAGCGCGAGCCGCAAAAGCATGACTGTCCGCTCCCGCGCCGGCAGCGCCGCAAGGAATCGAATAAGATCCATGCGATCCAGATTGTAGTCCGGGGGCGCCGTCTCCGCAGGAAGAATGTCGTAGAGCGTTCTATCGTCGTCCTCACCCGCAGATGCATCCAACGACACGCGCCGCAGAGTACTCGCGAGGCGAAGCGCGCGAACCCTCCCCACCAACAGACCGGTCTCCTGCGCCGCCTCCTCCTCGGTCAATCCCACATCCACTTTGTGCAGCCGAGAAAGCCCTTCGTGCATATGCACGGGAAGGCGGACTTCGCGATCCCGATCAGCGATCGCGCGCGTCATGGCTTGGCGGACCCACCAGATCGCGTAGGTGGACAAGTGGAAACCAAGCGAGGGATCAAATCTTTCAATCGCGCGTATAAGCCCAAGCGTTCCTTCCTGAATCAGATCATCTAAGGAAAGGTGGCGCTGCCACTGTATTCTGCGATTAGCGATCCCCACCACCAACTTCATGTTGCAGCGGATGAGGCGATCCCGCGCCGCGAGATCCGGCGGGTTACCCTGCGCACGCCGCGCGAGCACGAGCGTCTCTTCGTGGCTAAGGATGGGGTGACGAGTCAACCTCGCAAGCCAGCGTTCTCCGAGAGCAAAGGGTCCGTCAAGTCTCTTGTCTTCATCTTCCACGATCTCTTTCTCGAGCTCGTGCAGTTCCTCCGCGGTTGGTTCCGTTTCCTCCTCTCGCCGAGGAGGATTTTTAAGGTGCTTTTTCATGTCGCCTCCTCCAGCGAGCACAATGAAAATACCACGGTGAAACCGTGAATGCAATATGTCTACATCTTACCTATCCCGACACTTGCGGTCCCGATACTACGATCGGGACTGAAATGTCGGGACTACCTTCTACGTTCTAATTCGGCTTCACCACAATCATCACTTTGCGGCCGTTCTGGACGTCTCCTCCATTCCAATCATGAACAGCGGAAAGAAGCGTCTCGTATGGATACAGGAAGTCCGCGCCGCGGCGCGTGCCCGGATCGTTGGTGATGAACTTGTCGCGGGTGTAGCCCTTAATGACAAGCATGTGGTACTCGGGCCCCGGCGGCGTGAAGAACGGATTCCCCAAAGCGCGACCGTACGCTGGGACGATTACAGGAAAACCGGAGGCGATGGTGCGCTTCACGTCGTCAACCGTGATGTCATAGACGACATCCACGTTTTTGTAGCCGTAGAGTTCACGGATAAATGTCGCCGTTTGCTCGGCGTTCGTGTCTTTGTTGAAACCGAAACGCCGGTCTTCAAAAGCAACTGCCGCGAGAATGGCGTCATCCGCAATGTCCGGCGTGAAAGTGCGGTTCGTGTAGAAAAAATGAACCATGAGCGCTGCCGCTTCTTCGCAGCCGTCCTGATATGGCTGATCCCAATTCGCGTGCGGCGCTTGCGGAGTGAATGGCACGGCGAGATTAAATTCCAACGGCAGAAGCGGCGGGGGAATTTCGTGCGCCTCGCCTGCCCCGCCCCGTGGTTCCGACCTGCTCCTTGGCGGAGTTACGGTCGGGCTCTCTGGGCGACGGGGCGGGGTCACCGCTTTCGGGATCGGTTCCTGTGTGTATTTAAAAACGAGATCGCGAATCTGCACGCGAAACACAAAAGCGCTCGCCGCACCGGCAAGCGTCAAAATAAGAAGCGCGATGGCGATCGAACCTTGTTTTGCGCGCATAAACATTCCCTCACAGTACTAAAAAATTCTGCTATTGTAAACCATCATCACAGTTGCTAGCGAATCGCTTTCTGTATATACTTCGCACAAACAGTTCCTTCACACAAAGGAGGGTTCCATGGACTGGAGCCGCAAGTGGAGGCTCGTGTGGCGTTGGTCGCTTCTGACCAGCATCCCGATCGCGCTCTACTGGGGGATTTGGTACCTCGTCCACAGAAGCATCCCGTCGCAAGCGTTGCCGACGGAGAACCTCTTGGCATCCCTGTTCCCCTACACTATCTCTCGCTGGTGGGACATCCTCATCGGACCAATCTGGACCACCACGCTCATCCTGCTAGTTACCAGCAAGAAGATGTCCGACAAACAAATCCCACCAACTTTCGGTGTCAGTCTGTTATCGGGCGGATTCTTCATCGCGCTGCTCTTCGTCGCACCCCCGCCAATCGAAGCAACCTCCGACTCCCCAGAGCTCGTTGCGCTCATTGCGGCATGTGTCGTGCTCTTACTCGGTCTGGGTGCCGCATTGTTCAAAGGCACAACTACTCTCTGGGGTGTTCTGGGCATGGCTCTCGCAAGTGGGCTGCTCTTTGGCCTCGTGCATGGCATTCTTCTCGGCGCGAGCGGCGTGGTGCTTATTTTGGGGTTCGGTGGCGCGGGAGTGGTTCTGGGCGCGGGAATCAGAAAGATCTTTCAGACGCTCGTGAGCAAAGCGACATGGCAAGCCGTCGGCCGCTGGCTCACCGCGAAATAGCGCACGCTCGTCACCACAGGGCAGATCATTGCTGATCTGCCCTTTTCTTTTTGTTAACGTCCAAAATTTTCGAGCCGCAAACGATGAAAATTTTGTGACAGTTAACAATCCGCCTTCGGCGGATACATTCACAAAAATCCTCGGAAAAAAACAGGATACCATTTTGTTGCGGCCGCAACAAAATGGTATCTTTCAAAATCATCATCGGTCTAGCTTCTAAATTTCCCGACACCGTGATTTAAATATTACGAATGCAGTCGGGATCCCGCCTCGGCATCGGGACTAACTACTGACTTCTCGCTTACGGCCACAGAGTTGCGGGGTCGGTGTTGTGCGTGTTGCCGGTGAAGGTGAGGTCAATGAATGTTGGCGTCGCGCCGCCGGAGGCAGTGATGCCGTATTGGTTATTCGCAAACGTACAGCGCTCCACCGTGGGCGAGCCGCCTTCGATTGCGAGTCCAATTGTAGACTCGCGAATCACGCAGTCGCGGAGAATCGCGTTCGCCCCCACGAGCCGCACACCACGAGCGGTGGAAAAACTTTTCTCCACCGTCACATGGTCAAGCATTATGGCCGCGCCATCGGATCGCACCTGTGCGTCAACGGTGCCGCTTGTGTACCGATAGCCGCCATAACGAATGTTGGTATTGGTAAGCGTGGAGGAGCCACTTCCCGCGCCAAACACAATCCACTCCCAGTCCCCGCCTACAGGCGCAGGAGTGGATGGACTGTAAAACGTTGGTGCAACGGTCGTGTCGTAGAGCGAGGTGATAGTAACAGGCGCATCGGCAACGCCTTCCGCGACAAGCGTCCCATTCACGGTTACGGCTTTCTGGAATAACTTCGCGACCACGCCCGCTTCCATCGTGAGCGTCGCCCCGCTCCCAATTGTGAGTCCGTTCAACTGCCACGGGAGATTTGCGCTCATCGTCGAATTGTTCGCGATCGTGCCGGAGAGCGTAACGCCGTTTATAACATTTCCGCTTGCGGTGTTCCCTGAAAGCGTGGGCACGCGATCCACCGCGGTGATTGCAGCGCCGGAGTTCCCCGCAAACGTGTTGCCGGTAAGTGTTGCCGGAGTGCCAGTAAGCGAGAGGGCGTAGCCGCTGTTACCAGAGAAGGTACAATGTGTGATTTCAACGATGCCTCCGCTCGCGCGTAAACCGTTCTGGTTGTTCGCGATCATACAGTTCTCCAAAATCGCGCTCGTGCCATTCAAACTCACCCCGCCGCCATCCCCTCCCGACGCAGAGTATTCAATCGTAGTGTCGCTGATAGCGAGCGCGCCGCCCACCGCCTGCACCTGCGGCTCCACCGACCCAAGCGCCCACGAGTAGCCGCCGTAGCGGACGCGCGCGTGTTCAAACGTCGAGCCCGGGCTGCCGTTTATCACGATCCACTTCCAATCGCCGGGCGCGGGCGGAGTCGCGCTCTGGTTTGTGTTCCCGCCGTAGTCGTCATCATTCGAGGATGTAAAAATGATTGGGCGCTCGGCGCTTCCCACGACCTCAAGCGTTCCGTTTACTGTGAGAGAACCGGCTGCTGATTTGATGACGACGCCCGGCTCAAGCGTAAGCGTCGCGCCGCCAAGCACCGTCGCATTTCCCAAAATGTACGGGCTGTTTTTGAAAAGAAGCGTGCCGGAAACGTTTCCCGAAAGGAGCGTCGTCGGGTGATTCGGCTGTTTCGGCGTGCCGTTCACTGCGCCGTCCTTGGCATCAAGACCGTTCCTTGTGACGGCGTCATTCGTCTCCCAGTTCGCCGGGTCGCTCCCGGACCCATCGGGATCAATGCGCTCCATGGAACGACGATTGCCCGATTGGTTTTGCCCGGCGAACCATCCGGCAGAGGCATCCACATCGTCAACGAGTTCGCCGTCAGCATCGCGAAGTTCTAAACGCTCGCCGTCGTTGTTTAATGCGCCGGTGAAGAACTGATCAGCTGCGATGCTTGAAATCGGGTCGTCATTCGTGCGTTCAATGAGGAAATATCCGTAAGCGGGAATCGCGCCTTCTAATTCAATCTCCGGCGTTCCAGTTTCTGCGGCGAGAACCCAGCCATCCAAATCAATCGGCGCGCCGGTGGTGTTGTAAAGCTCAATCCATTCATCGTTTGTTGAAGCATTCGTCCCCATCCATGCGATTTCATTGATGACGACCGGAGCGATCGTCGATTCTTCTTCCTCTTCCTCATCCCCCTCTTCTTCTACAGAAATAGTGAGTGTAGCCGAACTACTCCAATTTCCAGTCGCGTCTTGCGCGCGAGCGACGACATCATACGTCCCGAGCGCGAAGGTGTAATCCGCGCTCCATGCGGTGGACGTCGCGAATTCGCTGATGGTTGTAGTGGCGCTGCCGCCAAAGCCGAGTTCCACGAGCAAGGCGTCCTCCGGCTTCCAACCTTCAAAATGAATCGCTGTATCTGTGGTAATAAAAGGAGAAGTTTCAGGCGTTGTGAATGTTGGAGTCTCCGGCGGAACGGTGTCCAAAATTACGGTGTAGCTGCGCTCCTCACTTTCATTCCCTGCGCCATCGCGCGCGGCAACGCGAATAACATTCTCCCCTTCTTGCAGTGGGACGACTGTCGTCCAACGGCCGTTATATGGCCAGGCGGAGACGATTTGTTCGTTTCCGCCGACGCGCACGACTACGTTCTCGGTGTCATGATCGTTGGCGCCGATGACTACAAGCGGATTCACGTTGGTGCGATACGTGCCGATGATAGAGGGGATATTGATCGAGGGCGAATCCGGCGGAGTACTATCCGCGCGCCGATAAAAGATGTTCACAACCGGCGCGATGATGAGATCAAGAAGCGTAGGTTCAGGAAGCGGCGTGGGCTCCGTGGAGGTTGGGGCGGAGCTCAAAACGGGCTCATTCTGCAAAGGAGCCGGCGGGGTTGGGGATGGGGGAGTTGCGGTTCCCGACGGCGGTTCTTCAATGGGCGCGGCCGGGACAGATGGCGTTTCTTCCGTGTTGGTCGGCGCTGCTTCTGCCGTGGCGGGCGAGGGGTTAGATTGCGGAGCAGGCGGCGTTTGGGAAGATCGCGGCGCGGGTGGTTCGCTTGGAGTCGCGATTTCGGGAACGGGAGAAAGTGGAAGGTCGCCAGCGAGGGCGCGGCCGCTCGTGCTCAATTCGCTCGTGGTTTCCGCTGTCCCAGAATTGCCAAACAGTCCAGCGATCCAATCGCCGATTTGCGCAAAGAGCGTTCGGCGCGGGAGTTGCCGCGCGGCTGTTTCCTCCACCAAAGCGCGGTTCGGGTCATACAATTCATTATCCGACACATACCACTCCCCCGCACTAAAATCCGTATACCCCGACATCGGCTCGGGTTTGAATGGCGCGCCATCTTTGTACATTACAAAGTGCAGATGAGTGCCGGGATGCTCGGAACAAGAAGTGCCACTCACATTACCAGTATTTCCAATATCCCCAATTCGCATACCTTGCAAAATCTCTTCACCTTGCCCAGTAACTCTCCTTGATAAATGGGCATACCGCGACAAAGTGCCATCGGTATGTTCGACTAGAACAAAGTTTCCAAAACCACCACCCCAAATATCTAAATTCACTTGCCTCACCCTCCCTCCCGCACTAATCAAGGCGGGCTGCCCAAATGCTTCGCAACCATTTTTCGCAAAATCTAGTGCGTAGCTTTCTTTTCCAACGTGTGTCGGAGCGGTTTCATAGCCACGGCTAATCAAAAAATTATCTCCCGCAAAAAATGGTAATTTCAAATTATCCCCCGCCAAACCAAGCAGAGGATAGAACATTGCTAAAGCACCCAGAAATAAAAGCCTGTAATTTTTACTCAGTAACTTGCCACGCATTCAAAAATCTATCTAACTGTGCCAGACAAACGACCAGATTCCGTCGCCCCGGATACATTGCGATAACATGCATCCGATTGTCAACAGGAACATAATTAACAACCGAGTAGTCAGCTTCTTCACTTTCAAGTTCTAACCTTACACCGTCATGTCCACCAACTCTAATAGAAGTTTCTCGGAATTGTTTCACCGTCAAAAATGGCAATTCTTCCGATTTAAAACGTTCCACCCATTGAGTGGCGGAAAGTTCTAAATTATTGTTTGATGCGGCTTCTTCGATTTTGCAACCCGTAGCATCTTGCGACGTATAAAACGAAATCTTTTGACTTTTCAAAGTCGGTTGCTCCACTCCCCATTCCCCAGGGATACGAACTTCAAAACCTTCGCGCTTGTTGCGGACAATTTTTTCTCCGTTCAATTCAATAATCTCAATCGGGCTTTCTTGGTGGACAAGTACCCCTTCCCATGTAATCCCGAACGGCTTGCGCAGTTCAATCCCCATCCACGCGCCCGCCGACGCAGCAACAACCAAAAAAACAGCCAAATAACCCCAATCCCTCGAGGTCATCGGCGCATGAGACAAGTGTCCTGTCCGCACTTCCTTGTTGGCCATAAAACGCTTGAAGATTAGCAAACAGCGTCCTCAATGTCTAGCGAGCCCGTATAAACTCCAAAAGCGGTTCTTCCCAATCAAAGCAGGTTTCTCTATCTTTGAGTTTATGAAATGTCTTTACGCAGGAAGGATCAAGTTTTGCATATTCTTTAAGCACTTGCACGGTTTCTTCCATAAATCCGCCGACTGTGCCGTCGGAATCATCAACGCCGCTCCGGCAGAGTTTATCATCAAGCCGAAGAAGCATATCAACCAGTAGCTTTGCCGTTTGCTCGCCAACCGGCAAATCGGACACTAATTTCGCCAAACGATTGCACCCTTCCGAAAGTGAATTCTGATACGAAAACCAGATACGCGACGGGCCATTGTACGGCTTAACGTATCGCATGTCGCCAGTGATCGCTTTCTTTATGACAGCAAACCCATCTTTGCTCAATGTTCCCAAGCGGCCGCTGCAGGTAGGTTTAGTTATGAGCTGTTTATCCTCATCAGTGAGAGGATTGCCGGCCGTAACCGCACGAATCGCCGCAGCCACCATGTGTTTGCAAAGCGTGTCGTTTTGTCCAAGATAACAATCACAACTGCCCGCATCGTACTGTCGAACTGAAACAGAAACTTGATAGGGCTTCGTTCCAATAACTATGGCCGAAAAACCGCCGAAATCTTCCTTAAATTTCGTTACCTTGCCGCTTTCATAAAGTGCCACCGCCTTCTCAAAGGTCGGCGCATCGGTCGCAAATTTAATTTTATCCAGGTTGTAGACGGGGGACATATTTTAGTGCTCACTCAGCCAGAAAGGAAACTGAAACTCTAAGTAGAAAAACGTCAGAATATACTTCCCCTTCAAATCAAAAAGCCTTTGCGATATTACCTATTGAATCTAGAAAAATACTTGTCGATCTCCGGCCGCAATTCAATTCCAGCCTGTTCAAAACAGTCCAACAAATTTTTATATGTTCCTTTTCCGGCAAGGAAATCCCAAAATTCCTCCGCTATTTTTACTTCTTCTTTCAAATCAAGCATGCCCTTCATTGTCCATCGCACATACGGCTTTGGCTCATAAGGATTGTAGGGAATGGAGATAAGTGTATGCGCTTTTGCTTTGGGGTTCTGGAAAAAATACACCGCTAACCATTCCAGCATATTCCTCTTATAGGAGATAAAATCACCTTTATTGGGTTTGACGGTCTTCAAATCAAACATGAATACTTCATCTCTTTTTGAGACAAGAAACAAGTCAACTTTTACCGACTTCAGTTTGTTCTGTTTGCCGGATTGAGCAATTTTTCTGATTCTTTCCGTTTCACTTTCCTTATCTACAACACCGTCCACAGATAATCTGTTCATTATCTTTTGAATTTCATTTTGAGCACCTTCTGTAATAATGTTTCCCAACTTATATTGAGTATGGACTTCTTTGAAAGTTATTTTTGCAAGTTCTTTCGCGACTGGTTCGTAGATTGAAGTTCCAAATGTTGTATTTAATGATTGGAGGAAAGAAAATAAGGCCATCCTATCTTTGCCCAGCAAGCGATAGTGAAATGGCATATTATCCGTTTCGGGTTTATAATTTTGAAACTTGTTTCTCAAACAAATCTTTATCGTATCTATGATATGGGTTTTATATTTCATTGTTAGTGTCATATGGATTGTTTACTTTTTTCTAATTCGCTTAGGGCATATTCAATCGCATCTTGCCATTTGTCTCCGAAATAATCTCCAACTTTATCTTCAATGAAATGGAAATCTGTTTCGGCAAAAGAGATGCCCTCTCGATTTGCAACATTGATTACATCATCGGCCGTGATGGTGTAGAGCGTTTTTTGCTTTTTCACAATTTTTCTTTTAGGTGAAAAATAATCTCCGAATAAGGGGATTTGTCTCTTTCGGTTCTATTTAGTACCGGCCGCTTGAACTGATTCACAACTCTCATTCCTGTTCGTTCCGCAATGGCAGGGTATAAATTATATTTATCATTTGCAACTAGAAAAACATCAAAATTGTCGGCTAGATATTTTCTGCAACTGAGCAACACTTTTGAAATACCATCAACATAGGACGCCCGTGCTTCCGCGCCTTGTCCTTTATAAAGCGGCCCGATTTCAAGCTCGTCCCTGCGCTCAAAACCGAAAAGATCATATGCGTATGCGTGCTGCTCGTGATAATCAATCTGGCCAACATATGGGGGGGAACTAAAAATTCCTTTAATTTTTTGCTTCTGCAAAATCTCATAGAATTTTTTATTTCGCTTCTCCACCTCCTTGGAAATATCAACCATTCTAGAATCCGCAGGGAGAACTGCATAATGCGAACTGGTTTTCAGCTTCGCAAAAGTTTGGAGCCGATAAATTGTATCAACCGCATAGCGATCAAACCACTCTTTTATAGAAAATAGCGGTTTGCAAATCTTTTTATGCTTCCAGCAATAGTAAGTTGTAATCTGCGGCTCCTTAAGCGTGGCTAAATCCGAATGTGTTGTTGCTCGGCACGACCTAATCGTGCGACTCAAAATCACCGCCAAAATCTTTTTATTCTTGATGTCCTTGATTTTCTTGACTTGCTCAAACGCAAAATCAATCTCTTTATGAATATTTTTTATGTACCACTTATCTAAAAACTTTTTGCCGACTGAATTGTTTAGCTCAATACTATATTTTTTAACAAGATTATTATAAATTTTTAGAAACTCTTTCTCTTTTTCTTCGGCATACTCGCTCTCATTTTTATGCCCTCTTTGGATATCGTATTTGAATTCTGGGCTTGGAAAATGCTGATTATTGAAATCCGCCATACGAGCTAACAGCTCATTTTCGAAAGCGACGATCTGACTATCGGCCTCATAATCTAAAATTGCTTTTCTTACTTTTTGAACTTCGTTCTCAAGGCTAGCGAAATCGTAGTCAAGCAATTTTGTTTCCGTAATCATGCAGTTGAAATGAGATATATCAATTCCAATAGAGTGCATACCCATTTCATGCGCTTGCACGAGTGTGGTACCGGAACCAGAAAACGGATCAAGAATTATATCGCCTGGTTTGAAATAAACGTCTTTTTTGAAATCGTCAGTATGACTATCAATAAAATACTGAACGAGTTGCGGGATAAACTTGCCTTTATATGGATGCAAACGATGAACGTGCTTTGTGGTGTCTTTTTCTCGCAAATGATCAAAAGATAATGCCCAATTTAAATCATTGCCAAGCCTCTTTTTCCAATTTATTTCTCGCTGACCGCGATATGAATCGTAGTAACCCTTAAGATCCTCCAAATCAACAAAAACAGAATTGCCGCCATTGTGTTTTTTTACCTTGCCGTATTGCACTAAATACGAGATATTGGACTCGCTTATATCACGCTTCAGGAGATTACTTGCCCACTGACTTGCTTCTCTAATTGTGAGAAGTTGCTTTGTCCGTTGCATAGGTTACTTTTGCGAGTATCGTTGAACAATTCTTTGCGTTTTGATGTTATTGTACATAGTCTTTAAGCGTATCACACCTCTCACATACAAAGTCGCCGAGAGGAAACTTAAGTCCATTAGAGACTCTCGTTGGAATATCGTTCAGATCGGGGATTCTATTAACAAACCTTCCTAACCCCAGAAAAACACCGTTCCCGCAGTGATTGCATATTTGAACCGATCTTTCTTTTTTCATATCAGACTGTCTCCTACTTTAACCCATCCAGCCCAGTAGTAGAAGTTCAACGGTAATCCGCTCGAGGCGGACAATATGCCCGCCTTCGCCTCTCGGCTACGGTCGGGCAGGGTTGTTTTAGTTTGTGTGGTCATTGTATTATTCAAATATTTTCCATTCCGTGAAATCTCCGTTGATTTCAATTTTGAATGTTATTGATTTGTCGCCATGAGAATCTTTAAACTCTGTAATTGCATAAGTGTAACCTCCTGGGCCAGATGTTAATAGGCCGATGCAATATATCGCACTAAAGCGATGCCTTCCTTTAATAGCTTCTCTGATTTTGTTCCTGTAAAACTTCCCAGCCCCATCAAAAAACACAACAAGCCATTTACCCTCGGCGTATCCGGGACCTCGCGCAATTTTTTTATTCATTGCGTCAATAATTCTCTGCTCGCCTTTTGGCAATTTTTTACCTCTGGGTATTTCTAGCGCGGAAACGTGTTCGGTTAGCATAGCCGCTCCAGTATTTTTATCTACAATGAGCCCATCACCATCTTTATCTTCCGCAAACGTAATGCGTGCCCCGTGTAGTTTTTGCAAGACGGCGCAAAGCAACCAATTCGCCCACGCCTCCCGCGGCCGAAGACTTAAATTTTGAATATCTCGGCCGTTCCATAGATGCTTGGGATTTTTAACCATTGGCTCAAAATCCTTAAGAGCAACTTTCAGATCTTTGATCATCTTTCTATTCCACCAAGTTGTTTTAGTTTGTGTGGTCATCTTTTTTTATTTCCAACCTTTCTATACCGTTTTTGTTTATCTCGTCCGCCCATTTATCCCTAAACTCATAGAGTTTCTCGAACCTTTCATCCCGGCTCATTTTTTGAATCTCATCTTTGGAATAGTGCCGATAAAAATCGCGGTCGCCGAGGCGATCAATCAATTCGTCCCAAAATGTTTCTTCATCGTACTCATCGTGAAGTTCGTCAACATCTGTTTCTTCTTCAAATTTCCTCGTTGGGAAAAATTTTCCTTCTCCCACATCTTCATCATCAACGAATTCACTAAAACCGAACTGCTTGGCAAAAGAGAAAATATAATCTTCAATCGCCTCGTATTCTTTTTTGCGCGGGTCTGCCGTACTGCCGTCGCGATTGGCATTCGCTATCCAGTTGCCAAGATATACTGCTTTGAGTAGCGCGAGGAACTGCGCTTTTGTAAGTTCTATATTCATTTTTTGCTCAATTCTGGTCATATCTTACCCTGTAGACAACTTTATTTGGAGTATGCTTTACTGACTTTGGTGCTTGGAGGGCCTTGGCCCTGTCACGGCTATCCAAGCTGTAGCCAGGCACCACTAAAGAATGCTGCTTTTGCGGCGTTTTTTAGTTTAATCATGCTCTAGATCGCCGCTATGCAAAATACGCCGACTGGTATTTTTATCTATGCCCCAAAATGGAATAACGCTCCAAAAATGCTTTTCTACCCCCGTAACATCTTTCACAATCACTTTAACGCGAACCGAATCCAAAACGGCTATAAATTCATAAAAGGCAACATCTTTCATCGCTCGTTCCCACCGGTTGTTCGTTTTCTGTTCTTCAAGACGCCTCACCGACTAAACGCCCTGCACCGTCCTAGATAATTTGAGCGCCTCGGGAGCGTAGCGAATAAGTTTCAGGCGACTATATTGACTTTATGCGGCCGTGCCTGCTGATCTGACTTAAACTTCAGATGCCGCAACCCTTTTGCATTAAAGGCGATATCTTCTCCAAAATAAGGGCAGCGCACCTTGTCTATTGTGGTGTAAAACGCCTCGGCGTCCGTCCGAACTTTCTCAAAATCCCGATCATCTTTGAAATTGAATTTGCCCATATCAATAATTGATTCTTTCAAATTCTTTCATACCTGTCATTATTTCTTACCTGACCGCTCTTTCCCACTCGAACTATTCTACCATTCCCCGACAGTATCCCGACTTGTCGGGAACTACGGGGCACAGCGCGCGAATTAGAGAATGGAGCGGAGGGGGGATTCATGCTCTCGCTAAACCTTCTAGCCCAGTAGTATCTTCGCTTCGCTACGATGCCGTCTTTCCTCGCTCGGAAACGAACCCCGGGTTTGTTTCGCTCGCTCGTTAGACGATAGAAGTTCGACAGCAAAGCGCTTGCTCTGGTGAGATAATCAAACTTCACAACTGGGCGAGCCACTTCTTTACATGATACGTCGCGCGGACGTCGTCTTCGTTGTATTGGACGATGCGATCCAGAAGTTCGCGGTTCCCTGTCGTGAGCCACTCGTCGTACCACACGATTGAATTCACCACTATTCGCCTATTCGCGCGAATAAGGGCTAGAGTCAGTGGAGGCCTACCTAGTACCATTCGCGCGAATTAGAGAATTGAAACGATTCAACAACCCCAACCCTAATACGTTTTCGAGGTTCTTCGTTCAAGACGGAAAACAAGAATGATTCTCCCCGCCGCCATCAATTTATAAAAAATCCGATACGAACCGATGCGCCGCCTCCAGACATGGTCATCGCCCGACATCTTTTGAAGATCGCCGAAATAGGGGTTAGCCGGAAGCAAACGGATCGCCTCAAGAAGAACCCCAGCATCACGCCGAGGTATTCTTTGGAGCGCCTTTAGCACATCGGAGTCAATGCGCAGGTTCCAACTTCCGGACGAGTTCATGATACGAGAATGTTCTGCCTTTGTTCAAATTATTCTCGGCCCGAGCAAGCGCTTTTTTCTGCGCGGCAGTCGGTTTGAATTCCTTTATTTTCTTAAGCTCCAAAAGGGCCTCGTATTCTTTGCGAGGCACGAGCACCATATCATGGCGAGCTAGTTTTTTCGGAATGCTTATAATTTTCATATTGTTTCAGCTTACATCTGCTTTCAGCATACCGAACCAGCCAGAAATTGTACATACAAACAGCATCACGACAGAGAATACTATTCCACCATTC
>ERZ1292645.360-Hain-H14-02um-R2-360-length-17024-cov-9_pt2 | contig 13645 bp, 14 predicted proteins | sample MGYA00564401_ERZ1292645 | MGnify/ENA primary metagenome ERZ1292645 (study PRJEB36523, sample SAMEA6512644) | groundwater metagenome | collected 2019-01-09 | study: AquaDiva: Metagenomics assemblies of 32 groundwater samples | reverse complement strand
AGAATTTGAACCCGGGATCACCGCCTTGAAAGGGCGGTATGCTTGACCGGTCTACACCACAGGAGCCCTAGTTGCATTTTTATTTTATCCATAAAATCTTTTGGAACCTGCCAAAGATTTTATTATCAGCTGCTTTGGATAAATCATATGAGTTTGTTAATCCAAAAAATCGATGAACTAATTGAACAGCATAGTCTTTTAAAACATCAATTTTATCAAATGTGGTCTGATGGCAAGTTATCACAAGAATCACTTTCAGGCTATTCAAAGGAATACTTTCAGCTCGTAAAGCAGGTCCCATCATTTGTTGCAAGTGTTGCAAAATATGCACCTCAATCAAATCTTGATGAGCTTAGGGCAAACCAAAAAGAAGAATCAGAACACATCGTACCTTGGACTAGATTTGCAAAAGCCTTGGGTGTTTCAGAAAGCGAGCTTGAAAAATACGGGGGTCTTGAGAAGACAAGAAAGGCAATATCTGAGATGTCCTCACTTATGGGCTCACTTGAAGGTGGCGCAGCTGCAATGTATGCACTTGAAAAAGAAATCCCAAAAATAAGCCAGACAAAGCTTGAGGGACTAAACAAGTTCTATGGCATTACAGACTATGATGCAACGCAATACTTTGAGATTCACAAGGAAGCAGACATTAGACATGCAAAAACATGGCAAAAGATACTGGAAAGAAATTCTCAAAACGACAAGCTCCTAAAAATTGCAGAAAGGTCGCTTTTGGCGCAAAACCTTTTGCTTGATGGTTGTTACGAGACTTATTGTTAGTGTCTATAACATTTTATACTGAAAACAAAGCTGTTTTTTCGTAGGGCCCGTAACTCAGCTTGGTAGAGTAACCGACTCATAATCGGTGAGCCAAGGGATCGAAGCCCTTCGGGCCCACTCTACATTAGTTTTAAAATGAGTTTTACACTAGAATTGTTGGCCGCAATGAAGAATCAGAGTTATATCTGAAAAATGATGTGAAGGCATTTGTCTGAGCTGCCCTTAACCTGTTAGGTTTTGCGAATTTATTTTAGGCAAAAAGAATTTCGCAGTATATATAAAGCCTTTTTATAAAAACACGAGAAGTGCCGCAGACTAAACCTATTGTAAGCATTGAAAACGTAGTTGCATCTGCAACCGTTGATCAGAGAATGGACCTAAACGAAATTACAAAAAACTTTCCAGAAACAGAGTACCATCCAGAACAATTTCCTGGACTTGTATATCGACTAAAGAGTCCAAAAACTGCGACGCTGATTTTTTCTTCAGGCAAGATGGTCTGTACCGGAAGTAAGTCAGCTGACATGGCAGTAAGGGCTGTAAACATAGTAGTACAACAGCTAAGAAAAGGAAAAATCAAAGTCAAAAAAGACCCTGTAGTTACAATCCAGAACATGGTAGCATCTGGAAACCTTGGCGGAAAAATCCATCTTGAATCAGCCGCTCGAATACTGTCAAGAAGCATGTACGAACCAGAGCAATTTCCAGGCCTGATACACAGAATGCTTGATCCAAAAACCGTGCTACTCTTGTTTGCATCAGGCAAACTAGTATGTACTGGTGCAAAAAAGGAAGAAGACGTGTACCGCGCAATTCACAACTTGCATACAACACTTGAAGAAAAGAAACTAATGATCTACGACTAGACTATTTTATCTGATTTTTTACTTTTTCAAGCACTTGATCTGAGACCAAACTTTCCTTATGTAGAATTTCTGTAATTTCCAAGATGTTAGTCAGACTGTGAATCTTTACTCCCTGTGATTGTAATAATTTGTCTGCACCTTCCAACCTATCTATGACAACATATACATCGGTTATTTTTGCGCCAGCCTCTTTTAGTAAAGTTATGGCATTTGAAACGGATGTGCCAGTTGTTGCCACATCGTCTACCATCAAAATTTTTACCCCTTTTTCTATTTTACCCTCAATTGACTTTGAGGTACCATGCTCTTTTGGTTGTGATCTGACATAGACAAGCGGCTTTACAGTCTCAATTGCCAAAGCAGATGCAATCACAAGACCCCCTGTTGGGACAGATGCAAGACAGTCAAAGTTGTCATAACCAATTTGATCTGAAATTAACGCTTGGAGGCCTTTTACCATCTTGCGAAACTGGTGTGGGAAGCTTGGAACAACCCTCAGGTCCACATAGTAGGAGCTTTTCTTGCCACTTGAGAGCGTAAAATCACCAAACTTGATCGCGTCATTTTGATGTAAAAAAACAGCAAACTCTTTCACAAATTCCACACCAAAATTAACTGTGCTGGATTTATTTTGGTTTGTTTTTTGATTCAACTATGCCTGAAATCTGGCTTAACTATGGACCCACAGACGTTGTGCTTGACATACAGGCAGAAAACCTTGGCCAGCAGCTAGCCGCAGAAGGAAAAACCCTTGAGGACACAGAAATCAGCTCAAGACTTGACCCACTTGACCTGACAAAGCCTCTTGAAATCGTAGTTTTGAATAACTCAAAGGCAGTACAGAAAACGCTACTTGCGCTTTTTGCAAAATGTGAACAAAAATCATTTCGCATTCCACGGATATTTGCAGAAAAAAAAATTATGGATGCATTAAAGAACAGCTTGCCAGAAGGCAGCTCTATTTTGGAATTTGAAAAACCTGAGCTTTCAAACTCGAATCTAGTTTTTATTGGCGAAATGGAATTTGACGGTTTGTTTGGCTTTGAGTCTATAGCAACAAGACTGCTTCGAAAATTTGGAACAGAGGAGATGCTTTTGGCATATGAGAAACGAAAGGGCGAACTCCCAGCTCCAGGGCAAGATGTTGAAAACGTTTCTGTCGCAAAACAGTTTGTTGATAAATTTGAGATATTTGCAATAGAGATTGCCTCAAACTCTAATGGCATTGTTGATCTAGCAATAGGTCATCCTTCTTCTACAATGTCAGTTTCAAAACCGTTTGTAGAGTCGGCAACAAAAGAAATTGGAAAACACAGAACACTTATCATCAGCACAGGAAAGGAATCAAGCAACGACTCACTTGACAAATCACTTTCAGCTCTTTGGAACTGTAGCGAGGCAGTGAGAAACGAAGGACTAGCAGTACTTCTTGCAGAGTGCACTCACGGTATTGGCTCTAGTGCAATTCAATACTATATCGAAGGACAAATGAGCCTTGACAGACTAAAAAAACCGGCCAAATACATCAACGGGATGGAAACTCTACTGTTTCTGACTGAGCTTCAAAAAAAGTTTCAAGTCGGAATAGTTTCTATACTTCCTGAATTTTACTTGAAAAAATTAAACATTCTTTCATTTAGTGGGGTTGCACAAGCAATGAATCACATCTTAAAGGTGCAGGGCATCAGGCAAAAAGTTGTTGTTGTATCAGACGGCGCACGACTTTTGCTAAGGTAGAATAGAAACAGGCAACGGCGCACACAAAATTGCCAAAGCTATCACAACAGCATACAATCTTTTTCTGTTCTTAGATAACGGCGAGATATCATCAAGTGGTGTTGCGCCAGGACTACGTGAGCTAAGCATTAGAATTAGCATTGCCATCACCCAATATCCAAGTAAAACAAGAACGCCCATGCTTGCATACGTTGCAATCCTGTGCCACTTTTCTCCAAACATTACACGTGCAATATGGCCACCGTCAAGCTGCCATGCTGGAAGCAGATTCAAAAACGTAATTAAAAATCCAAGCCACGCTGCAAACAAAATTGGAGACATGATAACTTCGGTGTTTTCTCCACTTTTTCCAAACGCGGCAAGTGCTAGAGTTAACAATATGTTGTCTTCCATTTTGATAAGCTCTGATCTTTCAAACAACTCGTCTGCTGTTTGAACATCAATTACAGGTGATGTGTAGGCGCCAAATATTGAAACAATTATTGCAATAACTAGCCCTGCTATTGGTCCTGCAATTGCTACATCAAACAAAATGTCGCGATTTATTGTCAATCCTCTTGACTGGATAAATGCGCCAAACGTTGGAATGCCAAAAATTGGAATTCCTGGAATAAAGTAGGGCCAAGTTGTCCTTATCTTGTGCATTTTAGCAGCAACTAGATGTCCTGCCTCATGAATTCCCAAAATGCCAAGAAGCGAAAATGTGTACAAGACTGCCATATCAAACGGCTCGCCAATGTATACAATCGAGTTTGCACCTTCAGTTCTATAGTATCCATCAACCATCACCAATGCCACAACTATGCCAAACAGTATTCGCGGGGTCCATGATTTTGAGAGCCATCCTTTCTTTTGAGGCGGGAATCTGTTGACAAGTATGTAGGTTCCGTAAGAATCTTTTCTCATTCTGCAAATTAGGTTTCTTTGCTCCAATCGCTGGGCAAGATAGACAAACTTTGATTTAAAATCCTCATCATCTATTTGAAAATTCAGACTCTCAGGGGAACTTGTTATGTTATTTACTTTAAAAATTGATGAAACAGTCGAAATTACTTCTTCCTGTGTTGGCTCGCTCACATTTTTAAACTAAAACTAGTCCATTAATTGCTTTTGCAGTCTATAATTAAATATTTGATAATTGAAAGTATCATTATTGCAAGTAATACTGCGACAGATTGGCGACTGTGTAATTCGAAGATGTGAGGCAAGCGATCTAATCTCAATCATGGAGATAAACATGAAGACACTTCCTGAGCACTATTCGGATTATTTCTATGAAAGCCTGCTTGCTGAGCTTCCAGAGGCATTTCTTGTAGCAGAAATTGGCGGACGCGTTATAGGATACATAATGTGCAAAACCGAATACGGGTTTTCCAATTTTAAAAAACTTGGATTTGTAAAAAAAGGTCACGTCGTATCGGTTGCAATCCTTGACGAGCATAGAAGAAAGGGAATTGGACGCACGCTAGTCGAAGAATCACTCAAGGGAGTGCAAATAAAAAAATGTGATGAGCTATACCTTGAGGTTCGATGCAGCAACAATGAGGCAGTACGATTATACGAAAAAATGGGATTTATCATAAAACAGAGACTCAAGTCATACTATCGTGATGGCGAAGATGCTTATCTTATGACAATCGAGTTTACTTACTAGATTAAAATAAATAACTGCTGACAGGCTTTAGCGCAATGCAAAGACGCAAGGCACTTGGAATTACGATCTTTGTTGTGTGCATTGTTGCCTTTTTTGTGTACGCGTATTTGCTAATGCTGTCTGAATGGAGTCCAATCGTACTACATCTGTCTGTTTTGATGATTGCAGGTGGAATATTGGGCGTAATTTCTTGGATTGGATATACCATGGCAACTACAAAGTCAGGGCCGTCATCTATTATAAGTGACGATGAGGAAAAAAAATAATCTCACTTTGATATTCTTGCATCAACTACAGTTTGGTAGTATCTAGGACCTACTGCCCTTACCAATCTAGAGTATAGTATTTCTGATTTGACTGGCGTAATCTCAAGAAAATGTTTTTCTGATAACTTGGGGGCTAGAGTCTTTTTGTCTGCATGGATGTGTGAATAGTAGTGAATTATCCCATTTTTTTTAGCAGCAGATATTGCAGAATCTAAAAATTCGTCTGATCTTTCAGGAAGGAGCATCAAAACCCTGTCGCCTTTTCCTTTCAGTTCTTCGTTGATTATTTGTGCAGCATCACCATGCAGTGAAATGACATTTCCTGCAAGCTTGTTTAATGAAATATTTTTTTCACATAATTTGGCAGCATCTGGGTTAATGTCAATGTTGTAGACTATGCATTTCTTCTTTTTTGCAGCCATTATTGAAAACATTCCAATGCCGCCAAACATGTTGATTACAGTCTCGCCATCTTCTACCAAATCGGCAATCCTGTTTCTCTCAGTTGAAAGCCGTGGGGAAAAAAACACCTTTTCTACATCAACTATAAACCTGCATCCAAACTCCTTGTACTCGGTTTGTGTCTTGTTCTCGCCTGCAAGAAGCTCCAAATCTCTTATCCTAAAGTCGCCTTCAACAGGCGAGGACTGGCAAAAAACCGTATTTGCATTTTTGATTTGCTCAAGCAGTGTTTTTCCGATAATCTCTTTTTTGCCAAGCAGCAAGTCAGGTATCCTAACTATTATGATATCTCCAATTTGATCAAATGCAGAAAAAATCTCTGCACTTTCCTTTTCTGAAAGCACGCTTTCAAGTGCGCGCTTTAACATTCGCGTCAATTTCTGTAATAGAAATGGCCAGAATCTTTTTGTTGTTTGTCTAGTCTGCTTTCGCCTTTGTTGACACGTGGCCTGAGGTTTTTTTCATCGCGCCTAAAGGTAATATCAAGTGACTTTAGGAACTTGTTCATGGCATTAACCTTTGATAGAGGCGTTGTTGCGTTTCCTTTCACACCTGAGATCCCCTCAAAAATTACCATCTTGTCTGAAATCAAATCCATAAGCTGCAAGTCATGGTCTATTATGATGGCAGATTTTCCATAGGATCGGACAAATTTTTGGATAAACTTTGCAATGACAATTCTATCTTCTACATCCAAAAAGGCAGATGGCTCATCAAGTGCAAAAAGATCAACTTTTTGCAAAAGACATGACGCTACTGCAACCTTTTGCAGCTCACCACCTGAGAGGTTTTTTACAGATTTGTTGTAAAGTTTTTTGATTTGCAGGGGATCAATTATTTGCTCTTCTTCAATTGATCCCATAATGGGACCTCCGTTTGCCTTATCCAATAATGCAACAACTTCCATGTCAATATCGTTTGTCAGGTATTGAGGCTTGTATGCAATCTTTACCTTTTTGTCTATTTCACCAGAATCTGGTTTTTCAACACCTGCAATCATCTTCATCATAGTTGTTTTTCCCAAGGCATTTGCGCCCATAATTCCAAGAACTTCGCCCTTTCTTACCTCGCCTGGTTCAATTGAGACAGAAAACGACGGATACTTTTTTTCAAGCAATGGATATGAAATTATCACATCGCCTTGGGCAAAATCATCAACTGACGTTGATGCATCAAATGTGAACTTTTTGTCACGGAACCTTACGTTTTCACTAGGGAGGTAACCGTCCAAAAAGACGTTTATTCCAACCTTTGTTGAAAGAACACCTGCAACAATTCCATATGCAGCTGACACCCCATACAATACTTGGATATAGTCACTTAGATAATCAAGCAAAGTAAGATCATGCTCTACAACCATCACGCTTTTTCCAATATTTGCAAGACTGTGAATTACCCTTGCAACACCTGCTCTTTGATAGACATCATTATACGATGATGGCTCATCAAAAAAGTAAAAGTCTACATCCTTAGAAGCTGCAACTGCCACTGCAAGCCTTTGCAGCTCACCACCGCTTAGCTCCTTTAGCGTATGGTGAATTGAATTTTCAAGTCCTAACTCCTTTACCAAAGTTCTAGCAACTCCGCGCTCGTCAAACTTTTCTAAAAGCTCCTTTCCTGTGCCATCAAAGGCCTCTGCTACGTTGTATACCTGCTGTGGCTTTATCGAGGCTCTGATTTGTTTTTCTTTTATTTTCTCAAAATGTGATTTTAGCTCAGTTCCGCTATAGTACTTTAGAATAGCATCCCAATCTGGCGGCTCTGCATAATTTCCCAAGTTTGGTTTTAGGTTTCCTGATAGAATGTTTACAACTGTACTTTTTCCCATTCCATTTCTTCCAAGCAGACCAACTACTTCGCCTTTTTTTGGAACAGGTAACTTGTAGAGCCTAAACGAGTTTATTCCATACTGGTGAACCTTGTCTGTTGCAAGCTCTGTTGCCAAATTGATAATAGTTATTGCATCAAAAGGGCAGACCTTTACGCAAATACCGCAGCCGTTGCAAATGTTTTCATCAATCTGGGCCTTTTTGTTCTCTTCATTTAATATGATACAATCGGCACCAGACTTGTTTACTGGACAGTACTTGATGCATTCAAGGCCACACTTTTTTGGCTGGCATAATTCCTTGTCAAGTACTGCAACACGATGCGTCATAACGTTCTGGGCCTTTTGTATAATTTATAGGTCATTAAGGTGACGCTCAACTTTCTTAGTTACATTAATAGAGAACTTTGTAAGACATTATTCCAAGCCGGCCATAGCGTTAGGGTGCGACCCAGACCCATTCCGAACCTGGAAGTCAAACCTAATGTCGCTGTTGTGTTACTAAGGTGCGAGAGCTCTTGGGAAGCAACAGTGCTGGCATTTTCTTGAAATTAATATAGATAGAATCAGCTTAGATGCAACATGGCAAGCTGTGCTGTCTGTGGAGAGCAATTTACAGACGATATACGATTCCTAAACCACATGATGGAAAAACATGGTTTTAGAAATCCAAACACAGACAAACCTGATAGAAACAGTAGGGGTTATTGATTTTCAAACCCCTATTTTGACATGGTTTGAATCCAAATAATTCCGTAACATTGTAGTTTAAAGAAAATTATAATTGTTTAAGTAATTTTAATGTGTGATTGTATTATGCAAATCTCTCGAGAGATGACCGAATCCACGGTTAATCTATTCAAAGGAAGAAACATTGCATTTGTAGCTTCATTGATGAATGATGGTTCACCTCAAATAACTCCAGTCTGGATTGATTATGATGGTCAATTCCTTCTCATAAACACTGCAGAGGGTAGGACAAAGCAAAAAAACTTTGCAAGAGATCCACGAATAGCAATATCGGTAATGGATCAAAGTAATCCCTACAATGTCGTGACCATTAGGGGGAAAGTAGTAGAGCAAGCCACAAACGGTGCAGATGAGCACGTTGACAGAATGGCAAAAAAGTATCTTGGAGTAGACAAATATCCATTTCGAGCACCTAATGAAAAAAGAATCATCCTAAAAATAAAGCCAGAAAAGATCTATCATATTTCAAATTAAGGGGCCTATTATTTACCAGAAGGTTTTAGATCACTACGAAAAAGTTTTGAAATCTTGATACTCAAACTTGGGCTCGAAGGAATTCGAATCATTATAATTCAAATTACAAGTAACTTTTCAATGATCGATATTTTTTGGCCTTGATTTGTCAACGTTTGATGACAGGAATTTTAATTACGACGCGACGAGGACTGGTACCACCCAAACATGCAGGGTCGGGCGTAGAACGCCATGGCATGGTAGTCCAAAGCATTCCTTAGAACTTTGGCACCATTCCACATTTTGTGAAATGGCAACATTCTAAGTTTCCTCGTCACCTAATATACGTCAAAATAATACTTAAAGTGCACTCATCTTTCTCTAATTTAAAAAGAGGTTTTCGATCTAATTAGATAGATAATCGAGGATCAATCTTACCCCAAAGCCTGTTGCGCCCTTTGGATTGTAAGACTTTGGCTTTGTGCCTGTCTGAATCCAAGCAGTTCCTGCAATATCAAAATGCGCCCATGGTGTATTGCCAACAGCATTTGCCAGAAATGCTGCTGCAGTAATTGTTCCAGCTGCCCTGCCTACGCCAATATTTTTGATGTCTGCAACATCTGACTTTATCATCTCCATAAAATCATCGTCAATTGGAAGCTGCCAGATTTGCTCAGAGGTTCTAGCAGACGAGCTTTTCAGTTTTTCAGTTATTCTTTTGTTGTTGCTGACAAGTCCTGCAACGTTTGCACCTAGTGCAACAATGCATGCACCAGTAAGTGTTGCAAAGTCCATTATCTCACTTGGCTGGTAAAGTTTTACTCCATATGCTAGTGCATCAGCTAAAATCACTCTGCCTTCTGCATCTGTGTTTAAGATTTCAGCAGTTTTTCCGCCAAACAACCTGACAACATCGCCAGGTCTGTATGACTCTCCGCCTAGCATGTTTTCAACAGATGGAATAATCCCAACTAAATTAACTGGCAGCTTGAGATCAGATGCTGCCTTCATTATTCCTAAAACCGTACAGCCACCACACTTGTCAAACTTCATCTCATCCATTTTCTCGCTTGGCTTGATTGAGATTCCACCTGTGTCAAATGTTACTGCCTTTCCAACTACCACAACAGGCTTGTCTTGCTTTTTGCCTCTGCGATATTCTAAGACGATTAGCTTTGGCTCATTTTTGCTTCCCTGACCAACAGCAGAAATCCCACCAAGCCCTTTTTGTTTTAGCTCACTCTTTGATAAAATAGTACATTTTAGATTATTTTTTGATGCCAATGATTTTGCAAAACCTGCTAGTTGTGCAGGAGAACATTCGTTTGGAGGAAGGTTTGCAATGTCTCTTGTATAGTTTACAGCTTCTGCAATTTTTTTTGCCTTTAAAATAACATCATCAACCTTGTGTGAGGTTACAAGGATTAGATCAGGCGCCTTGCCTTCCTTTTTTTCTTTTTTGTACTTGTCAAATGAATACATTGACATCTCTGCCCCTTCAACTATTGCAGAGACTGTTTGGTTGATGTTAAACTGGAGATCTTCTGGAACAATGATCGTAAAATCTGCGAGTTTTAGTTCACGCACTTTTTGTGCAATCTTTCCTGCAACCATTCGTATGGAATCTGTTGTTGTCTTTTGTTTTTTTCCAAGGCCTGTAATGATTATCTTTTCTGCCGCGATTAGCTGATGCGTATAAATTATAGACATAGACTCAAACTTGCCTTGTGTCTCCTTTAGCGACTGCTTTACTGTTGCGTCCAGCTTGGTTGGAAGTTTTGGAAGGCCAAGTGGTTCCTTTGAATCTTCAAATACGAATGCGCAAAGCGCAAAAGTCTTTTTGTTTAGCGATTGAGTTTTCTCTGATTTTATGTTCATGATTTTCTTAATCTCTAGTTTCCTGTTTTATAAATTCAGTTTTCTTTCCAATCTCTTAATTTGTTTTATTTATTCGTGTTTTACTAATGATGACTATGCCTAAAAAAGTGCAAAAAGATGTAAAAACTAGGAAAATTATCAATCCACTAGTTCATATTGCAGACAAATTCATCGGTTTTGGATACTGAACAATGGTATTACAAAATTTGAGCACTAGTCGTTGTCCATACTGTGGAAAAAATGTACCATTAACCGATAATGTTACTGGTGAGAGGTTTTGCGGAAAATGTGGTTATGTGATGTCTGAGCGAATGGAAAGTGCTGGCCCAGAATGGAGATCCTTTTTAGACGATGATCAGAGCAAAAGCAGAACAGGAGACAAAACATCACTCAGCAGACATGACATGGGACTGGCTACAATAATCAATCCAGTAAACAGGGATGCAACAGGAAAGAAGCTCTCAAAAGGTATGCAAATCTCAATTGGCAGATTAAGGGTATGGGACAGTCGAAGTCAGAGCCAGCCAGTTGACAGAAACCTAAGAGACGCATTCAATGAGCTTTACAAGATGAAAGACAAGCTTGCCTTACCTGATGCAGTCATTGAAAAGGCAGCTTATATTTACAGAAAGGCACTTGAAAAAAAACTTGTTAGGGGAAGGTCAATTCCAACAATGATGGCAGCATCACTTTATGCAGCTTGTCGTGACGCAGAGACCCCACGTACCCTAAAAGATGTTGCCGATATTGCAAACATCAAAAGAAGAAACATTGCAACATGTTACAGACTGCTTATACGGGAATTTGATCTAAGGGTTCCAGTAGTTGATTCTGTTCAATGCATTTCTCGAATTGCAAGCAAAGCTGGTCTGTCTGAAAAAACAAAGCGCGATGCAGTGAAAATTCTAAGAAAAGCAGAACAAGAGGAAGCATCTGCAGGCAAAAATCCTATGGGACTTGCAGCAACTGCACTTTATGTTGCCTGCCTTGAAAACGGAGAAAACGTATCCCAAAGAGAAATTGCAATGGCATCAAATGTAACCGAAGTAACGCTAAGAAACAGGCTAAAAGGATTCAAAACCCAAGGCATTTACAAATACTAGTTATTTGGTTGATCTGTCATATAGTATTGTTCTGCACATTCCTTACAACAAAACTCACTAACAAATAATTCAAAATCCTTACCGCAGTTTTTACATTTTACGTCCATAAACACTCAATTTTAAAAAAGAAGAATAGGTTCTATCGTTTTCTCTTACTCTTAGAACCTTTTTTTCCTGCATTTCTTTTTCTAGTGGCAGCAGCCTTTTTTGCTGCAGCACTACGTTGAGCTCTTGTAAGTCCCATCTTACAACATGGAGTCTTTGCTTTGTATTATAGAGCACTAGTGTACATTATTTACGTTAATACATATTGACAGAGAACATTTTTTCAGAGAATTTCAATGATTGTTTTATCTAGCTTAGATCACAGAATGCATTGAGCTGATCAAATTTCCTAACAGGATCAAGAAATTGTTTGTCAGGCAAGTACGTCTATATTAGCACAACGACAACATCAATCAGTGAAAATTCTAAAATCATTTAGAGCAATCTATTGACCTGTCCCAAGTGTCACAAGTATTTTGGAGACGGAAACAAGTGCGTGTCATGCAAGTATGATTTTTCAGCTGGCTATGTAACTTGTGGTTAATGAAAATCTAAAACAATTCAAAATATAGATCCAGAAAGCCAATCAAACAACTAGTTTATGTCCACTTTTCAGGTTCTTCTTTTTTAACGCGAACATCATCAACGTATACAGTATCTTGATCCTCAAAAACTGTGTGCCACCTTTTGTCATGAGGAAGCATTCTATCCAATTGCTTTACCTTCTTGTTAGTCGGCGCTCTGTTTAGCAAGGCACCCCACCTCATGTTTGGTATCCTAGGCATTATTTCGTTGATATCTTTCACGATTTTTTCACTTTTCTTACTATTCTTAAATTCTTGTATAATATTAAAGAATCTCAGGCAATTTTTTTCAAGCTAGAAAAACTATATTTTCTAATCTAATTCGTATTCTTTTGTTTCGGGGCTTAGAAGAGTAGGAACTATTACTATTACAGCTCCAATTATTATATTCAAACCAAGAACTACTGGCGCAAAACTGCGTTCTGCTAATGACATTAAGGTCAGTGCAATCAGAGGCGACCATGAACCAAAAATGAGCCCAGCATTGTAGGAAAACCCTGCTGCGCTGTTTCGTATTTCGGTTGGGAACCTTTCAGAAAAGAATGCAGGCACTGGACCTGATGCTGTTGATACGACAAATGCATAGATTATGACAAACAAAAATGCAGCCATGCCGCCGCCAAGTATGCCAATTGCCATTGGAATAACAACTCCAACAGCGACTCCTGCAAAAATGATCATTGCTTTTTTTCTTCCAATTCTTTGTGAAAGCCAGCCAGTAAAGATCATGCCAAGCCACGATGCAAGTGTTGCAGCAATCATTATACTTGCAACATCTGATCTTTGAAAGCTGCCAAATTGTTGCACAAATGTTGGAAGTATTCCAATGGAACCATGATACATGTACACCATACCTGTCATGATAGCAGCGCACAACAAAAATGCACGTCTGTGCTGTTTTCCAAGAACTGTTTTTCTTAGAGGCGACCTTTCAAGCTGCTTTGCTCTGTTTTTTTCTTCCCACAACATTGACTCATCCATTCTGAGTCTAACAAACAACGCAACAAAGCCAGGTGCAAGACCAGTAAAGAAAAGCACTCTCCATCCCCACTCATTAAACGAATCTCCAACAAAGATCAAAGTTACTATCTGAAATGCAATTGATGCAAGCAAAAATCCAAAAGAAAATCCGCTTTGCAAAAATCCTGACAAAACACCTCGTTTTTGTTTTGGAACGCTTTCCATTGTTATGACAGCACCACTTCCCCACTCGCCTCCAGCAAAGATTCCTTGAATCAG
>ERZ1292645.518-Hain-H14-02um-R2-518-length-13677-cov-5_pt1 | contig 13677 bp, 17 predicted proteins | sample MGYA00564401_ERZ1292645 | MGnify/ENA primary metagenome ERZ1292645 (study PRJEB36523, sample SAMEA6512644) | groundwater metagenome | collected 2019-01-09 | study: AquaDiva: Metagenomics assemblies of 32 groundwater samples | reverse complement strand
TCCCCCAATGAGTTTTTTAAAAACTTGGAAGAGGCGCCGCCCGTTGAAGGTCCTGAAAATATTGAAGAAGATGAGGATGAAGATGACTCAGAAGAAGAAAAATAAACTAAACCATGGAGGGTTCATGAATCTACATCTACTCAGAAGGACTTGTTTTTTGGTGGCAGCATTGTTTTTTGTTGCCGGAAGCGCTTACTGAATAAAGCGCCGTACTTCCAGAATCGGAAGCACCTGCGCGGGAGGGCAAATACGAGTTGCGTACGCAGCTCGCCTTCCGTCACATGCGCGGCTTTCTCAACGACCGGCGTTTCGATACCAAAAATATGATGGCGGTGGCGGACGACGAGCGGCTTCCCGTAGGCGAAGCATCGGTGTGGACCTTCGCCAACGACGGAGGCGAAATGCCGATGTCTCATCCGATGCCTCACCCCATCCACATCCACGGCGTTCAATTCCGCGTCATCGAGCGCAGCGCAGGCGCGGTGCCCGCGGATCTGCGCGACGGCATGCTCGACGCCGGCTTCAAGGACACCTTCGGCATCTTCCCCGGCGAGCGGGTGCGCGTGCAAATAGCCCCTACACTCCCGGGACTTTTCATGTACCACTGCCATAACCTCGAGCACGAGGACGGCGGCATGATGCGCAACTGCCTCTTCTCGAATTCATAGCAAGCAAAGGAGATCTCGAATGGAACGGCCGCAAGAACTGCAAGCCAAGAGTTTGGCACAGGGCTGCAACCCGATTCTCACGCTGGGCGGAAGGGTCAGCCAGGGAACGACCCTCACGGTGCTCGCCGTGGCCGGACTGGGGTCCGGGCTGATCCTCGGCTGGGATTCGCTCGTCGCTCTCGGCGTGTCGACGTTTATCCTCGCCCTGTTGCCGTGCGCGGTGATGTGCGCACTTGGCATCTGCGCGAGCCGCATGGGCAAGAAGGACGCGGGCGGCACCTCCAACGCCGCTACGCAAGCGGCCGAAGACGCCGCGAGCGGGACACCGGCAGCGCCCGGGGCGATCGCCGTGGACAAATCCAGGACGACGGCTGATCGCGCGGCATGAGGATGCGGGCCCTGTGGAGGCGGCTGCGCTGGCTGATCGCGCTCGCGGTCATCGGTTTCTGGGCCTGGATATTCGCCGAGCACGCCATGATGCCGCCCATGACTCACAACCTGCCGTTCGAATCGTGGTACGGCAATTGGGACGACGTCGTTCTGGTGAGCGCGGTGTTCCTCGCGTTCGTTCTGGGGCTCGCGTGGCCGCGCGGAAAGGCGCAGTGGCGCAACGCCGGCATCTACTCGGCGTTCCTCATCTCGCTGTTTTTCGAAATGTTCGGCCTGCCGCTCACCATTTTTCTTCTGTCGCCGCTCGTGGATGTTCCGATACCGGCGTTCGGTCTGGGCGAGAGCCATCTGTGGGCCTATGCGCTCGACCGCGCCGGCGTGATGCCGCTGGGTCGGGGCGTCTATTTCGTCATGATTGTGAGCCTTGCGCTGATTGCGGCCGGCATGGGACTGCTCGCCTTCGGTTGGGCACAGGTATTCGGCGCGCGCTACGAACTCGTCACCAAGGGCATCTATGGCTTCGTGCGCCATCCGCAATACCTCGGCCTGATCCTGATACTCGTTGCCTGCAACATCCAATGGCCGACGCTCCTGACGCTGCTGATGGCGCCGGTGCTGATCGTCGCCTACGCGCGCCAGGCGCGCCGCGAGGACGCCGAGCTCGAGGCGCGGTTCGGCGCGGCGTTCGCGCACTATGCCGCCCGCGTTCCCGCATTCATCCCGCGTTTTCGCCGGCGCAGCGCACCCACCGCGCCGGCCGTCCTGCGCGCTTGACTCGAACCAGGCTGATCGAAGGCTTCGAGCGACCGCAGGCGCGCCCCGGGTGACGAACAATAATCGTGCGCGTCCTTTCGGCGATATGGCCGTGGGGGCGCTGATTTCGCACGCTCGCGCGCCTGGTAGAGCTCCCGGGGCCGGAACCCGGAGATCCAAGACGGTGATGGCAACGGTTCTTCCCAACTACTGCCTTGATTGAATGCGATTCATGGTTCCCCCTTGGCTTAGCTACTTTCTGAGCTTGCCCCAGAGCTCGTCCAAGCGCGCGTAGCGCCCGCAGCCGGTGACGTAGAACTTGTAGCGCACGGAATTCTTCAGGTAGTAATCCTGGTGGTAGTCCTCCGCCGGCCAGAAATCGCCCGCCTTCACGATCGGCGTCACGATCGGCTGCTTGAAGGGCTTGGCCTTGTCCCACTTCGCTTTCGAGGCCTCGCCGAGGCGCTTCTGTTCCTCGTTGTGCCAGAAAATCGAGGGCCGGTACTGCGAGCCGACGTCGCAGAACTGCCGGTCCTTCACCGTGGGATCGTGATTCACCCAGAACTGCTCGAGCAGCCGCTCGTAGCTCACTTTCGCCGGGTCGTAGACCACCTGCAAAACCTCGGTGTGGCCGGTGGCGCCCGATGAGACCTCCTGGTAGGTCGGGTTCTTCTTGCTCCCGCCCATGTAGCCCGAGGTGGTCGAAATCACCCCCGGAACCTTGTCCATTGCCTCCTCGGTGCACCAGAAGCAGCCGGCGGCGAAGGTGGCTTTGGCGAGCCCGGACGGCTGGCCTTGGGCAAATAAAGGAGGGGCTGCGATGGCAACCAGGCAGATCTGCAGGGCAAGAAGTCGGGCAAACACGGCGAAAGGTTCCTTTGATGGCGTGCCGGATTGGTCGGTGTTAAGACCGGTGGCTTACGCTTCAGTTCGACGAGTACCGCAGCCCGGCTCCGGCAAGGCCACCTGTTGTTAAGATTGCACCTCGATTCGAAGACGCTGCATGCTCATTCTCGGCCGACTGATCTCGCGCAGCTCGCGCTCACTGGCGAAAATGCTCGCGCGCGCATGGCCGGGCGGAAGTCGCAGCGGGCGCAGCGGAAGCCCCGATGACAACTGTATGCAGCGATTCACCCGCCTTTCCTCCCTCCGTTTCCCCTCCCGTTCGTTTACTCGCCTCGCGCTTCTCGCCTGCGCCATCGGCGGCGCGTCGCTCGCCCAGGCACAGGGCTCGCTCAAGGTGTCCGCCATACCGGACGAGTCGCCGACGGTGCTGCTGCGCAACTTCGCGCCGTTAGGCAAGTACCTCGAGCGCGAGACCGGCATGAAGATGGACTGGACGCCGGTGAACGACTATCCGGCGGTGGTCGAGGGCATCGCCGCGAGGAAGATCGATATGGCGTGGCTCGGCGGCGTGACCTTCGTTCAGGTGCGCACGCGCACCGGCACCGCTATTCCAATCGTGCAGCGCGAGGAAGACGAGAAGTTCGCGAGCAAGGTCATTGCCAGCACCTCGGCCGGCATCAACAGCCTCGCCGATCTGAAGGGCAGGAACTTCGCCTTTGGATCCGCGTCGTCCACCTCGGGCCACCTGATGCCCCGCTATTACCTGAAGCAGAACCAGATCGATCCCGACCGCGACTTCAGACGCATCGCGTTCTCGGGCGCGCACGATGCCACCGCCGCCTGGGTCGAATCCGGCCGCGTCCAGGCCGGCGCGCTCAACGCCTCGGTGTGGGAAAGGCTGATCGAACAGAGGAAAGTCGACACCACGAAGGTCAAAGTGATTTACACGACGCCGCCGTACTTTGACTACAACTGGACGGTGCGAGGCGACCTTGATCCGACGCTGGTGAAGAAGCTCACCGACGCATTTCTCAAGCTCACCCGCTTGAACCGCGAACACAGGGAGATCCTGGACCTTCAGCGCGCCACGCGTTTCGTGCCGACCAAGGTCGAGAACTACAAGAGCATCGAAGCCGTCGGCCGCGAGACCGGAATCATCAAGTGAACCCGGTGGGCGCCGCGGAGCGATCTGACCCAGGATCGACCGGTTGCGTGCTCCAGGCGCGCGGACTGACACTCGTCCGAGCAGGCGGGCGGCGTGCGCTCGGCGGCATCGGGCTTTCGATCCGCCCAGGCGAGCGAGTCGCGGTCATCGGCCCCTCCGGCGCGGGCAAGACAAGCCTGCTGCGAGTGTTCGCCACCGCGCTTCGCCCGAGCGGTGGCGCGGTCGAGGTGCTTGGAGCGAACCCCTGGACTCTCGGAGGCGCAGCTCGCAGGCGCTTGCGCAGCCGCGTCGGCCTCATCCACCAGACGCCGCCGCTGCCGCCGCGCCAGCGCGTGGTGACGGCGGTGCTCGCGGGGCGGCTGGGCGGCTGGAGCCTCGCGCGCGCCGTCGTCTCCCTCGCGTACCCGAGCGACATCGCGGGCGCGCGTGAAGCCCTCGCTCGGCTCGACCTCGCCGATCGCCTCTTCGATCGTTGCGACAGGCTCTCTGGCGGCCAGGCCCAGCGCGTCGGCATTGCGCGCGTGCTCTACCAGCGGCCCGAGATGGTCCTCGCGGACGAGCCCGTGTCCGCTCTCGATCCGGCGCTCGCCAACCACACGGTGGGCGTGCTTGTCGCCGAGGCGCTCGCGCGCGGCAACACGCTGATCGCAAGCTTGCACGCGGTGGATCTCGCCCTCGCGCATTTTCCGCGCATCGTCGGGCTGCGCGACGGCAGAGTACTGTTTGATTTGCCGACTGCGGACGTGAATGGAGCGCAGCTCGAGACTCTGTACTCGCAGGAAGGCTACCTGCCGACCCAGCACGGCAAGCCGTTCGCGCTTCCCGAGCTCAAGTTGCCGGAGCCGCCGCGATGCGACTAGCAGGGGCCGCGATTCGGCCGCGCGATCCGGCAGCGCTGCCGCGGCTCGCGCTCGTGGTGGTCGCGGTCGCGGTGCTTTGGCCGGCGCTCCGGCTCACCGAATTCGACCCGGCGACTCTGCTCGACCCGGCGAACGCGCGGCCGATGGGGCGCTTGCTCGCCCAGTTCCTGCCGCCGGACGTATCGCTTGAGTTTCTTGCGCTCGTCGGCCGATCGACACTGGAGACACTGGCGATCGCCACACTGGGGACCGCGCTCGCCTTCGCGATCGCGTTCCCGCTCTCGCTCGTCACGACCATGAGCCTTTCGCTTTCGGCGATCGGCCCGGCGCGCGATGCGCCGCTGCGCCGGATGCTGCGCTACCCGGCGCGCTTGGCGCTGATCGTGCTGCGCGCCATCCCGGAGCTCGTGTGGGCGCTGCTCTTCGTGCGCGCGGTGGGCCTGGGGCCGAGCGCGGGCGTGCTCGCGCTCGCCATCACCTATGGCGGCATGCTCGGCAAGGTGTACGCGGAGATCTACGAGTCGGCGAGCAACCGTCCGGCGCGCGCGCTGATGGAGGCCGGGGCCGGGCGCCTGCAGGCCTTCCTCTACGGCGTGCTGCCCGCGGCGCTGCCCGAGATGCTTTCCTACACGATCTACCGCTGGGAGTGCGCAGTGCGAGCCTCCGTCATCATGGGCTTCGTCGGGGCCGGCGGTCTCGGACAGCAACTCGAGCTGTCGTTCCGCATGCTCAACGGCGCGGAGGCGTGCACGATCCTCGCGACTTTTCTGCTCTTGGTGCTGCTCGCCGACGCCTTGTCGGCGCTGTCTCGCAGGCTGCTCGCTTGAGAGCCGTCGGAATCGCGGTTGGCGCCGGGCTCGCCTTCCTCGTGTGGGCGAGCGCGGCGTTTCTCGGATTCGATGCGTCGTCGATTCTCTCGACCGAAGCGCGCTCCGCGATGCTCAAGTACGCAGCCGGGTTCTTTCCTCCCGATATCTCCCCGGAATATCTGCGGCGCGTGGGCATCGGTGCGCTCGAGACGCTCGCGATTTCCGCGATCGCTACGCTGCTCGCGGCGATCGCCGGCATGCTGCTCGCCCTTCCTGCTGCGGGACGATTCGGCGCGGCGCTCAAGTTCGCCGCGCGCTTCCTGCTGAACGCGCTGCGCTCCATTCCGGAGCTGGTGTTCGCGGCGCTGATGGTGCTTGCGGCGGGACTCGGTCCGTTCGCGGGCACCCTGGCGCTCGCGTTGCACACGACGGGTGTACTGGGACGCCTGTTCGCCGAGGCGCTCGAAAACACGCCGCGCGAGCCGGCCGAGGCGCTCCTGCACGCGGGTTCGCCCCGGATCGCGGCGTTCTTGTACGGAACGCTGCCCAATGTCCTGCCGCAGTGCGTGGCGTATTCGCTTTACCGCTGGGAGATCAACATCCGCATGGCGGCGGTGCTCGGCTTCGTCGGCGCAGGCGGACTGGGGCAGATGCTCTACGTCGCGCTGTCGCTGTTTCACGAGGCTCAGGCAGCGAGTATCATCCTCGGCATGCTCGTGCTCGTCGTCATCGTGGACGAGGCGAGTGCAGTGCTGCGCCGGCGGCTCGCTGCGGCTCAGAGCTGACCGCCCTTCTCATGCAACCGGCCCCAAACGCGTACATTCCGCCGCTTCGTTTTCACTTCCTGACGCGGTTCTACGATGGCCTCGTCCGCTGGACGACCCGCGAGGCGGTGTTCAAGAACGCGTTGCTGGCGCAGCTCGGCAGCGCTCCGGGAGAGCGGCTGCTCGACGTGGGTTGCGGCACCGCCACGCTCAGCGTCGAGCTTGCACAGCGGTTTCCGGAGGCGCGCGTCGTCGGGCTCGATGCAGACGGCGCGGCGCTCGCCATCGCGCGGGGGAAGGCCGCCGGCGCGCGCGCGCGCCTCGACCTCGAGCAGGCGTTCGCCGACCGCATGCCGTTTCCGTCCGGGTCCTTCGATGCCGCGGTGTCGAGCCCGTTCTTCCACCATTTGACGTATGACACAAAAAGGAACGCGCTCGTCGAGATTCTGCGCGTGCTCAGACCGGGCGGCACGCTGCACGTGGCCGACTGGGGCCGGCCGACGAACTTCCCGCTGCGAGCGGCGTTTCTGCTTGTGCAGGCGCTCGATGGGTGGGAAACGACGCGCGACAGCGTTGCCGGCGTCCTGCCCGAAATGATGTCTCAGGCCGGCTTCGTCGGCGTGCGCCACACGCGGGATTTCGCAACCGCGCTCGGAACCATGGCGCTTTATTCGGCAGCAAAGCCGGGCTAGGGGCGCGCTGCGCGTCCCGTCACCTGCGCGAAAGGCCGGCGCTGAAATCAACCTTCACCTCGGCGCCGAGCCAGCGGGTGTCCGACCACTCGCCGGTGCCGATACCGTAGTCAAGCCGATCGAGCGTGAATGAACCGGACACGACCGATTTGCCGCCACTCTCATCCAACCGGAACGGGACGTCCACGTTGCGGCGCTTTCCCTTGATGTCGAGCGTGCCGCGCGCGACCTGCCGAACGCTCTGCGCCCGCACGGATGCGCTTGCGAACGCGATGCGCGGATGGTTTCCGACGTCGAAAAATTCCTTTGCCTTGAGCGCCGCGTCGATCTCGGGCAGCCCGGTCTCGACCGACGCGGGCTCGAGCCACACGTCGATGCGCGCGACCCGGCCCTGTGCGACACAGAGCTCGCCACCGAAGCGGCGGAAAACGCCGCGAAAAGGCGAGCCTGCCTGCCTCAGCTCGAAGGACACGCTACCGCCGGCAGGATCCACCGAGTAGCACTCGTCGGCGGCCGCCGGCAGCGCGGCGCTGACGAACAGGACCACGAGGAATCGCAGCATCAGTCGTTCCTTCGCGGCTTCCAGGGCAGCATGCGGTGCATCACGCCGTCGCGCAGAAGGAGCCCGTGGCGCAGGGCGGCGCCGACGTGCACCGCGACGAGCGAGGCGAGCAGCGCGACGAGCCCGATGTGCAGCGCCTTGAACAGTTCGGCGAGCTCGCGATCCTTCGAGATCAGGTCCGGTACCTGGAACAGGCCGAACCAGTTGACCGACAGGCCCGCGGCGGAGGCGTAAAGCCAGCCGGCGAGCGGCGCGAGGATGAGCAGGAGGTAGAACAGCCGGTGCGTCACGAGCGCCGCGCGGCGCTCCCAGTGCGGCATCGAGCCCGGCAGCTCAGGCGGCGGGTTCAATTCGCGCCATCCGAGCCGCAATAGCACGAGCGCCAGAATGGCGAGACCGAGCGACTTGTGGTGCGACAGCCATTGCAGCCTCGCGAGGCTCACCGGCAGGTTCGCCGCGTACAGCCCGATGCCGAGCTGGACGAGCACCAGCATGGCGACGAGCCAGTGAAACGCCTGCGCTATGATCCCGTAGGACTCGGTCGAATTCCGCAAATTGGCCATGCACTCAGTTCGCGCGCCCCTCCTATTATTCCCATTGCTGCTCGCCGCGTCATGCCAGACGCTGCCGCCGCCGCCCGGGGATACGGCGGTGCTTGCCGAGCCCGTGAGGGCGGACGTGGATGTTCCCTCCGGCGCGCCGCGCTACACCATCGATCCACAGGCATCCGAGATCCGTGTCCTGGTCTACCGCGACGGCCCGCTCGCGCGCTTCGGCCACAACCACGTCGTCGTCGGCCGCGTCCAGGGCGAGATCCGGGCCGGCGTCACCGCGGCGGCGAGCGGCTTTCGGCTCGAGATTCCGGTCGATTCCTTCGCGGTGGATCCGCCAGCGGCACGTGCCGAGGAAGGCGACGAATTTGCGGCTCAGGTCTCGGAGCCGGCGCGCCGCGACACTCGCGAGAACCTGCTCGGCGGGGATGTGCTCGACGCGGCGAAGCATCCGCTGATCCGGATCGAGTCGATCGCACTCTTCGGTCCGGATTGGGGTCCGACCGTGATGGCACGCGTCACGCTCCGGGGAGTGACGCGCGATCTGCGCTTCGACGCGGCCGTGCTCCGGCAAGACGACATGCTCGCAATGGTCGCGAGGTTCCGCATCAACCAGTCGGAGTTCGGCATCGAGCCATTCACCACTCTGAACGGCGGTTTGCGGGTACGCGATCCGATCGACATCCGCGTCCGTCTCGTCGCGCGGCGCGAGAAGTAGGCCCGAAACCGGGTCGGCGGCCCTACCTGGACAGCTCGATCGACTGCCTGGGCGCGAGCGCAGTGATCGGGATCCGGATGCCCATGGCATCGAGCACCGAGCGCATCTCCGCCACCGTCGGCGCTCCGGGCGGCGGCGACACGCGATGGTGATGCGGGATGAGCGTTTTCAGGTTCGGGCTTTTGCCGGCGACCAGCCTGATTGCCATGCCGGTGTCCAGCGGTTCGCTGTTGCTGTTCATCAGGAAGATCATCGCGTCGGGCTTATAGGCCTCCGCCCACATCGCCATATCCTGCGTCGCGGCCGAGCTTGCCGGGAAGTACACGGTGTATCCGTTCTCGAAGGTCACCATGAAGCCGGCCGCCGCGCCGCCGTAGATCGGCGCGAGCTCGAAGGCCACGTCGCGGCCGGAGCCCGAGCCGTGCACCGAGCCGACCACCCGGATGGTGATCCCCTCCCATGCGAAGCGCGCACCCGGGTTGCTGCGCCTCACCTGCGCCTCTGGCACGCCCTTGCCGACGAACCAGGTGGCGAGCTCGAACGGCGCCACGACGCGCGCGCCGGTCGCCTTGGCGATCGCGACGGTATCGCCGATCTCGTCGCGGTGGCCGTTCGGGACCAGGATGAGGTCCGCCTTGGTGATCTCCTCCAGCTTCAACCCGGCGGCGGCATCCGGGTTGCCGGTGATGAAGGGATTGGTCAGGATCACCTTTCCGCCGGGGGTGGTGAAGCGGAAGAACGACCACGTCAGCCATTCGAGCTTGACCGTCCCGGCCTGCGCCAGCGCCCCGGAACTGAGGGCGCCGCCGGCGGTCGCGACCAGGAATACGATCAGAAGCTGTGCGACGTGCGTTTGGAACGAGCGAGCGGGGTTCTGCATGGCGGCCTCCTCTTGTATGGTGGTGGTGAACGTCCGGGCGTGCTTGTTTATTCCTCGGTCCCTTACCCCCCGTGCCGCACGCGCGCCAAATTGCACCTGCGGATCACTTCGGCAGTTTTACGCTGAGGGTCTTCCCGTCATAGCCCCTCGTTGACTTCGTACGCGGGTACGGAGCTTAACCTGCGCGCGCCGCTTTGCAAATCAAGGAGACTACGCATGGAAAGCATGCAACTGGATCGGATATCCGAAGCGATTCTAGGACTGCACCCCCCTCTCGAGGGAAGCGAGCAGCATCTCTCGCTCGCGCTTTATCGCCTGCTTGCCGCGGGGGAAGCCGTCTCGAGCGAGGCCCTCGCGAGCGCCGCGGGCGTCGAGCGCGCGCAGGCGGAGACCGTGCTCTCGGGATGGCCGGGGATCTACCGCGATGCCCGCAGTCGCGTCATCGGCTACTGGGGCCTGACGATCGCGAAAACGAAGCACCGGATGCTCATCGCCGGCAAGCTGCTGCATGCCTGGTGCGCCTGGGACACGCTGTTTCTTCCCGAGCTGCTGGAAACCGCCGCGAGCGTGGAGTCGAGCTGTCCGGTTACCGGCACCCGTATCGCGCTGCAGGTCGGGCCCGAGGGCGTCGAGGCCGAAGGAAAACGCCCGTTCGTTTCCTTTATCTCGCCCGATCCGCAGAAGGCCGCCGATGACGTGGTACGCAACTTCTGCCATTTCATCTACTTCTTTGCCACCGAGCAGGCGGCACGGAAATGGACGGCCGAGCATCCGGCAGCGGTCCTGGCGACGCTCGACGAGGCGTGGCAGCTCGGCCGCAGGCGCAACGCGCGGTATTACCCCGGAAGGCAGTTCAGCTCCGGCCCGGACCGGTCGCGCTCAGCGATTCGATGATGGGGCAGGCACCGCGCGCGTCGCGGCAATGCACGCCGTCGTTCAGACGCAGCAACTCCGCGACCTCCTCGAGCGTGAAGCCGATGTCCTGCGCGCTTGATGGAGCGGATGCGCTCGACGGTATCCGGCGGATACCGACGCACGCCCCCTTGCGGTCGCGCAGGCTCTCGAAGCAGGCCGATCCGCTGGTAATAGCGGATGGTTTCGACGTTGACGCCGGCCTGCCGGGCAATCGTCCCGATGGCGCTCGCCTGGGTCTGCACGGGGAGTTCCTCCACCTCTTGACATCGTACTCAGGTACGGACCTTAGCATTGCTACTTTGGTTCCCCAAGAGGAGGCGCCGATGAGCAAAGCATCAGTCCTGCCGGTCGCGTCCGCGGCCGCCGGCACGCGCGCCGCGGAGAACATGCTCGGCGGCGAGGCGGCGCTCGATCTTTCGGCGATGCCGGCGGTGATCTTCACCGATCCGCAGGTGGCGACCGTCGGGCTCGACGAGCCGGCCGCGCGCAAGCGCGGGATCGGGGTCGACACGCGCGACGTGAAGAAACTCTTCTGCTGCGCGGGCTGAGCGAATCGTGAGCGGCCTGATGAAACAGCTCGGCAGCATGCTGGGGGTTTCGTTCGCCGCGGTGTGCTGCCTGGGCGTGAGCTGGGCGCTCGCGGCGCTGGCAGCGATCGGCGCCGGGTTTCTGATCAACGACGCGATCCTGATTCCGCTTTACCTGGCGTTCATCGCGCTGAGCCTGTGGCTGCTGTGGCGCTCGCTGCGACCCCGGGGCGAGCTGCGGCCGCTCTACCTTTCGGGGGCCGGCGCGGTGGCGGCGGTCGGTGGACTGTTCGTCGCTCCGGCTGTCGTCTACGCGGGACTCGCCGCCATGGTCGGCGGCAGCTTCTGGGATTTCGCGCTGTTGCGCGCCGCATTGCGAGCGTTCAATCGGGCGGACAAGCCCGGCGAATCTCGCTGAAGCGGCCGCGAACCTGTGAAAAAGCGACCGCGTTCTTCTGCGCGGAAAATCTCGCGCGCATCCGCCGGTTCTCGGGCGGGGAGATCACGGAAATCCTCGGGGACGGGCTGCTCGCTCTCTTTCTCGGTCAAAACCCTCGGGCGGACGCGACGCGGGCTCTGTCGGCCGCGCTCGGGATCCGGCAGGCTGCCCCGCCCGGCGCCTGGGCCGGAAGAGGCTCAAGAACGTCAGCGCTGCCGTGGAGGTGTACGAGATCCAGGCGGCATGACTCGGCACGCGGGAAAGCGCGCCCGGAGCGCTAATCGGCGGCGCGCAGCCCGAGCTTCGCGATCAACTCCGCAGCGTGCCGCGCCGGCACGCCCATGTTGGAGCCGCTGAACTCCGGGAGGATCGCGGCATTCACCGCGATCACCTCGCCCGAGAGCGCGAGCACCGGGCCGCCGCTTCCACCCTGCGTCGTCTCGGCGTCGTAGACGACCGCCTCATCGGTGACCTGGCCGACGATGCCGCGGCTCGCGAGCGGCTGAATGCGCCCGGCCTTCGCCAGCTCCCTCGCGACGCTCCAGAAATCGATCCCGGGGCGCTTGCCGAGGTCCTGGACGAACTTCTCGCCCGCACGCGCAAGCAGCGCCCGCACCCCGGTCGGGTAGCCGAGCAGGATTACTTCGTCGCCCGGCTGGGGGGGCGAGGCCGCGAAGCGGAGCGGCGCACCGAGTCGCGCCGCGTCCATCGCGCGCATCACCGCCAGGTCGTACGACTTGCTCGTGCCGAGCAGCTTCAGCTCGACCGGGTCGTCCGCGTTCGCGACGTAGCCGATCATTCGCCGCATCACGGGCTTGAGCCCCAGCGCCTTGATGTCGGGCAGCGATCGCTCGTCCTCCCAGGGCATCGCGACATGGCGATTGGTGAGAAGAAGACCTTCCGCATTGAAGACAAAAGCCGTCCCGGTGAAATTCACCTCGACCGGTGGCCCGTCACCCTCGAGGGTGACGAGCGGCTGGCCGCCCGGCAGGCGCATCGGCTGTCCGCCCGGCCCAGCCACCATGCGAAGCGGGCGCCGAGTCTTCGGGTCCTGGAAGCCGAAGCCTCCCTGGACGAAGACGACCGAAGCCGAGTGCCGGGCGATGATGCGCGTCGCCGCCGCCGAGCGCGCCTCGAGCGCCGCGACCCGCTCACCCGCCGCCACGAGCCCTTTCTCGAGGTTTTCGCGCAGCTCGGAGAGCTCGGCGCGCGTGAGCGCGCGGCTCTCGGCGCGCTCGAGCAGATCCGCGAGCCCCGCGACGCGTTGCTGCTCGCGCGCGAGCCGCTCCTCCAGGTCGCGCGTCTGCACGCTCTGGACGCCGATCACGAGGGCAAGCGCCGCGAACCCTGCGACGACCAGCAACCGGAACCTGCGCGAAGTCTGGGTCGCGAGGCCCTTCAGCATATCGCGCAGCATCGCCGGCGCTTTCGCCCACAGCGGCCGCTCGTCCTGCCCGGCGCAGTCGCGGCAGTCGGAGAGCACCTGGCGGATCGATTTGTAGGCGCTCGCCTCCGGCGGATAGACTCGGTAGCGCAGCACCGGCCCGTCGGCAATCTCGATCAGGTCGCCGGACTGGAGCCGGCGTTCGCGCACGCGCTCGCCGTTCACCCAGATCTCGCGTTGCGGATCGGCGAGCAGCGCGTAGCTTTCGCCCGAACGCTGCAGGCTCGCGATGCGGAAGGCGCCGCGCGAGCGCGCGGCAGGGACGATCGCCGCGCCTCCGCGCGCGATCGGCTCGAGGTGGAGCGTGTCGCCGGCCAGCCGGTCGGTGCGTCCACGCCTCGGGCCCGAAAGGTGAAGCATTGCGGCTACGGGTTTAGCGGCTTCGCTCATCGCATACCACCACCCACATTGTCGCGCCGAATGGCGCCGCCTGACACCCTAGCTTTCCTCCGCCAGCCTCCCGTCCTTCAGATGAACGACGCGTGTGGCCATCTGCGCGAGCGCCTCCGCGTGCGTGACGACCAGGATCCATTGAGCGCGAGCGCGATCGCGAGGATGCGGCGATATACATGGTCCGCGGCGGGCCGTTCGGCGAGGCAGCAGGCTTGCATGGCGCCATTGCAGACCCTGAAGCGGCTGCAAGGTCAAGCGCCGCTACAATGCCTCACGATGCGCGGACTCGCGGTCGCGTTCT
>ERZ1292645.340-Hain-H14-02um-R2-340-length-17605-cov-5_pt1 | contig 13736 bp, 18 predicted proteins | sample MGYA00564401_ERZ1292645 | MGnify/ENA primary metagenome ERZ1292645 (study PRJEB36523, sample SAMEA6512644) | groundwater metagenome | collected 2019-01-09 | study: AquaDiva: Metagenomics assemblies of 32 groundwater samples | reverse complement strand
ACGGACAGCCGGCCGAATTGGGAGAGCCAAAAAACGCTCTTTTGATTGAAGCCGCGTCTGACGCCAAAGGCCGGTCAAACGCAAGCGTTTTAATAAGAAATGTCGCGAACATCTTACAAGAAGCGTCCCAAAATTTTTCAATAAATGTTTTATAAAATATTTTATATATTAATAATAGTTTTACTGCTCACGGGAGCGGCTGTTTCTTTTGCCCAAAACAGAGCGATCATCGGCGGACAAGTCGTAACTCAATTTACAACAGAATTCGGCCAGGCGCGTGGAGGATTTATGGCGTTTTTAAACTGGCTTTTCCCGCTTATGATAGCCGCGGCCGTGATTATCGCGACCCTTTCTATAATATATGCCGGATTTGAATGGATGGCCGGAGCCATCAGCCCCCCGCAAATTGAACAAGCCAAAAACCGCATCTACGCGGCAATTCTGGGCCTTGCCGTCGCTCTCGGCTCATGGCTCATCTTAAACACCATAAGTCCGACTTTTACAAAACCCAAAGCCCCAGTTGGATTTACGCTGGAGTGCCAAAACGGGGTATGCCCTAGTTGGACCGAAGTATTGTTCGGATCAACTGAAAGTTCATACCAACCAACAACCAACATGAGTGAAACACAAAAAAATGCTTTGGCACAAGGCGTTGTGGGCCTACCCAACTCAAACAAAACAGTGACAGGAGACGCCTTCAAGGTATGGCAAGAAAGGGAGAAAATCAAAAATGATTTAGCAAGAAGAGGTATTCTTTCGGGCAATGAAGTCCAAAAAGAGTTAGACAAAAAAACAGCAGCTTACGATAAAAACTGTATAGAAATCCTAAAAGGTACTCCGAAAAACAGTCCTTTAAACGATTTCAAGGCAACTAGAGTATGCGAAACAAATAAACAATGAACAAACCATTGGCCATAGGATTAATAATTTTCTTCATACTCATAATCGCCGGAGGGGCGATTTGACGAAATAAGTTTATAATTTATAATATGCTTATGAAAAAATCCGCGAATCAATACTATGTCATTTACGAACGCGACGAGAAGCGCGGTTATGTTGCTTCTGTTCCGGCCGTTCCCGGCTGCGTCGTGTACGGAAAAACAATTAAAGAAGCGCATAAAAATATTCGTTTCGCAATTAAAGAGTGTCTAGAGGTTATCGGTGACTTTAAACAAAAACCTCCCGCAGAAACGGTCGGCCCGGAAACAGTAAAAAAACTCTCCTTTGTTTCCGTTCCCGAATATGCCAAAACTTAAGCCGATCGGCTACGGCGAACTTGCTCGAAAACTGAAGCGAGCCAATTATATTCCCGCCCGCAAAACCAAGCACACCATTTATTTTCACCCCGCCAAACAGATAACAATACCGATACCGCACAAGCATCCTCGCGATGTTCCCAAAGGATTACTGCATAAGATTTTCAAAGAGATGAAAATTTCTCCCGAAGAATTTAACCGTTTATAAAACCGGTCTAAAGTTTGGTATAATAAGACCAGCAGATGAATAAACCACTAGCCATCGGACTTATAATATTCTTCATCCTCGTAATCGCCGGCGGGGCGACTTGGCTTACGCTGGGACCGGAAGCCGAAACCGAAACGTCTGGGCGCGGAACGATTCTTAGATTCCCGTTCGGCCTTTTTGGCGCAGACGAGCCGACCCAGCCGACACCGCAACCCACGCCAACAACCGAAGAAAAACAGGCGCTGGTTCTTTTAGACCAGGGTCCGGTTGAAAGTTTTAGCGCGACAAAAAACGGCGCGAGATATTTATTAAAGCAGGACGGACATGTCCTGGAAATCGGGCCGAAAGGAGGAGAACAAGTAAGAATTTCAAATACAACCATTCCTAAAATTTTTGAAGTTGCGTGGTCGCGCGATGCGTCAAAAACTATTCTTAAATATATTGAAGGGGCAAATGCGCGCGTAATCTCGGCCGAATTTATCGCGACATCAACTAAAGCCGTCGTTTTACCACAAAACATAATATCGGCCGTATTCGCTCCAGACCGCGACCGTATCGCTTATCTTATTCCGACATCAAGCGGCGCCAGATTGATCACAGCCAATACCGACAACACCAAACAAACTGAAATCACAAATCTTCCGTTTAAAGATTTTGATCTGTTCTGGCCGGAAAAAAATTCAGTATATTTTTCGAGCCGGCCGTCGGGCTCTGCCGGAGGATTTCTTTTCAAATATGACCTCTTAAAAGAATCTTTGGATAAAGTTTTGGGCGATATTTTGGGACTTCAAGTAAAGTTTTCGGCAGACGGCCAAAAATTCGCTTACTCGGCTTACGACAGCATATCAAAACCGCGTCTTTATATATACGACTTTAAAACAGCAAAAACCGCGGACTTACAAACCGCGACACTTGCCGATAAATGCGCTTTCGCTAAATCAGCGAAAAACATAATTTATTGCGGAATTGACCAGGGTATGACACCGGCTTTATATCCTGACGCCTGGCTTAAAGGCGAAATCTCATCAAACGATTCATTATGGCAAATAAATCTTGAGACCGGCGAGAAAAAAATGCTAACCGAGCAAAAATTTGATATTAAACAGATTAGCCCTTCGGATAACGATGTATTTCTGTATTTTATAGACAAAAATAACGGCTCACTTTGGAGCCTCAAACTAACTGATTAAAGCGGCTTTATCACCACTCTGCGCTCAATGCCTGTGCCTGTGCTCTGCGTGGAAATGTCGGGGTATTCGGTGAGCGTCGCGTGAATTATGCGCCGCTCATAGGCGTTCATCGGGCGCATCTCAACTTCTTTTTTAAAATAACGCACCCGCTGTGCCGAAAGGCGCGCCAAATCTTTAAGCTCCTCTATTTTTTGTTTTTGGTAATCGTTGACGTCAATAAAAAATTTAAAATCTTCGCCCGTAGAATATGATTCGCGCTCAACTATTTTGTGCACTATGTGATTTAACGCTCTTAGTCTTTCGCCGTCTTCGCCGATCAGGATATTGCCGTCATTAGCGCGGATAGAAAAAAACAAATTTTCGGGATACTCGATAAAATCCACCGAGCCCGAACAGCTCATCTTTTTAAGAAGATTCTGGATTAGGGTTTGAATTTTTTGAATCGCTTCTTTCGACATGGCCGGTTAAAATTTTTTTAGCTTTGTTTCTTACTATTCCTTCGTGAACTGTAGCAAAAATATTTAGCGTTGTCCAGTAGAGGCTGACCGCCGCGGGAAAACGCATGGCGACGAAAAAAATCACAACAGGCATGAAGTAAGTCATTTGCCACGAAAACATTTTACCGAAATCCGGCGCTTCTTTGGAAGAATGTGGTTTGGATGAAACAGTCGGAATCTGGGAGAGTTTAATCTGCGCGAATTGCGAAAGTGCCGCAAGCGCCGCAAGCAGTATGCTTCTCTGGCCTAAATCCATAAATCCCAGAAAAACGGTATTTACCGAATCCGGCAAAGCGATAAAACTATAAAGATACGAGGGATCAACATGCGGACTTTCGCGAAAAACAAGATAAAGCGCGATGAGAATCGGCAGCTGTAAAAAAAGCAGGAGGATTCCGGAAAGAGGATTGATGCCGTGAGCGCGGTAGAGCTCCATGGTGCGCCTGGCCTGTTCTTCGCGATCCTTAACATCGTTTTTTATTTTTTTAAGTTCGGGTTCAATCATTTTCATTTTGTTTTGGGTTTTGATTGAACGGTGGGTTAAAGGAAAAATTATCAGGCGTACAATGACCGTCAAAAGTATAACCGCAAGCCCCAAGTCGTTAAAAGGCAAAAAACCGGTGAGATACACCAGCGCGTTTAAAAGAGGGCGATAAAAAACCTCGTTAAAGAAAATAGAAAACCAGGACATTTTCAGGCTTGTATTAATTTTTTAAATACGGCGTTTAAAGTTTTTTCGAGTCCGTCAAAACCAGAACCAGCTGATTGCGGCCCAGCATAAATGATTATATCCAACGGTTCGATGATTTGCGGGATAATTTTGCGCATTATTTCGCTTATCTGACGGCGCAGTTTATTGCGTTTGACCGCGCGCTTGTCGACTTTTTTAGGCACAATGACCGCGACTCGGGTGTTTAAATTTTTTGATTGCAATACATAGACGGTCAAGCCGCCTGCGCCCATCCGGCGGCCGCTACGCAAAATACCGTTTATGGTTTTGCGGCCGCTCAAACGGTAACTTCGCTTAAGCGCTGCCATTAAACGGTCAGTTTTTTACGTCCTTTCCTGCGCCGGTTCTTTAAAACACTCCGTCCTCCGGCAGACCTTGACCGTTTAAGGAATCCGTGGACTCTTTTTCTTTTGCGGCGTTTCGGCTGATAAGTTCTTTTGGGCATATCTCAACACTTTAACACGAAAAGTCGGCTTAAACAATATTCACAACACATCCACAACTTATTAACATCATTATAAGGTTTAGTAAAAATTTACAGCGTTCGTAAATAAAAATATCAGAGCTATAATGTGAATATTGTTTTTAAAAAGTTTCTAAAATGATTATGACCAATGAAGATCTTTGGAAAGAGATTCTTAGAGAGTTGGAACTGACTGTTTCAAAAGCTAATTTTGCGACCTGGTTTCAAAGCACTTTCATCGCTGACCAAGCCGAAGGAAAAATAACAATAGGAACTCCGTCGGCTTTCATTAAAGAGTGGCTGGAAGACAAATATCAAAAAGATATTTTGCGATACCTGCGTGCCCGCTCGCCCGAGGTTCGCTCAATTGAATTTAAAATAACCTCGCAAAGCGCCGCCCAGCCAAAAAAGACAGTTGAACCTAAATCAGCTGAAGAACAAATGGATTTTCGCGACATATACACCGACCGCGAAACCAATTTGAATCCGCGCTACGCCTTCGACAATTTTATTGTTGGCACTTTCAATGAGCTAGCTCACGCCTCGGCCCTATCGGTCATTAAAAATCTGGGCGTTTTATACAACCCCTTATTTATTTACGGCGGGGTAGGCCTCGGCAAAACCCATCTCATGCAGGCAATAGGAAATAAAGTTAAAGCCGAGAATCCCAATAAAAAAATCTATTACGTCAGCGCGGAGCGTTTTGCCAACGAGCTGGTCGCGGCGATTCGCAATAACGAAACCGGATTTTTCAAAGACAAATACCGTTCGTATGATGTGCTGGTGTTAGACGACATTCAATTTATATCCAGCCGCGGGTCGTCAACTCAGGAAGAAATATTCCACACCTTCAACACGATGTATCAAGCCAACAAACAAATAATTTTCTCGTCGGACCGACCGCCTAAATCAATCTCAAACATTGAAGACCGTCTGCGCTCCCGTTTTGAGGGCGGAATGATAGCCGATATAACCGAACCGGACTACGAAACAAGGCTGGCAATACTTCAATCGAAAGCGGCTGAAAAATTGGAATACCGGCCGTCGCTTGAAATACTGGAATATATAGCTTCAACAATACAGTCAAACATAAGAGAGCTGGAGGGGTCGCTTAATTCCATAATAATCCGCTCAAAAATAAAAAAACGGCATTTAGACTTGAACGAAGTCAAAGAAATACTGACCCGAAACGAAAAACCAAAGAAAATTCTCAGCGCCCAGCAAATAATAAAGAAAATTGCTTTGTTTTATGAAGTTCCGGAAAAATATCTTTTTGAGAAAACCAGAAGAAAAGAGGTTGTAAAACCAAGGCAAATCGCGATGTATCTTTTGAGAGAAGACTTCAACGGCTCTTTTCCTTATATCGGACAAAAGTTCGGCGGACGGGACCATACCACGGCAATACACGCTTATTCCAAAATAACCGAGGATTTGAAAAAAGATGAACGCCTTAGAGAAGAATTAAAAATCATAAGAGCGCAATTATATGAGGAAGAAAAACAGTGATTATTTTCGGGAAATCATGTTTAAAAAATGTTAGTAATTAAACAACAAAATTCGCGCCTGAAAAAACATATATTTTTTTCTACAGCTTATTCACAGGAACGATTATTAATTTCAAGTCAAAGTTTGTTTAAAATAAAGGCTAAAAATAAATTTTCCACTTATGCACGCGAACATCTACTACTACAATTAATTTAAATTAAATAAATATTTATTTATGGAGTTAACCTGTTTAAAACATCAGTTTCAAAAAAGCGTTCAGTTGGCCGACAAAAATACCAACCATCAAAACACAAATCCCGTTTTAACCGGCGTATTTTTAGAAGCGGAAAAAAATCATCTGCTTATCAGATCCACTGATTTATACAGCGGTTTTGAAACAAAAATACCGGCGCAAGTAAAAAAAGAAGGAAAAATAGTCATTCCGGCAAAACCTCTTATTTCTATTCTATCATCGCTGAGTGATGAAAAAATAAACCTGGAATCCAAAGATAATAATATTTATTTAACGACTAAAAATACTTCAACCACGTTAAAATCTTATAATTACGAGGATTTTCCTAAACTGCCTAAAATCAAAAACAGCCAAAAAATAACTTTTAAAACAGACAAACTTTTTCTAAATTTAAAAAGCGTTTTTTTTGCCGCAGCCGATTCAGACATCAAACCGGAAATAACCAGTGTTTTTTTTAGAGGCTCGGTGGATAAAACGTTTAAAATTGTGGCGACCGATTCTTTCCGTCTGGCTGAAAAATCTTTCGACGCCGAGTCCAAAAAAACAGATTCTTTTTTGTTTCCAAGAAAATCAGCCGCCGATTTCATGAAGATAATTGAAAATTTTGAAGGAGATGTCGAATTAAGTTTTGATGCTAATCATCTTTTTGCTTCACATCCGTCTTTTTCTTATTTTACAAGACTTATTGAGGGGAGTTTTCCGGATTACGACCAGATAATGCCCTCGGCTTTCAGCACCGAAGTCACTCTGAGTAAAAAAGAGTTCGTGGAAAATTTAAAACTAGCCGGCGTTTTTTCCGGACGGCTTAAAGAAACAAAACTCCGGGCTTACGCCGGGGATAATATGCTTGAGATAATAACCACCGACAGCGAGCTCGGAGAACACAGCAGCCGGCTCGAGGCCCAGGTTACCGGCGAAAATCTGGAAATATCTTTTAATCAAAGATACTTGCTTGAGGGGTTGGAGCCGGTGAATTCGGAAAGCGTAATTTTGCGTTTTTCAGGCGCGAATCGCCCGCTTTTGATACAAAACCCCAGAGATGTTTCGTACACTTATCTTGTGATGCCGATGAAAAATTCTTAATATTTATTAATTCGCAACGTGCCGTTTAAACAAATATTTGATCTTTTGCGGAGATTTGAGAATATCCGAACTCATAAAAAAATAATTGAAGAAGAAATTCTGGAGTGGTGTTTAAAAAAAACAAATTTAAAATCCGAAGACATCAGCATAAAAGTGCGCCGTCCTCATATTATTGTCGCCACTCAAAATATGGGGGCCAAAACTGCCATATTTACTTCGCAAAATTCACTTTTTCAACTCCTGAAAGCTAAGTTCGGAGACAAGGCTCCGGACAGCTTTTTGTTTAAATAACCCCTCCATTAGCGCGGGGCAAGTTATTTAAGGCGGATTTCTTTTTCGAGCGTCGTGTCATTACCAACACTGTCGTATATTTTTATCACCAGCATTTCCTGCGGCCGCAGATCTTTTATTTTAGACAGGTCAAAAGAAAATAAATAAGGCGGATTTTTAATTGAGCCCATAAACCTATTGCCAAAAACAATATCTACTTGGCTTATCGGGTAGCGACCTTGAGCCGAAACAGAAAAAGACAATGATCCAGAATAATTCGCTTCGTCCGGAGGTGGCGTGACAAAAAAGGCTTTTGGCGCGTATTCGGGGCGGTGAATATCGTCAAGCTGGGTCGGAACGTCTTTTGATGTTTCTTCGCGGATCCCACGGCTCGCCGCCCACGCTCTTATCGGATATTCCCACAAAAAGAATTGCGGGTCTTTTGTTGGGTTTTCCGGAATAGGACCGTCGGGGTTGTTTTTATCTACCCAATAAAGGATGGAATGGATTTGGGTCAGCGATTTTTCCTCGCGGTATTGGGGAGGAGTAAAATTAGTCGCAAGTTTTTTCGAAATTTTATCTATTGTGTAAGTAAGACTGCCTCGCCACTCGCTATTTAACACCGCTTTTTTGGCATTTGTGGGCGAGGGCGCGATAAATTCTTTTTTCTCGAGAGTTTTAAGCGCTTCTTGGAAAAAAGCGTTCCATAAGGGCGCTGCGATAAAACCGGCAATACTTTTAACCATTTCGGAGTTGTCATTATTTCCAAACCAAACGCCCCACGCCAAGTTCGGGGTATAGCCTACAACCCAGGCATCGCGCGAATCATTGGTTGTGCCGGTTTTCGCGGCCACATCCCAACCCGGAAAATATAAGGGGGAATTTGCGCCGAAGGCCGGGGTTCTCGCGTCATTATCCGAAAGCACGTCGTTTATCAATCTAACCGCTTGTTCTTCAAGAATTTTTTCGGGACGCGGTTCAAATTCTTCAAGAGTTTTACCGCCCGAATCCTCAACTCGCAGTATTGATGTAAGCGGATTGCGGACGCCGTCATTGGCAAAAACGCCGTAAGCCCCGACCATCTCAAGCAGTTTTACTTCGCCTCCGCCAAGAACCAGAGTCAGGCCGTAGCGGTCCGGATCGTTTAGCGTGGTAATGCCCAAAGCGCCGGCGGTTTTAAGAGAATCGTTCAAACCGGCGAGATATAGAGTTTTGACTGACGGTAAGTTTACGGATTGGGCTAAAGCTTCGCGCAAAGTTATCGGTCCGCGGAAAATTCCGTCGTAATTTCTGGGATGATAACAGCTGTCTTTTTTTTCGGCCGTTTCGTTTTCCAGCGCCTCTTTTGCCAAAGCTTTGGCCGCGTCCGCATCACAAGAAGGATTAAACTCGGTTGGCAGATCAAAAACTACGGTTTCGGGCGTATAACCTTCTTTAAACGCGGTCGCGTAGACAAAAGGTTTAAAAGCCGAACCTGGCTGCCGACCTGAAGCATAAGCGGTCACGTTCACGTGCGGTTCAAATTTGCAGTCTATCCCGGGCCGGCATCTTTCGGGTTCTGGCTCGGCAAACCAATCTTTAGATCCGACCATGACGAGTATTTGGCCGGTTGTAGGATCGGAAGCGACGAGCCCCGCGTTATAGACGTTGAATTTGACCTCCTCTTCCTCAACAAACTTTTTGGTCAGCTCCTCGGCTTTTTGCTGAAGGTTCCAGTCAAGTGTGGTTGTGACTTTCAGCCCGCCGCTTTCTACCGCGTCCTCGCCGTATTTTTCAGTCAAATAATCTCTGACATAAAATATGAAATGCGGGGCTTTAAGCGTTTCGTTCCCGCGGGCGACGAATAAAACCTCTTCTTTTTCAGCTTCATTCAACTCTTGTTCGGTTATGAAACCCAAGTCGCGCATTCTTTTCAAAACCAAACCCTTTCTTTCGTCCAGTTCTTTTTTGTGCGAGCCGTAAGGCGAATAATATGTCGGAGCGTTCGGGAGCGATGCGAGATAGGCCGATTCGGCTAAAGTTATATCCCGTATTTTTTTTCCGAAAAAAGTTTCAGCCGCAGCCGCTATGCCGTAGGCCGAAGAACCGTAGGGGATTTCGTTTAAATAAAAACCCAAAATTTCGTTTTTATTGTATACCCTCTCAACCTTAAGGGCTAAAACCAGCTCTTTGAGTTTTCGGCTTATGGTTTTTTCGTCGGTTAAGAGCGCTTTTTTTACCAATTGCTGGGTTATGGTTGAACCGCCTTGATGAGCTCCGCCGTAAATTATATCGACTAAAGCCGCGCGCATAATCGCGAAGAAACTTATGCCGTAGTGGTTGTAAAAGTTGGAATCCTCCATGGCTACGGTCGCGTTCCTTACTGCCGGCGGGATGTCGTTTAAAGGCACGACGGTCCGGCGTATATCGTTATGTATGTCGTAAAGAAGGATGTTGCCGGTACGGTCGTATATTTTGGTGGATTGTATGACCTTGCGCTGGTCAAAAGCCGCGAAGTCAGGAATGTCTAAGGTCATAGTCCAAACCGAAAGAGCGCCGATTAAAAATATCGTTGCAACACCTCCGTAAAGAAATAATTTTCTTGATCTTTTGAAAACCAACCGCTTGCCGTACATTAAGATTTTATGATACAGCGATTTTAACATTTTTCCAACCTCGTGTTATTCTTTAAAAATGGGAAATGGACTAAGTCAAAAACTTAACGAAAAAATCAGCCGGCTTTCGGAAGAGATAATCACCGAGAAAGAACTGGAAAAACGACTTAAATCCGGTTCAAAACTGCGGATAAAATATGGCGTTGATGTAACATCGCCATTTTTGCATCTGGGGCACGCGGTCAACCTTTGGCTGATGCGCGCGTTTCAGGAAGAGGGCCATAAGGTTGTTTTTTTGATCGGCGATTTTACGACCAAGATAGGCGATCCCACCGGCCGTTCGGATACAAGGCCTAAAATTTCAGACGCGGATATAAAAAAAGGAGCGAAAGAATTCGTTAAGCAGGTTTCAAAAATACTTTTGACCGACAAAAAAGTTTTTGAGGCGAGATATAATTCGGAGTGGTATTCAAAAATGAAAGCCGAAAATATGCTGAATCTTTTATCGTTAGTCACGAATGCCCAGCTGATTAAGAGGGATATGTTCCAAAAAAGGATAAAAAACGGCAAAGACATATATGAGCACGAGCTTATTTATCCGCTGCTACAGGGCTATGATTCGGTGATGCTTGATTCCGACCTGACTATTATCGGTTCCGATCAGCTTTTTAACGAAATGATGGGCCGGGCGTTGCAAGAAAAATTAGCCAAAACTCCGCAAGTAATTATTACGACAAAAATTACTCCCGGAATCCGAGGCGGCGAAAAACAATCCAAGAGTCTGGGTAATTATATAGGACTTTTAGATTCGGCCCGCGAGAAGTTCGGTAAAATAATGAGCATTCCGGACGACTTGATAATTCAGTATTTTGAAATTTATAGTGACACCGCTCTTGCCCGCGTTAAAGAAATAGAGCGAGGCCTGCAAGGCAAAAAAATTAATCCCAAAAACGCCAAAATGGAGCTGGCTGAAGCCGTGGTCTCCAAATATCACTCTACCAACGAAACCAAAGACGCTAAAAATTTTTTTATCGAAACATTTCAAAAAAAGAATCTTCCGCAGGACGCGGCGGTTGCGGCTGTTAAGAAAGGCGAGAGCATAAAAGATGTTCTTGCTCGTTCGGGTTTGGCTTCTTCTAAATCCGAAGCCTTCAGACTGATAAAGGCCGGCGCGGTGGAGTTTGACGGCGCGGTTGTAAAAGATATCCGCACTAAACTTGAACGGGACGGCGTTCTGCGCGTCGGAAAAAAACGCTTTGTTAAAATAAAAATAGACTAGAAACCAAAACCCGCCGGAGAGGCGGGTTCTATCCGCCAACTGGCGGAGGCGGATTGATTTTTATTATTCGGTCTCCCCGTCTTCTTCGAGGTCTTCGGCGTCTGTTGGCAATTTTACTTCTCCATCTATGTCTTCCTTGTCCTTGTCCTCGTCCTCTTGCGCGTAAAGATTAAAGTCGTCTTGATACGGCATGCTTATTAAGCTTGTTTATAAAATTTTATTGCGACCGCCCTCCGAAAGACTTCGGAGAACTGACTTTATTTTTATCAATTATATTCAGGCTTGTAAAGGTGTTTAAAATCCCCTGTGGATAACCTAAATTCTTCCGGAGGCCGTAAAAGCTATGGCTATGGCGTCTAAGGCGTCGTCGTTGAGCGAATCGTCGGTTTTGAAAATAAGTTTTATCATCTTTGCGACTTGTTTTTTATCGGCCCGCCCATAGCCGCAAACGGCTAACTTTACTTCGGGTGGTGAGAACTCCGCGATTTTTAAGCCATGCGCCAGATATAATATCGCGCCCCGCGTTTCGGCAACGCGCATGGCCGTTTTTTGATTGGTGTTTAAAAAAAGTTTTTCTATCGCCAGCGCGTCGGGTTTATGTTTGGCTAGAAGTTCTTTAAGGTGCCGGCCGACCTCCTGCAGGCGGTCTTCAAAAGCCGTGTCTTTGGAAGTTTCAAAGCACCCGGCATCTATCAATTTGCCCGATTCCAAAATAGCATAGCCCAAGCGGCCATAGCCCGGGTCAATGCCGAGTATCTTACTGCTTTTCAATTTCAGCGTTGGTGTATATTTCATTTATATCGTCGTGCTCGTCTAGCGCCTCAAAAAGCTTTTTAAGCGAATTTCTTGAAGCCTCGTCTATCTCTATTGCGGGTTGAGCCTGCCAGCCGTCATTGGTTTTTTCAAAAAGAAATCTGGCCGAACCCGGCGATGCCAATTTGACGCCGTGCTCGGAAAGTATGTGTTTGATTTCCTGCGAGGCGCGGTTTTTATTGTCGGTAATGCCGCTAATCAATATGGCCACGCCGCCCGGGCCGTAGGCTTCAAATAAAACTTCTTCAAGAGCGCCCTCTTTGGCTTGAGCTCTTTTTATGGCCCGCTCAATATTGTCCGAGGGCATATTAAGCCCGCGGGCTTTTTCAATCATGGACCTCAATTTTGGATTACCCGACGGATCCGGGCCTTTTTCCTTCGCCACGACCGTAATTTGGCGCGCGAGCTTAGCAAAATACCTGCTCTTTTGCGCGTCAGTTGAGGCCTTCTTATGTTTTATCTGCGACCACTTTGAGTGTCCGGACATGATAAAATTACTGAAATTGGCTCGGCGTATTTGATATGCTACTGGCCTTTCTGACCTCGGCCAGTATTATGTCTTTGACCTTGTCTACATGAGGTATGTCGTAGGCGGTGAAACCCTTCTCGCCCGCGGTCTGAACTCTTAAATTGCCGTAATGCAAAAGGGTTGCGACGAAACTCGGAATCTCAACCGTAATATCTTGAATCCTTGAAAGCATGAACTCCGAAACTTCGCGCCGAAACATTCCTTTTTGTTCAACGTCTATTACGCGCGTATTTGTTACTATCCAGACATCAAGGTAATAGTCCATCCACAGCACGAACGCGATCATAAGGACTATAAAAATATAGACCGTAATGAAATAGAGCGTTAATGTTCTTAGCCCAGAATCCATTGCTACGGCGGGCAGGATTGCTAGCGCCGCTGCGGCCGGAATCAAAAGAAGGGCGGCAAAGGTAAGTTTGTTCGCGACAACTATCCAGTGCCGGTGAAAGGCTATGATTACACGTTCTCCTTCCTGAAGCTTAAGCATGTTTAATAATTTATTATTTTATCCCACGGGATTAAAAACAATAACACGGTTGAAATCGCGGCGAAAATAAACGCGAATAAAAGAAAGGCGCCGATAATCCAGCGGGCTTTATCACCCGGCAGGCTATACCGGCGGTAGTGCCACAAAAGAGCGGTAACCAGCAGGCCATAAACCGCCAGAAAAATGGCATGCGCTATTACGGCTAAAAATTTAATATTCATCTTTTAATTATAGTAGATATTTCTGTGGCAGGGTCAGGCCGAGATGTTGCCAGGCCTTGGCGGAAGCAACGCGGCCTCGGGGGGTGCGCTCAATGAAGCCGAGGCGCAATAGAAACGGCTCGTAGACTTCCTCCACCGTGCCCGGGTCTTCCGATGCCGCCACGGCCAAAGTGTTTAAGCCCACGGGCCCCCCGCCGAATTTATTTATTAAAACTCTAAGCAATTGCCGGTCGGTTTCTTCAAGGCCTTCGCTGTCAACGCCAAGAAGCCCCAAAGTTTTTATGACAACATCCTGATTGATTTCAGGAATTTTATGCACTTGGGCATAGTCTCGGGAACGCTTTAACAGGCGATTGGCGATTCTTGGGGTGAAGCGCG
>ERZ1292645.515-Hain-H14-02um-R2-515-length-13776-cov-13_pt1 | contig 13776 bp, 18 predicted proteins | sample MGYA00564401_ERZ1292645 | MGnify/ENA primary metagenome ERZ1292645 (study PRJEB36523, sample SAMEA6512644) | groundwater metagenome | collected 2019-01-09 | study: AquaDiva: Metagenomics assemblies of 32 groundwater samples | reverse complement strand
ACATCATACTACTACTATTTGCTTTTTTTGAAAAAATCTGCACAACTCCAGTTATTTAAGGAAACTTTATAAACCAAGAACAATTTATACAATACAGGGGGTGTTAAAATGGTAAATATCTTATATTGGATTAGCGGAACTGTAATCATCGCATTTTTTCTTGTTGGCATAAGAATTGTAAGGCCAATAGACCGGGGTTTAGTAGAAAGATTGGGAAAGTATAAGGGGTTTGCTGTGCCAGGCTTTAATTGGATAATCCCGATTGTGGATCACATGTTAAAAGTTAATATAACTGAGAGGATGGTAAATGCTCAACCGCAAGAGATCATCACAAAAGACAAACTTAACGCAAGAGTTGATGCGCAGGTTTACTTTAAAGTTAAGGATACAGAACAATATGTAAAAGATTCGCAATACAATGTTTTTGATTATAAAGATCAGATTGTGAACCTGGCCCGAACTACATTAAGGAATATAATAGGCACTTTAACCCTAAATGAGGCGAACAGCGGAAGAGATAAAATCAATAAGGAGCTTATGCAGACTTTGGCGCGAGAAACTAAGAGTTGGGGCATCGAGGTTGTAAGGACAGAATTGAAGGAAATTGATCCTCCAAAAGATGTGCAGGAAACAATGAACAAAGTTGTAAAAGCTGAAAATGAAAAAATAGCAGCAGTAGATTTTGCCACTGCAAGAGAAACACAAGCAGACGGTGAGAGAAGAGCTGCAATAAAAGTGGCTGAGGGCAGGGCACAAGCCGTGCAGATAGAAGCTAAGGCAAAGGCAGAAGCCATAAGATTAATAAATGAATCTGCTGACAAATATTTCAAGGGAAATGCCCAATTGCTAAAACAATTTGAAGTTACTCAAGACAGTTTAAAGAATAATTCAAAGATAATCTTGACTGAGAAGGGTATACAACCCGTTATTTTATTTGGAGAAGAAAAAGTGATACCAATCAAGGTGCCGCAAAAGAAATAAATCAAAATATAAGGAGGAACTAAATGGAAAAGAACTTTGAGAGACCAAAAGACATCAAGCAAGTAAGTGATGTAGTTTGGGAGATACCGCCATCCTACAAAAAAGGAATGTTGGTGCCTGCAAGAATTTATGCGACCAAAAAGCTTCTTGCAGAAATGGATGATGGCGTCTTTAATCAGGTAACAAATGTAGCATGCCTGCCTGGAATCCAAAAATACAGTTTCTGTATGCCCGACGGTCATATCGCTTTGTAGTTAGTTCTACAGCGAGGCATTTGGGGCTACGGTTTTCCAATTGGCGGAGTTGCAGCATTTGACGCAGAGACAGGAGTTATAAGTCCAGGTGGAATTGGTTTTGATATAAATTGCGGAATGAGATTAGTCACAACCAATTTGACTTTCAAAGAAGTCCAACCAAAAATAAGAGAGTTAGTTGACACTATGTTTAGAATAGTGCCGGCAGGTGTTGGTTCAAGGGGATTTGTCGACGTCAATAAATCCCAATTCAGGGAAATAATGGCCTATGGCTCGAAGTGGTGCGTTGAAAACGGGTACGGCTGGAAAGAAGATTTGGAAAGGACCGAGGGCTATGGAAGGATTGACTGGGCAGAGCCAGAAAAAGTTAGCCAAAAGGCAATGGAAAGAGGAATAAATCAACTTGGCACCCTCGGCTCAGGCAATCATTATCTTGAAATCCAGATTGTAAAAGCCGATAATATTTTTGATGAGGAATTGGCAAAGAAATTTGGAATAAATGCTCCTGAACAAATTGTTGTTATGGTTCATTGTGGAAGCAGGGGCTTTGGACACCAGATAGGAACCGACTACCTGAGAATCTTTGAGGGGACAATGAAAAAATACGGCATCGAGGTTTATGACAGAGAGCTTGCTTGCGCCCCATTCCAGAGCAAAGAAGGCCAGGATTATTACAAGGCGATGGCATGCGCAGCCAACATGGCATTCACAAATAGGCAAGTCATACTACATAGGATAAGGGAAGGATTTTCAAAAGTTTTCAAAACAGAAGCAGAAAAGCTTGATATGCACATGGTTTATGATGTTGCGCACAACATAGCAAAACTTGAGGAGCATATTATTGATGGCAAAAAGAAAAAATTGATTGTTCACAGAAAAGGCTCAACTAGGGCATTCCCTCCAAACCATCCTGAGCTAGCAAATCTTTACAAGGAAACCGGGCAGCCTGTGATTATAGGAGGCTCAATGGAAACTGGCTCATTTTTGCTTGTTGGAACTCAAAAAGCGATGGATGAAACATTTGGGAGCACTGCGCATGGCTCAGGCAGAACAATGTCAAGAACTGCTGCAAAGCATCAAGTTAGGGGTGAGCAGCTGCAGAAGGACATGGAAAAGAGAGGCATTTATGTAAAAGCAATCTCTATGTCTGGGCTTGCTGAAGAGGCCGGGTTTGCTTACAAGAATATAAATGACGTGATAAACGCAGTTTCGGAAGCAGGAATTTCAAAACCTGTTGTCCAGCTCCGTCCCGTCGGAAATGTAAAAGGCTAAACTTGAGATGAAAATATCAGTAAAAACTAAACCCAATTCCAAAAGAGAGGAGATTATGAAGATTGATGACAAAAATTTTATCGTTGAAGTAAAAGAGGCTCCTATTAACGGCAAAGCAAATATTGCGCTTGTAAAAACTTTAGCTAAATATTTCAATATTCCCTCATCAGCTGTGCGCATAGTTTCAGGGCATGCGTCTAAACAAAAAATTATTGAGATATCCTAGATAAAATGCCAATCATCCTACTCCAAATCCTAATTGCAGTTCTTATAATCAGCTTAATTTCTCTCCTTGGAATTTTTATATTATTAAAAGAAAAAATATTGACAAAAATTTTGTTTTTTCTTGTAAGCTTCGCTGCAGGCACTTTGCTCGGAGCGGCATTTCTTGATTTGCTTCCAGAAGCTCTTGAAGAAGGGTTTAACAATGCTATCCCTATATTTATTTTGCTTGGAATACTCTCATTTTTTATCCTTGAGAAATTCTTGTACTGGCATCACCATCATACAGGAAAAGAAGAGATTCATAGTTTTACCTACCTAAACATTGTAGGAGATTGCATCCATAATTTCTTAGACGGAGCTGTTATCGCGATTAGCTTTTTAAATAGCACAGCACTTGGCATAGTAGCAACAATTGCAATCATTGCCCATGAAATCCCACAAGAAATTGGTGACTTTGTTATTTTAATTTATGGTGGTTTCTCAAGATTGAAGGCCTTGGTTTATAATTTTTTGACTGCTTTAACATCTGTTATTGGAGCTTTAGTTGCTTATTTTTACTCGAGTGCTATACAAGACTCAACTACTTATGTAACAGCTTTTGCAGTTGGCGGCTTTATCTACATTGCAAGTACTGATTTGATTCCAGAGATTCAAAAAGAGAAAGATTTAAAAAAGTCATTTTTGCAGTTTGTATTGCTTGTATTTGGAATAATTTTGATATGGTTTGTGGGGAAAATATTTGAGTGATTAAGATGAGCAAAAAGAAGCATCTTCCTTATTACTTAAGTATAATTTTATCGTCGCTATTAATTTTCCTTCCTTATTTTGGAGAGGCGTATCAACATTCGACTGATGTTGCCTATCCTATAACAAAACAAATTGATGAAATACAACCTCAGCCGCAATCTACGCCACAAAAGCCAAAAATCAAGGTATTTGTATTAAGCAATGTCAACACTTGTATTATTGGCGAGTCTTGCACGACAAGTGCCTGCATCAACATAAAGGACATCAGCACAGACCAAATAATTAGAAGCTTTAAAAGAGAAGGTGCAGGGGTTGCAGTTGGTTACATGCCAAATGAGCTTACAGATGCTCAAAGAAATACTGCTTATTGCTTAAACCTTCAGTTCAGTTCTGAGGAAATCGCAACAATTAAGAACAAGATTAATACCTTTAGAAATCAAATCATAGATTACAGCAGTGGAAAAATAGAGCCGTTTATTGAAGTGATAGAAATAAATAATGGAGGCGGCATACGCCTGAATCCTTATGAAAACGGTTTTTGGGTTCCAGCTGGCAACATACATGAGTTAACTAAACGCTATTACACCCGAGACACAGATTTTACCATTGCAGTATCTCCTTTACAAGATTTAACCAAAGGTGTTAAGTTCGAATCAAGCTTGTGCGATGGTGCTATGGACAGCACATGGAATTATGGCATTCCATATGCATGGGTTCAGATTGGTTGCGATCCTTTAGCTTTAACGCACGCATTTATGCATGAGCTTGCATGGGCAATTAACAAAATAAATCCGCCATATAATTTTAAATCATTTGAATCGAATAACTATGAGTATTATGGGCAAAGAATGTCTTGCTTAACTCAATTCAATGGAGCTTATTCCTATTTTCCAGATGCAGATACAGCTCCATTAGATCCAGATTTCGATTCCTGCAGAGGCAATTTTGGCGATAATTGGGTTGCCGGTTACTGTGCAAGCTTGACAAGGCAGGGGTTTGATGGCGAGGAATGCAACAGAAGATGGGACAGGCATGTTCTTAGTGAGCATTTACCTTCAAATTATGTTATCGTAGGAAATGCCTGCAGAAATGGAAGGCAAGATTTTGATGAAACTGGAGTTGACAGTGGCGGTCAATGCTCGATTTACCCTTTAGTAACAGCAACAATCACAACTCAGCAGTCTCCACAAATAACTCAACAATCTACCCAACCGAGTCCACAGATTCAAGATAGACAAGCAACAATGCCTAGTGAGTCCCCTTTTCTTGTTACTATCCCACAACAACACACACAAACTCCGAATGTGACCCAGATATCTCAACCTCAATTACCAACACCCAAACCAATTTCGAATGTCACAGCAAAGAATATTACAGAAAAGCCCCAACAAAAAATTACTATACAGGAGCCAAAAAAGAGAATAAGTATTATAAGAAGAATTTTTATTCGTTTGGCTGGGCTGTTCAGGCGCTAAAAATGCAGAAATACAAATTCCTTGAGAATGTGGCTATAGCAGACATTGCTTATGAAGCTTATGGAAAAGACCTAAATGAATTATTTGAGAATGCTGCATTTGCTATTTTTGAATTGAGCGCTAATCTTAAAACAATTCATGCAAAGAAAAAAGTTGAATTTGAGTTAGAGAATGAAAAAATTGATAATTTATTGTATGATTTTTTGTCAGAAATTTTGTTTTTGAAAGACTCAAAATACATGGTTTTTAAGAAAGTGAAAGTTACAATAACAGAAGATGAAAAAAATAAAAAATATCAGTTAAAAGCTATTCTTGAAGGTGATACGATAAATCCACAAAGGCAACAACTTGAGAACGACATAAAGGCAGTTACAATGCATATGTTTGAAATAAAAAAAGAAGAAAATCAATGGAAAGCGACTGTTGTGGTGGATATTTAAATCAAAAGATTTATATATCCAATTATAATATATTATAATGTGATTAAGATGTCAGAATTGTTTAAAGCAAAAGTAAGGAGAGTTGGAACTTCTTTAGGGATTTTAATACCTAAAGGAATAGCAGAGCAAGAAAAAATAAAAATTGGAGAAGAAATACAACTTACTATATCCAAACAAAGAAGATTAGAAGAAATTTGGAAGTTAATTGGAACTGCTAAAGGTACTAAATCATTTGCAAGAGATAGAATAGATAGATTAGAAAGGTACTAATGCTGCTCGATACTTCAGCTTGGATAGAATTCTTTCAGGACACAGACAAACGGCCAATAGTTCAAAATATATTAAAAAACGAAGAAAATTTTACAAGTGAAATCACTTTTGCGGAAATTATTAATTGGTGCTTTAACTATAAATTGGAAAATAAAGCGAAAGAATATATAAATGGGATTAAAAAAGGCTCAAAAATTTTAATGCTAAATGAAGCTGTTATAATCTATGCTGGAAAATTAAACTACGAAAGAAAGAAAATTGTAAAAAATTGGGGCATGGTTGATTCTTTGATATTGGCAACGTCATTGCTTTATGATTTAAAGATTTTGACAAAAGATTCTCATTTCAAAGATGTGGAGAATGCAAAAATTTTATGATTTCTCTTATTCCATTTTGTTAAATCTAAAGAATTCCTCTTTTTACTTGTCTAAAGAGTGATGATTTAAAAATCTAAGTAAATTTTTCACCATACTCCTTAAACAATTTCTGCAATGCCTTAACCTTTTCTCCAACTTTATCTCTTAAAATTATATTGTCAATCTGCCTTACAGGCATTACTTTTATAGACGTTCCTGTTATCAAATGCTCATCATAATCATTTATTTTTTTTAGTGGAATATCCTCTTCTTTAACATTCATTACTTTTCTAGCAATCTCAGAGATTATTTTTCGTGTTATGCCTTCCAAGACTTTCTCCTTCGGAGGCATTATCAAAGTGTTATCTTTCACAACAAAAAAGCTTGTTCTTGTTCCCTCTCTTATATTATCATCCCTATCAACCAATAGAGCATCAATTGCATTATTTTTTTCTGCTTCTCTATAAGCAACATAGTTTAACAGTAAATTTTTTGTTTTTGAAATTGGCATAAATCTTTCGCCATTATAAGTTATGAGCTTTACACCTGCATTGTAATATTTATCAGGATAAAAGGTCAAGCCAACGGGAAAAATAAATAATAAAGGCGCAGTATCTTTTTCCTGGCCGATTAATAAGACTCTGAGCAAAGCATCTTTCAAGTTGTTTTTTTCAATTAATATTCCAGCCCATTCTATTAAGTTATCTTTTGTGAAATTATGCTCAATTCCTATAGCATCAGCTGACTCGAATAATTTTTTAACCTCTAATTCCGGCAAAAACATTTTGCCTTGAGTAACTTTTATATTAGAATAGACTGCAAAATCAAAGAACAATCCTTTGTTATAAATAGAAATACCTGCCTCATCTTTTTCTATTAATTCGCCGTTTTTAATGACAAATTTGACTTCCATTAAAATCTTTGAAATAAAATGTTGCTTAGTTTAAATATTTTGTTGAACTTAGACTGAAAGTATGTGTGACACTGTTATATTCTTCAACCCTATGAGCGAAACGGAGTGGGGTTGACCTACGCAACCAGAGTTATGACGCAAGGGGCACTCGTAATTAAGTGCAAAGCACAATTCAACAAAAGAAGCTAAGGCAAAAAACAAAGTAAAGGAAAAAATAAAGAAAAGGATTATGTTGGGATTTCTGGTGGCATTGATGGTTTTGATTTTTCAAAAGAACAGTTATCTTTTACTTTAATTGCTACACCCACCCCTACCTGATTGGGCTCAAAATCATCTTCTATCTCTACTTTAAACCATTGTTGCGTTTGTGGATTGAAAAAATATACTTTCTCAATTTCACAATTGCCGGGTAAGTCTTTTATTTGTATATCTGCCATATCCTTAGAAACTGTTAATAAGTTCCACCCACGATAAAGTTTTACATAGCTTAAAGTTTTAATATATTTCTCTTCAATTTCGGCTGTCATTTGTTCTTCAGAATAAACCCAAATTGCATGATTTTGGAAGATGTATCTCTCTTCTCCATTTACCATTGGAAATAGAAAATCCTCGCCATATTTCTCTAAGTGAGGTTCCCACTCATCATTAGGGCCCATTTGGTAATACTTCTTTTCCAGAGGATCGAACCAATAAGCAGCAGTAATCGGGGGAGAGAAATCATGTGAATCAATATCATCTGTATAACTTATTAAATTCCATCCTTTACCAATGTAGACTTGATAATCTTGTTGAGAAATAACAATATTAGTGAGAACTATTAGCAACAATAACATTGCAAATATTAAAATGATTTTTTTCATCTCATTTACTCCGGAAATTTAGGCGGTTGTGGGACACTGCCTGTGCTTTTTTGTGAATTTTGCTGTTGTTCGGGATTTACTTGATTTTGCTGCTGGCTTCCAGACTGATTGCTCGATGAAGCGCAACCTTCAATAACGAATAGTCCAATAAGAAGAATGAGTGATATCACAATAATTTTTTTCATGCTACCTAGATGAACCAACTTCTTTATATATTTTTGTTTTTTGTAAACCGACAAAAACTTTATATAATAAATGTGATTTTTTTTAACATTATTGGGGGTTAAAAAATGACTCAAGTGAATAATAATTTAAAAAGCACTCCTCTTTTGAATGAACATATCAAATTAGGCGCAGTCATGGTTCCCTTTGGAGGATGGTACATGCCTGTTCAATACACGAACGTTATTGACGAGCACCTAACTACAAGAACAAGGGTAGGCATTTTTGATACATGCCACATGGGAGAATTCATTGTCACAGGTGAAAAAGCGGAAGAATTTCTGCAAAACATTGTGACTAATGACATAAGCAGACTGGACACAAATCAAGCATGCTATAACTGCCTTTGCTATGAAAATGGGACGGTTATTGATGACCTCTTTGTTTACAAGCTGAAAAATGGGGAATTCTTTGTTGTTGTTAATGCATCAACAATTGAAAAGGACTTTAATTGGTTTCTAAAGCATAGAATAGGCGATGTAAGCCTGAGGAATATAAGCGACGAAACTGCGAAAATTGACATACAGGGGCCATGCGCGCAGGCGACAATCCAGAAATTAACTGATTATAATTTGGAAAGCATTGAAAGATTTGGATGCGAGAAGATTATCTTCAAGGGTTTTAATGAAGAAATCTTAATTTCAAGAACGGGGTATACTGGCGAAGACGGTTTTGAAATTTACTTCAGTCCAGGATATGCTTCGCTTTTGTGGAACAAAATCTTGGAAGCTGGAAGGGAATTTGGGATAAAGCCATGCGGATTGGGAGCAAGAGATACTTTGAGATTGGAGGCATGCTACAGCCTGTACGGGCATGAGATTAACGAGGAGCTCACCCCGATTGAAGCTGGACTTGGATTTGCAGTGAAGTTTAACAAGGATTTTATTGGAAGGAACGTGCTCGAATTCCAAAAAAATAATGGGACAGAAAGAAAACTAATCTGTTTTGAAATGCTGGAAAAGTCTGTGCCAAGGGAAAAGTACGAGATTACTTTAGATCATGAAAAGGTTGGATTTGTGAGCTCAGGAACATTTTCGCCAACTTTTAAAAAAGGTTTGGGCATGGGCTACATAAGGTCGAACTTAGCCGACATAGGCAAAGAAATCTCTATTTTAATTAGGGGAAAAGAATATAAAGGGGTTATTGTTGCTAGGCCTTTTTATAAGTACAGGGGGGGCAATTAATGACGTATATTGGAGAAATTCCGGAGAATCTGAATTTTACGAAAGAGCATGAATGGGTAAGATTTGACGGACATATTGCGGTAATGGGAATAACTGATTATGCGCAGCATGCATTAACAGATGTTGTTTTTGTTGAGCTTCCTGAAATCGGAAAGAAAGTCCAGCAGCTAAAACCTTTCTGTGTTGTTGAATCCGTAAAATCAGTTTCTGACATTTACGCCCCGATTTCTGGCGACGTTGTTGAGGTTAACAAAGACCTAAGAGAAAAGCCCGAATACATAAACAAAGATGCTTATTCAAAAGGTTGGATTGCAAAGATTGAATTTTCTGACAAGAGCGAAACTAGCAATTTGATGGACCATAAGGGCTATAAGAAATACCTAGAGGGGTTAAAGCATTAACCAAAATGCACTACGTTTCAAACACAGAAGAGCAAAGAAAAGAGATGCTCGAGACTATTGGAGTCAGCAGCATACTGGATTTGTTTGATGACATCCCTCAACATCTTGTGCTTAAACATGGCCTTAAGCTGCCTCATGCTTTGTCGGAAATTGAAGTGAAAAGATTGCTGAAGAGCATAGCTGCTAAGAACAATGTTGGCATGACTTCATTCCTGGGCGCAGGGGCTTACAATCATTTTAGTCCCGCAGTTGTGAACCATCTTCTTTTGAGAGGGGAATTTTTTACTGCATACACCCCTTATCAGCCGGAGATTAGCCAGGGAACCCTGCAGGCAATCTTTGAGTATCAAACAATGATTTGCAGGCTTACTGGAATGGATGTTGCTAATGCATCCATGTATGATAACAGCAGCGCATTGGCAGAAGCTGCAATTATGGCATGCAGAATCACAAAAAAAAATAAGATTTTGATTTCTAAAACTGTTCATCCAGAGCACAGAGAGGTTGTCAAGACATATGCTAATGCTAACTCAGTTGAGCTAGGTGAGTTGAATTTCCGGGAAGGAGCAACCTTGATTGAAGAAAGCGATGGCTTTGCAGCAGTTATAGTCCAACAGCCAAATTTTTTCGGCTGCATTGAGGACTTGGATGAAATCGCAGGATTTGCCCATAAAAATGATGCGTTATTCATTGTAAGCGTAAATGAGCCGACCTCATTGGGAATATTAAGAAGCCCAGGAGGTTATGGTGCCGATATTGTTGTTGGGGAAGGCCAGTCATTCGGCAACAGCCTAAGCTTTGGAGGCCCATTTGTTGGCTTTATGGCCACTAAAAATGAATTTGTAAGGCAATTGCCTGGAAGATTGGTGGGCCAAACTCTCGATAAGGAAGGAAGAAGAGGCTTCGTTTTGACGCTGCAAGCCAGAGAGCAGCATATAAGAAGGGAGAAAGCAACATCAAATATCTGCACGAATCAGGCATTGAATGCATTGGCAGTCACAATCACATTGGCAGCTTTGGGCAAGGAATTGAAGAATTTGGCATTGCAAAATCTGCAAAAATCCCATTATGCTGTGAACAGCTTGGAAAAAGCAGGAATTAAGAAAGTTTTCACAGCTCCTTTCTATAACGAGTTTGTTGTGGAGCTTGATGATATTGACAAAACAAAAGAGAAGTTGATAAAAAATAATATTTTTCCCGGAGTGGATTTACATAGATTTTATCCAGAGCACAAAAACAGAATGCTTTTTTGCGTAACTGAGATGAATACAAAAGAAGAGATTGATAACTTGATAAGTGTATTGGGAGGTTAATTAGAAAATGTTGAATATGAAATCAAAAAATCAATAACGACAATTAAAAATATCAATAAGAAATTAAAACAAAAAATCAAAAATTTCAAAACAATAACTTATGAAATTACCAAAAAAATGAAACTTATCTTCGAAAAAAGCGTAAAGGGAAGAAAAGCTGTTGAGCTGCCAAAATTAGATGTGCCTTTGCAAGCAAATCTAATCCCGGAAGAGTGTGTTAGGCAGGAGCTTGAGCTGCCGGAAGTCAGCGAATTGGATGTGGTAAGGCATTATACTGAATTATCCAGAAGAACTTTTGGTGTAGACAACGGATTTTATCCACTGGGGAGCTGTACAATGAAGTATAATCCAAAAATAAACGAGGACACTGCAAGATTAGAAGGATTTTCACAGCTCCATCCTTACACTCCTTATGATTTCTGCCAGGGAGCTTTGCAAATCATTTTTGAGCTTGAGCAGTACCTAAATGAAATAACCGGAATGGATGCATTTACCTTGCAGCCGTCAGCAGGTTCTCATGGCGAGTTGACTGGAATAATGATAGTAAAAAAATATTTTGAAAGCATTAATGAACACAGGTCAAAAATCCTGATTCCTGACTCTGCCCATGGAACAAATCCTGCATCTGCAGCCTTATGCGGGTTTGAATGTGTAGAGATTAAGAGCAGCAGCGACGGCGAAATTGATTTAGTAGATTTAAAATCAAAATTGAGCAAAGAAGTTGCTGCTGTGATGATTACAAATCCAAACACGCTCGGCTTATTTGAAAGAAAAATATTGGAAATATCAAGGCTTGTGCACGACAATGGGAGCTTGGTTTATATGGACGGCGCGAATTTAAATGCAATGGTTGGCATTGTTAAGCCCGGTGATTTTGGAATTGATATTTTGCACAGCAATTTGCACAAAACTTTCTCAACTCCCCATGGCGGCGGAGGCCCAGGCGCTGGTCCTGTCGGAGTTAAGAAAAAACTGGAAATTTTCCTGCCAAAGCCAAGAGTTGATTTTGTAGATGGCAACTATATGCTTAATTTTGACCTTCCGCACTCAATAGGAATGGTAAGGGCGTTTTATGGAAATTTTGGCATCTTGGTTAGGGCGTATACTTACATAAGATCAAATGGGCATGAGGGTATTCGCGCAGTTGGAGAAAATTCGGTATTAAACGCAAACTATCTGCTTGCAAAGTTGAAAAAGCATTACCATGTGCCTCACAACAGGATATGCAAGCACGAGTTTGTGCTTACAGACAAATATCTAAGCAATGGTGTTACCACAAATGATTTAGCTAAAAGATTATTGGATTATGGAGTTTACGCACCTACAATTTACTTCCCAATGATTGTTCATGGCGCGATTATGGTAGAGCCTACAGAAACTGAAAGCAAGGAAACCCTTGACAGGTTTGCAGAAATCATGATTAAGGTAAAAGAAGAGTCAGAGACAGAGCCGGAGACAGTGAAAGCAGCTCCATTGACCACTCCAGTTTCAAGGCTCGACGGGGTATTGGCTGCGAGGAAACCAGTTCTCAAATTTGAGGAAAAAATGATTTTGAAAGAGCATGAGTGAAAAATTTGAGCTTCTTTGTGCCTAAATCTTTTGGCATTGTATTTTAGAATTCCTACTTATATTCTGTAAAATAGAAAAATTTATATAATTATATGTATAATTAAACTTTGTGAGAAATTATGTTTAAATCTGAAACAAAATTAAGGGCATGGGGAAATTCGATTGGAGTAACCCTGCCTAAAGAAATGCTTAAAGGAGCGGGTTTGTCTATTAACGATGAAGTAGAGGTTATACTAAGAAAAAAGTCGAATCCCCTCAAAGACGCCTTTGGAAAGCTAAGAGAATTTAAAGCAAAATCTGGAAAATCTACTGATGAAGTATTAAAGGAAGTAGATGAAGAACTGAAAAGCAGGTTTGACTAGAATGAAATATTTTCTAGATACATACGCATTAATAGAAATTGCAGAAGGAAATCCAAAATACAAACAGTACTTAGAGATTGATTCTGCCACTTTAAAGGACAACTTAGCTGAATTATTCTACTTTTTGCTGAAGAAATATGATGAAAAAAGTGCTGATTTTTTTCTTGATAAATTTGCAAGACTAGCTGTGGAATTACCCATTGAGGTGATTGCCAAAGCGATGATTTTTAGGCATCAGCATGCAAAAACAAGATTTTCCTATATTGATTGTTTCGGATATATTTATGCGCGAGAAAATAAAATTCTCTTTTTAACCGGGGATCGGGCATTTCAAGGAATGGAGAATGTGAAAATTGTGAGGTAGGGGATTTCTAAAATGCTCGTATAATTCCTTGAATTATGCTAAAAGGCAAAGAGGATAAGGGGATTTGAGAATAGAATTAAAGACGTGGCATTAGGCGAGTTTGTTGAATAATCTATTTGTATAGGGATCAATTTTGTTCGTTAAATCCGAAAATTTTTTTTCTTCTCTTTCAGGAAATTGCGCTCTGACTGCGGCTTCTAACCTATCCGCCTCGGTTGTTTGACCTAAACCCCTTAACCTATCGGCAAAATAGTTCAATACTGCTGCAATTTCTCCTTCTCTTCTACTGAATCTTTGAGCATAAGAGCCATCTTTCCCTGAAACAACTTGCTGATAAACTTCTCTTAAGAAAGCTAATTGAACTTGTCTATCTCTTGCTAAATAATCCCTAGCTTCAGCAACTACTTCTTCATGGACTCTTGGCTTTACACCTTCACCTCTTTGGTATACTGCTCTCATTGTTGTAGTAGATGTAGCCATCGGTTCATAATATGCTGTGCCCACAACTCTGGTTTCTAACTTGACTTCGCCATTTGAACATTCTTCAACCTAAAATTTTCACCTTCTC
>ERZ1292645.514-Hain-H14-02um-R2-514-length-13782-cov-8_pt1 | contig 13782 bp, 13 predicted proteins | sample MGYA00564401_ERZ1292645 | MGnify/ENA primary metagenome ERZ1292645 (study PRJEB36523, sample SAMEA6512644) | groundwater metagenome | collected 2019-01-09 | study: AquaDiva: Metagenomics assemblies of 32 groundwater samples | reverse complement strand
CTCAATTTGCCGGATGCCAAAGAAGTCTACGTTGCCGGGGACTTCAATAATTGGCGCACAGATAAAGACGCCAGCATGACTAACGACCAGGGCAGCTGGGTTAAGCGCCTTAAGCTTGGGGCAGGCCAATACCGTTACCGCTTTATCGCTGATGGCAAATGGCTCACGGATCCGGAAAATCCTCTCCAGCAAAAAAATCCCTACGGAGAATTTGATTCCTTGTTAAAAATCCAACCTTAAGATTGAAAGGGGGTTATAAATTATGCCGCTAAAAAAGAAAAAAATTATCAAGAAAAAGCCTGTTGTAAAAAAACCCGCGAAGCTTAAGAATAAAAAGGCGCCGGCAAAGAAAATAATAAAGAAAAAGTCCGCCCGGGCATCTAAAGCCAAACGAACACAAGCAATAGTAATTGGCAAAATCACCCATTACTTTCCCCACGTAAACGCCGCAGTAATTAAGCTTAAGCTGCCTTTGAAAATCGGCGATGCTATCCACATCAAGGGCCATACTACCGATATTAAAGAAACAGTAACCTCCATCCAAATAAACCGCACTCCCATAACTGCCGCCAAAAAAGGCGATGAAATCGGCTTATTAGTTGCCTCAAGAGTAAGGGGAGGGGATAAGGTTTATAAGGCTTCGCAGTAAGGCTGCTGCCAATAATCAACATTCCCTATCATATTCTCTTAAAATGTTTATTTTCATAGACACGCCTCCCAAATCACTCTAACCCTCTTAAAACCTTAAAATTAACCTTACTATAACACCCTAAAAAATAACAAGTTACGCACCCTAAAGAATTTTTTAATAATCCCTATACTTGGCACAAAAAGTGCTGTATTAGATTATATAAGACAAATACGGATATACCGGTATATACATAGACATAATAGGACATACCAATACATACGGAGGTTAGGAAAGTGGGGAACGGAAGAATGACCATCACTGAAGTAGCAGAACGTTTAGGCGTAACCACCAAAACCATCGTTCGCTGGGAGAAAGCCGGCAAAGTCCACCACGCTAAACGCGACTGGCGGGGATGGCGCGCCTACGACAAAGAAGATTTCAAGAAGTTAAAGGATTTTAAAGAAACTATTATCTATTATATGGAGGAAACAAATGAAGAAAAAATTTAGTTTTTTAAATTTAGCCTGGATAATCCTTTTGATGCCTGCTATAGCATTCGCAGATGCCTCTACAAATGAATTAATGAACAAACAGGCAGGCGGACAATTATTAGATTCCGTTAGATATACCTTAGGCCCAGAGGACGTCGTTGAGATAACCGTTATGCGCCATCCTGAATTCAGCGGAACCTATCCCGTAAACCTGGAAGGAAAGATTCAGTATAAATTTGTCGGAGATTTTGAAGTAACCGGATTGACTAAAAAAGATTTAGAAGAGAAGATACAAAAAATTATCTCAAACTATGTGGTTAACCCGGAAATCAACGTTACCATCTTAGAGTATAAAAGCAAGGTAATCTATATACTTGGCGAAGTGGCCACTCCCGGCAAATACTATATGAAATCGGATACCCTCCCCGTTAGAGAAGCAGTAGTAGGTGCCGGCCTGCCTACCCAGGCCGCGGCAATGCGCAGGTGCCGGCTGGTTACCCCTGATAAAAATGGCAAGGTAAAGAAAAAAACGGTAGACTTATATACTGTCCTTTACGGCGGAAACCTGAAATATAATGTTGATATGCATCCGGGAGATGTGCTCTATGTCCCGGCAACCGTAATGGCAAAGGTAATCAGAGTGATCAGCCCGGTGACCACCACCGTTGGCGTTTCAGCTTCAGCTCCTGATAGCGCTTCGCGCGCCAGGACCGCAGTTTCTTCATTGGCAAAATAACAAACATCTATCTAAGCTATTAAGGAGAAGGTCCATGGAAAAGCTTGAGTCTTTAAAATATCGTAATCCTGCCGACTACTTAAAAATATTTTTCAGGAGAAGGTGGCTCTTCATTACTCCTGTATACGCAGGCCTCATCCTGAGCATCCTGCTATGCCTGTTTCTTCCCCGGAGCTTTGAATCAAATACCGTGATATTAGTTGAAGAGGAAAAGATTATCAACCCCTTAATCCAGGGCTTGGCAGTCTCAACCAATATTGTGCAAAGAATGCAGACAATAAAGGAACAGCTGCTTGGCTGGCACAGCTTAGTTGAGCTGACCAAGAAATTAGATTTAGCCAAAAATGTAACCACACAATATCAATTTGAACGGTTAATTCTCGGCTTAAGAGAAGACATTAAAGTCAAGCTCCACGGCCCGATGCTGATTAAAATCGCTTATACAGGGCCTAAGCCTCAAGAGGCCGAGCTCATTGTCAAGACAATGTCGGATATACTCATTGACGAGAATATGCGTTCACAAACTAAGGATGCAGACCTGGCAGTTGAATTTATCAAAGAACAGCTTGAGGTATATAAAAGAAAAATTAAGGAATCAGAGATTTCCCAGATGGAAGAACAACTGACGAGCCTCCTGCTTGATTCTACAGAACAGCACCCAATGGTAAGGGAATTAAAAGAAAAAATTACTCACGCAAAAAAGGAACAGGAGACAGGTAATTTTAAGGTAGAGTCCGCTGGTGACGGCAGCACAGCCAAAAACCCTACCCGCGAGGCATTAAGGCAAGAGTTAGATAAACTCATTGCCCAGGAAACCCAGGCCGTTTCAGGTAAAAGCGCCTTTACCGCCGAAGCAGAGCGGGATCCCAATACCACTATCTATAAACTGCTTTTAATGGATAAGGTTGATTCGGCAGTAGCGCGCGATATGAATGTAAACGCCAATATCTACAATATGCTCCTGCAGAAATTAGAAACCGCAAAGATCAGCCAGCGGCTTGAGGCATCAAAAAGCGGGACCCGCTACACCATTATTGACCCGCCCCGGCTGCCCTTAAAACCGGTAAAGCCAAATAAAATCCAGGTAATATTCCTCAGCTTATTCCTGGGCAGCTTTGCAGGCGCAGGCTTAGTATTCAGCAGGGAATTTATGGACCACTCATTCTTAGACCTGGAAGATGCAAAGGAACACCTGGATTTACCGGTATTAAGCGGCATATCCCGCATCACGGTCGCGGAGGAAATAAATAAGGAAAAGGCCAGGAAAACAACGTTGATATTCGGCGCCTTATCTTCTTCGGCTGTAATAATCATAATAGCGCTGTTCGTCTATTTTCTAAGAGGAAAATAAGCTATGTATGAAAAATTTTACGGATTCTCCGAGAAACCATTTAACACCACGCCGGATTCCAAATTCTTTTTCCCCAGCCAAAAGCATACCGAGGCATTAAACAGCCTTCTTTATGCCATTGCAGAAAAAAAGGGATTCGTAGTAATTACCGGTGAAATCGGCTCAGGCAAAACAACCATTACCCGGGCATTGTTAAATAAGTTAGACGGCAACACCAAGGCGGCGCTGATAACCAATACCCACCTGAATCAAAAAGAACTGATCACCCAGATATTGGAAGAGCTGGAAGTTGAGTATATTCCCGGCGGAAAACAAAAACTCCTCTCTCAACTTAATGCCTACCTGATTAAGCAGCTGGCGCAGGATATCAATACAGTCCTGATCATAGATGAAGCCCAGAACCTCACCCCCAAAGTAATTGAGGAGGTGAGGATGCTTTCTAATCTGGAAACCGAAAAAGAAAAACTTATCCAGATTATCCTCTTAGGCCAGCCCCAGCTTAAGGCAAAATTGCAGAATCCCAAACTTGAGCAATTCAAACAGCGGATTGCGCTTTACTATCATTTGTCCGGCCTGGATAGAGGCGAAACTGAAGCATATATCCTGCACAGGCTTAAATTAGTCAGTGCCAACGGAGTCCATTACTTTAACCAAAAAGCCATTGATACGATTTATGCTTATTCGCGGGGAATCCCCCGGCTGATCAACCTTATCTCTGACAGCGCCTTATTATCCGGCTATATCTGTGATAGCCGCCAGATAACAGAAAATATAATCAGTGCGGCAATCAAAGAAAGAGAACTTGGCGATATAACTAACGACATTAATCAAAAGCTTTATTGCTGCCTCAACTGCCAGGAGGACAGAACCTGCGTTACCAAATGGATTAGAGGAACCAAAGGCGAAGAGCAGCTTTGCTGTCCACTATGTAAGAAATATTTATCCTGCAAGGAGGCCAAATAATGGGAAAAATTACCGATGCCTTAAAGAAAGCAGCCCAGGAAAGGCTGGCGCGAATAGAGAAACTTGACAGTAAAACAGAACTTAAGTATGAATTCGTTGTTAAAAAAACCATTGACTCAAAGATCGACCCGCGCATTGTCTCTTTCTATGATTCTAAATCGCCTGTTTCAGAGCAATACAGAATCCTGCGCACCAATATCCAGGCGCTTGACTCCAGGACACCGATAAAAGCAATCACCATCACCAGCTCAATCCACGGTGAAGGAAAAACCATCACCGCTATAAATTTAGCCATCCAAATGGCGAATGATTTAAACAAAAAAAACATCCTTCTGGTAGACGCAGATATGCGGCGCTCACGAATTAGTAAATACCTGGGTTTTGAATCCGATGCCGGGCTGTCAGATTTAATTACAAACGGCACTAACGTTGATCAGGCCCTGGTTAACATCGGGATAAGCAATCTTACCATTCTTCCTGCAGGGAAAACCCCTCATAACCCGGCTGAAATTCTGGGCTCAACGAAGATGGGAAATCTCATCGCAGCTCTTAAAACAAAATATGACTACATCATCATTGACTCGCCTCCGATTGTGCCGGTAACTGATGCCGGAGTAATCGGCTCCCAGACAGACGGCATCCTTATGGTAATCCAGGCAAACAGGACCCAGAAAGGGGTAGTCGAGCACGGCAAGAACCTGCTTACCCAGGCACACGCCAAGCTCCTCGGCTATATCTTAACCAACATCCAATATCACATTCCAGAGTATATCTATAGATACCTGTAAAAATGGAGGAAATATGCGTTATTTAGTTACCGGCGGATCCGGCTTCATCGGCTCTAATATTACGGAAAGATTACTAAAAGAAGGCCACTTTGTCCGCGTCCTGGATAATTTCTCAAGCGGCAAGGAAGAAAATCTTTCTTTTGCTATGTCATTGCGATCCGCTTTCGAACTCATCAAGGGTGATATTCGCAATAAGAATACTTGCACCCAGGTAACCAAGGGCATCGACTATGTCCTGCATCAAGCCGCACTGCGCAGCGTCCCTAAATCAATGAAAGACCCCGAAAGCTACAACGAAGTCAACATAAACGGCACGCTCTATATGCTTCAGGCAGCAGCCGAAAACAAGGTCCAGCGCTTTGTTCTGGCTTCCTCAAGTTCAGTTTACGGCGATACTGATAAATTCCCCGAACAAGAAAACGATTATCCTTTACTCATTTCTCCTTATGCCTTGAGCAAATTAGCCGGAGAATATTACTGCCGGATTTTCTCAGAATTCAATAATTTAGAAACAGTTTGCTTAAGATATTTTAATGTTTTTGGGCCGCGCCAGGCATTAGACGATGAATATGCAGTAGTAATCCCGAAATTTATCCATAGCATCCTCCATAATGAACAGCCGCCGATTTACGGCACGGGAAAACAGTCCAGGGATTTCACCTATATTGATAACGTGGTAGAGGCAAATATCCTGGCCGCAACAACTAAAGGGATAAAACATGAGGTTCTTAATGTAGCAAACGGTAAAGATAATACTGTTTTACAGCTGGTAGATTCACTAAATAAAATAATCGGCAAAGATATCAAGCCGGCATTTCTGCCTAAACGCCCCGGTGATGTATTCAGGACTCTTGCGGATATCAGCAAAATTAAGGCAGTATTAAAATTTGGGCCGAAAGTAAATTTTGAAAGCGGCTTGAAAAAGACGGTAGAGTGGTTTAAATCAAAAAGCAGCTAGAAGGAAACGGCCCGGGATTATACGCCAAGGAAGAAATTTTTCAAAAAATAATCATAAGAAATTGCTATGTTTAAAGAAGTTATAAAATACCGCGATTTGTTATTTATGCTTACCCTGCGGGATATCAGGATACGTTATAAGCAGGCGGCAATGGGGTTTCTCTGGGCGATTTTTATGCCGATAGTGGCTATATTGGCCGGCATTATAGTTAAAAAGGTAATGGCGGTTATGTCAGGCAAACCGATTGATTCATCCGGTATCTTAGCTATAGCTATAAAAGTCATTCCCTGGACATTTTTTGTCAGTTCAATAAAGTTTTCTGTCCAGAGCTTAGTCGGAAACGCTAACTTAGTAACCAAGATATATTTTCCCCGCGAAGTCCTGCCTTTGGCATCCATTTTTGCCTGCTTATTTGATTTATTAATTGCCGGCATTGCCTTAGCCGTTATTCTTATTTTTACGCATATCGGTGCAACCGTATACTTATTATGGCTGCCCGTTCTTTTAATCTTTCTGGTCCTTTTTACTGCCGGCTTAGGCCTGTTTTTAGCCAGCGCGAACCTTTTTTACCGGGATATAAAATATGTCGTAGAGATAATCCTGATGTTCGGAATATTCTTTACCCCTGTCTTCTATGACGCCAATATGTTTGGAAATTGGCAAACACTGCTATTGATTAACCCCATCGGCAGTATCCTGGAAGCAATTAATTCTATTGTTATTCTGCATAAGATGCCCAATACATTTTGGCTGGCTTATGCCGGAATTACTTCCTTTGCCGTATTCATTTTAGGTATGGAGGTATTTCATAAAAGCGAGCCATTATTCGCGGAAAATATTTAAATGAATGTAATTGAATTTAACGGCGTCTGGAAGAAGTTTCGCAAGGGAGAAAGATTTAATTCTCTTAGAGACCGCATTCCTAATCTTCTGCGCAAAAAGAATCCGGCCAATAACGGGATGCTGAATGATAAAGAGTTCTGGGCTCTAAAAAACGTAAGCTTTCAGGTAAAAAATGGCGATGTCTTAGGGTTAATCGGAGCAAACGGGGCAGGAAAAAGCACAGCCTTGAAATTATTATCCCGGATTATGAATCCCACCAAAGGCGAAATAAAGATAGAGGGGCGGCTATCGGCATTAATTGAAGTTACCGCCGGCTTTCACAACGAGCTCACCGGAAGGGAAAATATTTACCTCAACGGAACGATTATGGGGATGACCAAAAAAGAGATAGATTCCAAATTTGATAAAATCGTAGATTTTTCCGGAATTGCTGAATTTATCGATACGCCTGTTAAAAGATATTCTTCAGGAATGTATTCACGTCTTGGCTTCTCTGTAGCCGCCCATATGGACCCGGATATCTTATTGGTAGATGAAGTGCTGGCAGTAGGAGATATTGCCTTTCAGGCAAAATGCGCCCAGAAGATGCGGGAACTGCTAAATTCCGGAACCACAATTATGCTTGTTTCGCATAATTTACCCTTGATACAAAACTTATGCAAAAGAGTAATCTTATTGAATAAAGGCGAAATTATCAAAGAAGGAACTCCGGATGAAGTAATCCCCTATTATCAGAATATTGTTTACGGAAAACAGGAAGAAGAATTAAAGAAGAGAATATTATCAGACAGCGATAAGGTGGCAATAAATACCGATTCGCTAGTTAACATCTCTGATGTTCTTTTATATAATGGCGAATTAAAACATAAAACAGAATTCCGCATCGGCGAACCAATATCCATAAAACTTAACTATGAGGCAAAAGAGCGCATAGAAAACCCAATCTTCACAATAGATGTTATCCGCGCCGATGGCGTGCTTTGCTGTTCATCCAATACAAAAGACGATAATTTTGCTATCGCTTCAATTGATGGCAGGGGCGCAATTGATATTAACTTAGGGAATTTAAACTTAGCCCCGGCAACCTATTTTGCCAAAATCTCAATCTGGGATAAGGAAATGGTGCATCCGTATGTTATAAGAAAAAATGATGTTTTCAGGATACAGGCAGGCGGGTGTAGTGGAGAGATAAAGGCGGTTTTTATTCCGGAAGTAAAATGGAAAACAACAACCTAAGCATCTACGATTTTCTTTTGCATATTACACCTCCTCGGAAGAGCAGAGGTCAATCTGAGGCAGCTTCAGAACCATTTTAGGAAGTTCTATGATGTTTTACGAGACAGCGACATATTCGGCCGAGGCCCGGGATTCAGGTATGGGAAGCTTATCTTCGGCTAATCCATGCACATGCATTTCAATTGCTTTGTGCATATTAAGCTCAACTTCTTGATAGGTTGAACCTGTTGCTATACAACCTGGTAAATCAGGTGAGTATGCTGAATAATTTCCATTTGCCTTTTCAATAACAATAAGAAAGCGATGCATTATTATTTCACCTCCGTTTTCTTTAATTGCGCTTGTTTTAGAACGCTATTCAATGTCACGAATTTTCACCTTAAAAATAAAATATCATCTTTGTGCAAATAAGTCAAGAGAAATTGGCTTAGAGGGACACAGCACTTATTTTTTTCTTTATCTCTATTTCCCTGGGCTATGCCAATGAATTAAGTGATGTGTCCCCGAATTCCGCGAACTCCAGAAAAGGTTGACAGTTTTAATCGTATGATATATACTATTATTGTCCGATACAACGGATAATAATATGAGGTAAATATGGATAAAGATGAAATAATTGGATCGCTCCTTTTGTGGAATTTCTGGGAAAAAGAAATCGCAACCGGTATCCCGCGGCAAGGCTATTTGAAACGGATTAAGAAATTTTTACCCACAGATGAGGTTGTGGCGTTAACAGGAGTGAGACGTTGCGGTAAAAGCACGATTCTCCTGCAGGCCTTAACCGAATTATTTAAGGCTAAGGTTCCAAAGATAAATACGCTTTATATTAATTTTGAGGACCCAAAATTTTATAATTCCTTGAATATTGATTTGCTGGATAATATCTGGCAGGCATATATTGATTATCTCAAGCCTGAGGGCAGGGTGTATCTGGTGTTAGACGAAATTCAAAAGGTTAAAGGCTGGGAGCATTGGGTAAGATCAAAATATGACCGTAAAGAAAACGTGAAGATTTTCATTACCGGTTCTAATTCTGAACTTCTTTCTCCCGAATTTGCCACTATTCTTACCGGCAGGCATTTGCAATTGCCGGTTACACCGTTAAATTTCAGGGAGTTTCTGCAATTTAAGGGCATGAATGTAGAATCAGGTAAGCTTTGGAATGTAAAAAATAAAGCCAAATTACTTAATCTTAGCCTGGAATATCTCATAACCGGTGGTTTTCCCAAAGTAGTGCTTACCGAAGATGAATCGTTAAGAAAAGAGCTTTTATCACAGTATTTTAGCGATATCCTTACCAAAGATATTGTAGAGAGACACAAGGTAAAGGATATAAGCAAACTTAGGAATTTAGCTTTATTTTACAGCACTAATTTTACCCGTAGTTATAGCTTTAATAAGGTAAAAAAGGTCGCGGATTTTTCTCTTTCCTTGGATTCTGTGCACAGATTCTCGCATTATATGGAAAGCGCGTTCTTAATCTCTTTCCTGCAGCGTTTTTCTTATTCACTTAAGAACCAAATGCAGGCGCAGCGCAAAGTTTACCTCATAGATAATGGGATACATAACGCGGTGGCCTTTAAATTTTCTGAAGATAAAGGCAAATTACTGGAAAATGCTGTTTATCAGTGCTTGAAAAGCATCCATAGAGAAGTTTATTATTATTCGGAAAATAAGGAAGTGGATTTTGCCTGTAAGCAGGGGATCAAGGTTAAGGAATTATATAATGTATGCTATAGCCTTGAAGATAAGGAAACGCTTTTACGGGAAACCGCCGCGCTTATTGAAGGGATGAAGTATTTTAAACTAAAGGAATCCAATATAATCATCGCCGAAGGAAAAAAGAGGCAAATATCCGAACAGGGTTTCGGTATTTCAATTGTGCCTTTTTATGAATGGGCGCTGTCTCTTGGCGAATAAGTCCACGCTTTTTGGTGACTGCCCCTTCTGAATGGACCAATGGGTTATGACATTGAAGCCGCATGGCAAATTAACGACTTTTGCAACTTTGATTGTGTTTATTGCTGGCTGCACAATAAAGATTGGTCAAAAAGAAAAAGATTTATCGGGCAAGATAACACCCAGAAAGTACTTGATGGATTCGACAGAACGGGAATAAAATGGCTAATTCACATGTCCGGGGGAGAGCCTTTTTTCTTTCCGAATTTTATCAAATTATGCCAAAGACTCACTAAAAACAATTTCATAAGCATAAACACAAACTTAAGCCATAAGGATACCTTTCGTTTTGCTGAACTCATTGCTCCCGAAAGAGTTAATTTCATACATTGCAGCCTTCATATTCAGCAAAGGAAAAAAACTAAGGAAATTAACGATTTTATAAGTAAGTATCAATTTTTGCAGAAACGGGGATTTAATATTTTTGCCTCCTATTTAATGTACCCGCATTTAATCAGCAGATTTAAGAAAGCTTACGCGCGTTTTAAGTCGGAAGGAATAATATTAAAACCAAAGGTTTTTTGGGGTAATTGCACTCGCTTTAGAATATTAGATTCAATAATTTTTAAGAGGGTAAGGCGCTTCTTCGGACGGCGTTATCCTGATGGTTACACAGACAAACAAAAAATACTGATCAAATCATACATGGATACCGGTAATACTTATGGAGGACAATATAAAACACAAGCGCAAGGTTTTAGAGAACAAACCGTAGACCTAACGCTGGATAGAAATTGGATAGACAAATTACCTTCTTTTAAGGGGCAGCTTTGCCGAGCCGGGAAAAACTTTGTAAAAATGGACCAAGATGGCAAAGTTTTTAGATGCAACGATGAGCCCCAGCACTATCTGGGGAATTTATTTAACAGTAACATAAAATTGTTTGATAAAACAACAGAGTGTTCTTCCGATATTTGCAGCTGTCCATACGTCGGATATAGATATGCTAACGCAGCTCATAGAAAATTAAATCAGCAATGACAAAAGTAAGCATAATAATCCCAACCTATAATAGAGCAAATTATATCGGACAAACTATCAAAAGTGCTTTGTCTCAAACTTACTCCGATTACGAAATTATCGTAGTTGACGATGGCTCAACCGATAATACCAAAGAAGTAATCGCTCAATACAACGGGAAGGTAAGGTATTTTTACCAAGAAAATAAAGGCCCTACTGTAGCAAGAAACCTTGGTATAAATAAATCCAGCGGAGAATATATTGCATTTTTAGATGACGACGATATGTGGCTGCCGGAAAAATTAGAAAAGCAAGTCAGGGTATTAGACGCGGATCCGCGGATAGGATTTGTATGTTGCGCTTCCTATGTGATTGACGATAAAAATAACGAAATGCTTATTTGGAAAAGGAATAAAGAGCTCACTAAGGCCACCTTTGAAAATCTCTACGAAAGAAACTTTGTATATAATTTGACTGTACTAATAAGAGAAGGCTGTATTAAAGAAGTTGGCGGCTTAGATGAAACATTGTTAGTATCTGCTGATTATGATCTTTGGCTGCGCGTAGCAAAAAAGCATGAGTTTTATTACATTGATGAACCGCTGACAAAGTACCGCCTGCATGAGAATAATTTAAGTAAAAATTACAACGTAAGGCTTCGTAATCACATCAAAATTTTAAAGAAAGTAGAAATCACAAAAGATATCAGTTACCTAAAACAGCGGATTCGCCTTGCAAAAGCCTACTATGAGTTTGCAAAACTATATGTTTCAAGACAAAGCTTTTACAAAGCAGGGATATGCTATATTAAATCAACTTTGATGTATCCGTTTATCGGTTCCTATTATTGGCCAAAAGAAACTGCAAATCTTAAATTTTCCCTGCCGTATAGAATTGCAAAAGTATACCTTTTAGCAATTAAATACATAATTAAACACCTTGCAGTTAAAAATAACATTTACAGGTTCAGCAAAAAAATATTTGCGAAGTTATTTCTAATATTCGCATATTTGTATTCTTTCCGGCACAGGCCAGGCGCCGGGCAAAAAAATATAAATATCGGTTTTATAACTGAGGAATTCTTCCATAAGGATTTGAGAGGGTTTGGCGGATTCGGGAAGACCGTAAAGAATATATCTGAATACACTAATTTAAATAACTGTTTTTTCAAGAGCAAGGTTTTAATCCCGCTGGGACTTCCTTTAGTATCTGCGCAAACAATCAAAAGATTCCATAATTCAGATGTTATACTCAGGCCAAAATGTATGGATGAAAGCACGACTGCTTATTTTAAATATGCACAATTAATTCACCGGGCTAAAATTGATATTTTTCTTTCTATTGAATATTATCCTACCTATGAATATGCCTTAAAAGCGTCTTGCGCCATTCCGCTTGTAGTATGGATAAAAGACCCCCGCAGTAAAAATGAGTGGCAGAAGATTTCAACAGTTCCTTTTATTGAACAAACAGGCGGAAAATCAGACTTAGCTAAATTAACCCGTCTTGCCGAAGAAAAAAGAATCTCTATTGCCAAAATTATAAAATTAAGCAGGCTGCTAAAAAGAAGAATAATCTTTGCTACGCAGGCTATGTGCTTGGTAGAACGCGCAAAAAGAACATACGGCTTAGAAAATTTAAATCCGCATTTGCTGCCTAATCCTGTATTTCTGCCAAATATCCAGAAAATAGCATATTCAGACAAACCATCATTACTTTTTATAGGCAGGCTTGATCCGGTAAAGCGCCCATGGATAGTGTTTGAATTAGCCAAACGTTTTCCTCAAATAGATTTTTATATTGCGGGCACGACTCAAACGCCTGATTTAATGAATCCTGTAATTTCTAAATATAATGATACCCAAAATTTAAAATTTATGGGCTGGGTTTTTGACCAAAAAAAAGACGAACTCTTAAAAAATTGCTGGGGGATGATTAACACAAGTATTCATGAAGCTTTACCAGTTACTTTCTTAGAAGCGTTTGCTTTCGGCAAATGCGTAATAAGCTGCCAAAATCCCGACAACTTAGCAGAAAGGTACGGCTATTATACAGGAGAGCTATTAGGAGAAGGGCTTGATAAGAGAACGTTAGGCATATTTTCAGAGAAAATAAATGAATTAATCTCGGACAAAACAAAGATGATGCAAAAGGGCATCCTGGCCAAAGAATACGCAGAGAAAAACCATAGTTTCAAAAACTTTGAAGAACGCCTGAAGAGCATTTTATCATTGGAAAAAATTATATGAAAATTGCGATAGTAACAGAGGTTTTTCCAAAAACTTCCGAAACCTTTGTTTTAAACCATATAACGAGACTGCTCGAACTTAAACATGATGTTAATGTTTACGCTTTCATAAAAAACAGAGAAGAAATTAATCATCCTGACGTAGAAAAATATAAAATCGGGAAGAAAATAAGCTACATCAAGGTACCGGAAAAAATAATCCCGCGGCTATATAAAGCGTTAATAATAATATTTCGTTATTTTATTTTCCATCCCCGCAAAATAATTGCCTGCCTTGATTATAAAAGATACGGCGGAAAATACTATGCTCTTAATAATCTTTTTATTCTCGCCTCGTTTCTAAACAAACAGTACGACGTAATACATTGTCATTTCGGGCCAATCGCAAATAAATTATTATTTTTAAAAGATATTTTCCCCGATACAAGGTTAATTGTTACCTTTCACGGTTACGATATCAGATTAGGACTTGAAAAAAATGATTATTACGCGCAGCTATTTAATAAATTTGACAGGGTTGTCTCAATTTGCCAATACAGCTCAGAAAAACTTCTTGAGCTATGCTGCCCAAAAGAGAAAATTGTAAGTATTCCAAATGGAATAAATCTGAATAAATTC
>ERZ1292645.513-Hain-H14-02um-R2-513-length-13788-cov-6_pt1 | contig 13788 bp, 10 predicted proteins | sample MGYA00564401_ERZ1292645 | MGnify/ENA primary metagenome ERZ1292645 (study PRJEB36523, sample SAMEA6512644) | groundwater metagenome | collected 2019-01-09 | study: AquaDiva: Metagenomics assemblies of 32 groundwater samples | reverse complement strand
CGCCTGTCTTTTAATGCTCCGGCGATAGCATTACAGTCGCAGCCGCTAAACAAATCTTTCAATGCTGTCCCGAATTTATTAGGCAATATACCTGTCAGCATATCTTCTACGGCTCTGTGAGCCGAACCAATGCCCTTCTCAGTTCTTTTTTCCAACTCTAATTTTAACTTTTCTCTATCCATAAAAGGGACCATATCTATTGAGACGGCAACATCTTTCTTATTTTCTCTGTTTATCGCAACCGATATATCACGGCTGACGTCAAGGATGGCTGTTCCGGACAAACCGTATTTTGTGAATAGAATTTCTCCCGTCGCCTCATTGGTAACCTTGCCGTCAATTATGCTCAGCGCCGCTGCGGATATCTTCTGACCCTGCAGGAGATGGCAAATCCTGTCCTTTGTAATTACCGGCACCGCGCTGGGCACAGGCTCTATTATGCTGTGGCCAAACCGCTTTGCGAATCCATAAGAAGACCCGTCAGAACCGAGCGCCGGATACGTCTTTCCGCCGCATGCGATTATTAAATTACCGGATTCTATCGTCCTGCCGGATTTTGATTGGACGATGAAACCATTTTTTGAACAGGAAATATCAACCGCTTCGAAATTTAATTCTATTCCAATGCGTAATTTCTTCAGTTCCATCTCGAGTACCTTCAGGACTGACGAGGATTGTTTTGTGACAGGAAAAATGCGGTTGTTTTCCGAATAGACCTCAAGCCCCAATTCCTTAAAAAAATTCGCTATATCGGCTTTTCCGAATGCAGCGAAAACCGATTTCACGAAATCCTGCGCAGCGGGATTATAACAATAACTATCCAGTTTTTCGTTTAAGAGATTGCACCTGCCATTGCCCGAAACTAATATCTTTTTACCCAATTGCGGCATTTTTTCGCAGAGGACAACGGATGCGCCTTTGCGTCCGGCGCTGATTGCTGCCGTTATGCCGGCCGCCCCGCCGCCTATTATTAAAGTATCAAACCTATCCATACCATAAATTATGAGCTAACGATGCCATTGTTTTCGTTTGTGCACGGGGCTTCTTCTGCGTTGGTGGCCGGCGGACTCCTGCGGATGATAAGTGAAGATGTCGCGTGGGAATTCGGAATGTTTGGAAACAGGTAACGCTGTCATGATAATCTTTTCGATATTGCGGACATCGGGGCCCTGATCAGGCGTCGCTAAAGATATGGCGCGCCCCTCATGCCCTGCACGCGCTGTACGGCCGATCCGATGCACATAATTTTCCGCATCTTCGGGTAGGTCGTAGTTAATAACCAGTTCTATGCCTACAACATCTATCCCCCGCGCCGCGATATCGGTTGCGACGAGTATTCTGTATTTACCGGATTTGAAGCCTTCGAGCGCTTCCCTGCGCTGTCCGAGCGACCGGTCCGAGTGTATTTCACCCGCGCTGTGCCCCATTCCCCTTATGAACTGCACGACTTTATGCGCACCGATCTTCGTCCGGGTAAAGAGGAGGACTGGCCCGTGGTATTGGGTAAGGAGATTGCCAAGAAGCCCCCTTTTCGCTTCTTTTTTTACGATGAATAATTCCTGTATAAGACGCTCTGCTGCAGTGCCTGACGGCGCTATCTCCACATGAACGGGAAGCTTCATGTGCGCGGCAGCTATCTTTATGACCTCCGCGGGTATTGTAGCTGAAAAGAGCATTGTCTGTCTGTTTCTTGGAATAAAAGGAAGGATCCGTTCTATTTGCGGTAGGAAACCCATGTCAAGCATCCGGTCTGCCTCATCAAGTACCAGGACAACGATATCGGCAAGAGAGATGGTCCGCTGCTTGATGTGGTCTACAAGCCGGCCCGGTGTCGCTATCAAAACCCGGGGATTCCGCTTGAGCTCCTGCAGTTGAAGATGCATAGAAACTCCGCCTATAATAACAGACGTCTTTATACCAAAGATAGGTGCTATCTTATGAAATGTCTCATCGACCTGAACGGCAAGTTCCCGCGTGGGGACAAGGACAAGACAGCGTCCTTTACCTTGAGCAAGTTGCTGAATGATGGGTATGGCAAACGCAAGTGTCTTACCCGTGCCTGTTTGCGCAACACCGACGATATCCTTGCGTTCGGCCGCGATGGGTATCACCTTATACTGGATCGGCGTCGGAACCGTAAACTTCAGACGGTCCAGTACCTCAAGGATCTGCGGTGCGATCCCGAGACCGTAAAAAGTTGAACTCAAATGCTGCGTCATATGTTAAAATCCTCAATTATACCGAACCCTCTTTCGCGAATCACTTTCTTTATCTTTCCCTTCCCTTCTATCATGTTCCAAATTATACAACGGAAGATGATTGCCGCGATGCCCGCCTTCGCGAATTTTCCGTAAGGTAACGCTTTCTCAATCGTATGCTTTTTGGAGTTACTTCAACAAGCTCGTCGTTTTCTATAAATTCCAGGGCAAATTCAAGCGTCAGCTCGCGCGGAGGCGTGATCTGAATTGCTATATCAGAGGTAGAGGAGCGCATATTAGTCAGCTTCTTTTCGCGGCTTGCGTTTACGACAAGGTCTAAGCCCTTATTGTTCACCCCGACTATCACGCCCTCATAAAGCGGGTCCCCCGGATGTATAAATAATTCTCCTCTTTCCTGTAAGCCTGATATTGCGTAAGATACCGCCTTCCCGTTGCCCTGGGACATCAAGACGCCGCACTGACGCTTAGGCAGCTCGCCTTTGAACTTCTGATATTCAAAAAAGTTCTGGTACATAACCCCTGTCCCGCGGGTCATTGTCAGAAACTCGCTGCGAAACCCGAAGAGTGCCCTCGAGGCGATTATGAACTCCATACGCAGCGTACCGACAACGCTCATATTCATGCTCTTAGTCTCTGCGCGGCGACTGCCAAGGGTCTGCATAATAGCGCCCTGGTATATGGGGTCTATCTCTATTATAACCTCTTCAAAAGGCTCGAGTGTGTCCCCGCCCATCTTTTTCAGAATAACCTGAGGTCTTGAGACTTCAACCTCGTATCCCTCACGGCGCATCGTCTCGATAAGGATAGAGAGGTGAAGTTCCCCTCTCCCTGAGACCTTGAACCGCTCACCGCCGTCGACCTCTTCTATTTTTATGCCCATGTTAATCATCGCTTCGTGCTCCAGCCTCTCCCTGATATGGCGCGAGGTGAGAAACCTGCCGCCGTCTTTTCCAGCAAGGGGGCTCGTATTATGGGAAAAAGTCATTGACATTGTCGGCTCGTCTATTTTAAGCGTCGGCAGGGGGTGCGGATTATCAGGCGAGGCGAGTGTCTCCCCGACCTTCATGTCATCAACGCCTGCTATAGATATGATATCTCCTGCCTCTGCGCTCTCCGCTTCAATCTTTTTCAGCCCCTGGTACTTCAATATCTTTGTCGCCTTGCCGCGCTCTATGCTGCCGTCGTGTTTTACGATTACCATGGGCTCGGCAAGCATTATCCTGCCGTGAAAGACCCTGCCTATGCCGATACAGCCTACGTAGGAATCGTAGTCCAGCATAGTGATGAGCATCTGAAACGGACTCTCCGCATCAGCTATAGGAGGCAGGACACGCTGCAGTATCGTATCGAGGAGCGGCTTCATGTCAGTCCTCTCATCGTCCAGGTCGCGCACCGCCCAGCCTTCTTTACCCGATGCATAGATAATGGGAAAATCCATCTGTTCGTCGGTCGCATTTAGCTCACAGAAAAGATCAAATGTTTTATCTGCAACCTCAAGCGGCCTGGCGTTGGGACGGTCAACCTTATTCACGACAAGTATGGGCTTCAGGTGCAACTGCAGCGATTTTTTCAGGACGAACTTCGTCTGCGGCATGGGGCCTTCAAATGCATCCACAAGCAAAAGCACGCCATCAACCATCTTTAATATGCGTTCCACCTCGCTGCCGAAATCTGCATGGCCCGGCGTATCTACGATGTTAAACTGCGTATCCTTATACCGGAAGGATGCGTTCTTTGAAAATATCGTTATCCCCCGCTCCCTTTCCAGCGGGTTTGAATCCATTATCGTGGATTCGCCTTCCTTGAATTCATACGCCCCTGTCTGTTTAAGCAGGGCATCCACTAAAGTGGTTTTGCCGTGGTCAACATGGGCGATGATCGCCACATTTCTGATATCTTTACGCCGTTTCTGATTAGGCATGACTTTTATAACCTCTTACGAATCCCGGTAGTATTCTTTCATCATATCAAGGAATTCCTTATCCGGCCTATGCCTTCCGCCGGCATCTTCAAGTGAAATATCGCTGAACTTATTATAATCCACGCGTTCAAAAGCCAGAAATTTGTTCAAGATGCCCCCTTCTTCTAAGAATCTCGATACTGCTGTGAAGACCGAGCCTCCGCCGTTAAAATAACTTCTGGGCGAGCGGTCGATATTTGGCTTTAGCAAAAAAAGGTTCTCTTTTGCGCGCGTGACGGCAACATAAAAAAGTCTGCGTTCTTCTTCTATTGCATCCTTATCCTTCAGGGACAGATAAGACGGCAGATGTCCCTCTGCCACATAAATCACGAATACCGTGTGCCACTCTAACCCCTTCGCCGAATGGATTGTGGACAATGTGAGTGATGAATCATCCTTATCCCTGGTCCCCGCCTCAACGATGCTCCTCTCCGGGGGCTCGAGTGCCATATCTGAGAGAAACTGCTCAAGCGACCTGTACCTTGAGGCAATGCGCTCCAGGGAATCCAGGTCATTAAGCCGCTTGTTGAAATCATCGTATTTTTCTTTCAGCAGCGGCTGGTAATAGATGAGGAATGCGTGAACCATGTCTGCGGGCTTATGCCTTTGCGTATCAATCTGTTTTAACAATTCCAAAAGATTTTTCAGGTCGCCGATTTTATCTGTGAGCTTGGGGTCTACGGAAAGACTCTCTTTGTTTGCCATCAACTCCTCTATTATCCGCTCGGCGGTCTTAGGGCCGACCCCCCGCAGCAGCAAAAGCGCCCTATACCAGCTTATCTGGTCGAAGCGGTTATATACGATGCGCAGATACGCTATCACATCCTTGATATGCGATGCCTCGACAAATTTCTGCCCTCCGTATTTCATAAAAGGTATGTTGCATTTGACAAGTTCCACCTCAAGGTCGTGAGAATGCCACCCGGAACGGAAAAGCACCGCAATCTCGCCCAGCTCAACGCCGCTTTCTCTCAATTCAAGTATCTTATTCACGATATATTCCGACTGGCTGTTCTCGTCAGTGGCATTGACAAAAATCGGAGACTTCCCCCCCTGCTTTTTCGTATAGAGGTTCTTCTCAAATTTTTCTTCCGCAAAGCGTATCACCTCGTTTGTCATGGACAATATCGGCTGGGTTGAGCGGTAGTTCTCTTCCAGGGTGATGACCTTGGAGCCCGTGAAGATCTTCGGGAAATCCATGATGTTTTTGAAATTGGCTCCGCGAAAAGAATAGATGCTCTGCGAATCGTCGCCCACCACCATGATATTCTTATGTTCAGAGGCCAATAAACAGACAACATATGCCTGCAGCTTATTGGTGTCCTGGTATTCATCTACCATGATATATTTATACTTATCTGCCAGGGCGAGGCGCACGTCCTCATATCGCTCGAGCAGGTCTCTTAAATAAACCAGGAGGTCGTCGTAATCAAGGAGTGATTTGGAATATTTGTATTTTTTATATTCGTCATTTATTCTCTTGATTTCATCCGACCATTCAATAAACTGCGGATATTCGTCGTCCAGCACCTTCTCTATCGGCACAGACTTATTGACGCTTATAGATATTGCCTGCGTAATCGCCCTTTTCCTTGGGAAGCGCTTATCCGTCTTATTGAATCCCATCTTTGTGCGGAGCAGGTTTATAGCGTCCTCAGAGTCGGAACGGTCCAGGATAGTGAAATTGTTGGATACGCCCAGAAGCCCCGCATATTTTCTCAATACGGCGTTGGCGAAGGAATGAAATGTCCCGCCTGAGACCTTCTGGCATCGCTCATCTAAAAGCGATGATGCCCGCCTGAGCATCTCTTCCGCCGCCTTGCGCGTGAACGTAAGCAGCAGTATTTCATCAGGCCTAATGCCTTTCTCTACGAGGTAAGCTACGCGGTATACCAGAACGCGCGTCTTGCCGCTGCCTGCGCCGGCAATGACTAAGTACTGCCCATCCGTAGATTGGACAGCCTGGAGCTGCGCCGGGTTTAGCTCCTTTTTATAATCTATATTTTTCAGCATCTATATCTCCGGTAAAAGGAATTCCTCACGGATTTCTGGAGGCATGAATTGTAAAGGGGGATATGTCTAAACTTATTGACAGAACCATCCCCTAACGATTTAAAACGCTGCCTTTGCGGATCTGATAGAAGGAAGAGACCAATCCTAAAGGATAGACCCTTCCTATGCCTCTATAAGGAAGGGTCTAACAAAATCTCTTTTTTTAACGACCTTTGTTCTTGCGCTTTGAAAAGCAATCCTTGCAGTATATAGGACGGTCATCTCTGGGTTTAAAAGGGACTTCGCATTCTTTCTTGCATTCTGCGCAAATCGCTTTGTGCATCTCTCGTGACCCTCCGCCGTATCCACCGCTACCGCCTTCTTGATATCCCATGTTACCTCCTTTTTATCTTTGGTAAAGATTTTAGTCCCTAAGTTGATGATTATAAGACTTTCATAGGGGAATTTCAAGTATTTATTTATCCTACAGCGACGTCCTCATTCGAAGCCTGCTCTGAATCCGCTTTGACCTGTATGTTTTTTTTATCTAGTTTGCTTTGTTTCTTTTCTTCTTTCTTCTTTTTCTTTGCCAATTCTTTCTGATGCTTTTTATATGAATAATTATCTCTTGCCAACATATCCTCCTTTTATCTTGGCCCATCCCGCATGGCGATACCCTGTAGTTGAGATTCTACTCCGTCAACACGTGCTCTTTACTTAAATGATAGGAACTTGGTTTTTCACCACCCTGAACATAAACCATTTTTGACACTTCCACTTGTTTCATGTTTTAAACTATACCATAAGAAAGTATCTTTGTCAAGTCTAACCTAAATCCGGGCGATGTAAAAATCTATAAAAATCCCGAAAAATCCGAGAAATCTTCTTGATTTTAATTTTTAATTTCAGTATAATAAGGTTTGTTGGAGGGAAAATTCTAAAATGAATGTGTTGCCTCAAGGTAGGACAGCGGCACCATGGTTTTTCTCCACGCCCTTCCTCCTAAAAGATTGGCATGGCCGCGGCGTAATTTCCTGGCACTTGAACCAGTAAGTATAAAAGATAAATTTTTATTTTCGATAAGCCAGTGGACTTCATCCAGAAGTTGAGGAGCCTTCTGCACTTCGTCTATTACGATTAATCCTTTGTGATTCTGATAACGCTCACGCAGCAATGCCGGCCGGGAAACGTATTCCGCCAAAGTATCGGTCTTAAGCATATCAATAACGGCGGCATCTTTCAGCGTATGAGAAATCCAGTAAGTTTTGCCGACTTTGCGAGGACCCCATAAAAAAGCGGATTTCCCCACGGGAAGATTAAGTTCAAAAAGCCTTTTCTTAATTTTCATGATAAGGACATTTTATCCGAATAAATTTCCCTTGTCAAGCAATTTATTTTTCAGGAACGTTATTTCCTACACATGCTGTCCCTATTTATTACGCTCCTAAGATTCTGCGGTCGTCTAAAAATGATAGGAAGTTAGTTTTTTGATGCCCCTGAACATGAGCCATTTTTAACATCCTCTGCCATCTTCCCTTGTCTCATATTCTAAACCTTACCATCAAAAATGGGTTTTGTCAACAAAAATCATGAGGTTTTTGTCATGGGGTTTTTGAGAGAAAACGAAATCTTCTTGCTTTTTATTTTTAATTTCAGTATAATAAGGTCTGTTGGAGGGAATGTGAAGGTATTGGTGATAGGGTCAGGTGGGAGGGAACATGCCATAGTATGGAAGCTGGCACAGAGTTCCCGTGTTCGTCATATCTATGCTGCCCCGGGTAATGGGGGTATAGGTAGAATTGCCTCTAACGTTAATATCAAGGCAGAAGACACAAGTGAGATTGTTAATTTCGTTGAAAAAGAGAAGATAGACCTTACTATTGTAGGACCTGAACTCCCGCTTGTGAACGGGATTGTGGATGAATTTGAGACAAGAGGATTGAGGATTTTTGGTCCTGGTAAAAAAGCGGCGCAGATGGAAGGGAGTAAGGTATTTGCAAAAGAGTTAATGGCACGATGTCCAGTCCCCACTGCTCAATTTAAGATATTTGATAATAGCCGTGATGCAAAAAGGCATATAGACGAAGCAGGTGTCCCTATAGTTATAAAGGCAGATGGACTGGCACAGGGTAAAGGGGTAATAGTTGCAAAGACTATTAAAGAGGCTAAAGATGCTATAGACTCTATAATGGAAAAAAAGATATTCGGTGCCTCAGGTAACAGGGTGGTTATTGAGGAATGTTTATACGGTGAAGAGGTATCTATCATGGTATTGACAGACGGGGAATCTGTAGTGCCGCTTGCCTCATCACAGGACCACAAACGGGTATATGATAATGATGAAGGACCTAATACAGGCGGGATGGGGGCATATTCACCTGCCCCTATCGCTGATGATAAACTAATGGATGAGGCGCTAAAGAAGATAATAAGACCTGTGATAAAAGGGATGAAAGAAGAAGGGATACGATACAAGGGTGTCTTATATGCAGGGCTTATGGTAACAGGTCAAGGTCCATCGGTTCTGGAATTTAATGTGCGGTTTGGTGACCCTGAGACACAGGTGGTTATCCCGAGATTAAAGAATGATTTAGTGGATGTGATAGAGGCGGTGATTGACGAAAGGTTAGAGAAAGTAAAGTTAGATTGGGATACCCGTGCCTCTGTGTGTATAGTCCTTACCTCCGGGGGTTATCCCGGGACCTACGAGAAGGGTAAAGAAATCCGCGGTATAGATGAAGTGAATATGATAAAAGACATAACGGCGTTTCATGCAGGGACAAGATGGAAAGAAGATGGCGGAAATCATCCGTTTTTCTTAACTGACGGCGGCAGGGTTCTCGGTATTACTGCATTGGGGAAAGACTTAGGGTGCGCTATTGAGAAGGCATATCAGGCGGTTGGTAAAGTGAAATTTGAAGGGATGCATTTTAGAAAGGATATAGGGGCAAAGGCATTGCAAAAGGTGGAGAATTCTTAATGAAAAAACCTGTAGTGGCAGTAGTGATGGGTAGTGAATCAGATATGCCTGTTATGGAAAAGGCAGGTGAGGTTCTGAAGGAATTTGGCATCGGTTACCAGTTCCGAATACTATCAGCCCACAGGAGTCCTGATGAGGTGATTAGGTTTGCAAGGACTGCATCAAATAATGGTATCAAAATAATCATTGCAGGGGCAGGGGGGGCGGCTCATCTGGCTGGTGTAATAGCAAGCCATACTACCCTGCCTGTTATAGGTGTTCCTATCCATACCAAGAGTCTGGGTGGGATGGATTCGCTATTATCTACTGTTCAGATGCCTGGAGGTGTGCCTGTGGCTACGATGGCGATTGGAGAAGCAGGGGCAAGGAATGCAGGGATATTTGCCTTAGAGATGCTTGGGATAAGTGATAAAACCATTGGTGCAAGGTTGAGACTATACAAGAAGGGTCTTGTGCGTTCAGTGAAAGAAAAGGACAATAAATATAGAAAGAGGGGTATTTAAGATATGTGCGGGATAGTTGGATATATAGGTGACAAAGAGGTTATACAAATCCTTATGGATGGATTGTCAAGACTTGAATATAGAGGGTATGATTCAGCCGGGGCGGCAGTCATATCTGATGGCAAGGTTTCTATCAGAAAAGAGGTTGGGAAACTAAAGGTTTTGAAAGAAAGCCTTAAAGCCAAACCTATCCCCGGCACATTGGGTATAGGCCATACACGGTGGGCTACTCATGGTGAGCCGAGCCAGATAAATTCTCACCCCCACACTGACTGTAAGGGTAACATAATATTGGTTCACAATGGGATAATAGAGAATTACCAAGTTCTTAAAAACAATCTCATTGAAGAGGGTCATACCTTTAAATCCCAGACAGACACAGAGGTAGTGGCACACCTTATAGAAAAGCATTATAAAGGTAATCTGGAGGAGGCTGTGAGGCTTGCCTTGAAAGAGGTGGAAGGGGCTTATGCACTTGGGATTCTATGCAGGAATGAACCTGATAAATTGGTGGCTGCCAGGTGCGGCAGTCCGTTAATAGTGGGGTTAGGGAAGGGTGAAAATTATATAGCGAGTGACGTCCCTGCCATATTGTCTTATACAAGGGATGTTCTGTATCCAGATGATTATGAGATAATAGTTATCACCCGTAATAGTGTAAAGGTCACTGACCTTGATGGCAAGAATATAGAGAAAAAGAGGACCAGAATAGAATGGGATGCAAGTGCGGCTGAGAAAGGCGGCTATCCCCATTTTATGCTGAAGGAGATAAACGAGCAGCCGAGGGTAATCAAGGAAACACTGATGGGCAGGATTTCCAAAGAGAAGGACAATGTGATTCTGGAGGACATGAAGATTACCCCCCAGGAATTACTCAAGATGGAAAAGATAATTATCATCAGTTGCGGCACAGCCTGGCATGCAGGCCTTACGGGGAAATATATGCTGGAAGAATATACCCGCACGCCTGTTGAGGTGGATATATCAAGTGAGTTCAGGTACAGAAACCCCATTGTTACTGACAGGACGCTCGTTATACCTGTTACGCAGTCAGGTGAGACGGCTGATACGCTTGCAGGTATAAAAGAGGCAAAGAAGAAAGGTGCAAGGGTTATCTCTATATGCAACGTGGTCGGCAGTTCAATTGCAAGGGAGTCTGATGGGGTGATATATACCCATGCTGGACCTGAGATAGGGGTAGCATCCACGAAGGCATATACGTCGCAGTTGACAGCCTTCTATCTATTTACAATATATTTAGGAAGGCTTAAAGGGACTATTGATAAGAAGAAGGCAGGAGAACTACTCTATGAATTAGAAAGAGTGCCCGGACTTTTAGAAAAGGTTTTAAAAGACCAGGAGGCAATATTGAGATGCACAGAGAAGTATTATAATGCATCGGATTTTCTATATCTGGGAAGAAGTTATAACTTCCCCAATGCATTAGAGGGTGCACTAAAGTTGAAGGAGATATCCTATATCCATGCTGAGGGATATGGGGCAGGTGAAATGAAACATGGGCCTATAGCATTAGTCAGTGATAAGTTACCGGTAGTTTGTATCGCTACCCGTTCCAGTGTATATGACAAGATGATATCAAATATACAGGAGATAAAGGCACGCAAAGGCATACTGATATCTATAGCAACTGAGGGGGATGAAGGGATTAAGAAACATTCTGATGAGGTGATATACGTGCCTGACATTGAAGAACTCTTTTCGCCTATCCTTGTAGCAGTTCCTTTGCAATTGCTGGCTTACCATATTGCAGTAAAACGGGGCTGTGACGTTGACCAGCCAAGGAACCTGGCTAAGAGTGTTACAGTAGAGTAAGGAGTAACTTTATGGTAAAAAGAGTAGGTCTCGTGGGATGTGGAACTATGGGGGGTTTCCATGCCAATTGTTTAAGGCAGATACCTGATTGTGAGCTGGCAGGGATATATGATATTGCAGAAGAGAAGAGGAACAAATTTGCCAATGAATTAAAGGTAATGCCCTATGGTTCGTATAATGAGATGCTTCAGGATGAAGGGATAGACATAATAGATATATGCCTCCCCACACCGCTTCATAAAGAGTATGTATTAAAGGCTGCAGAAAGGAAGAAGAATATCTTCTGTGAGAAGCCGATTGCAAGAAATCTTGAGGATGGCAAAATGATGGTAGAATCCTGCAAGAGTGCAGGGGTCAAGTTTATGGTAGGCCATGTCCTGAGGTATTTTTATGAGTATGCAAAGGCAAAGGAGGTTATAGACTCCGGCGGTCTTGGTAAGATAGGGATAGTGCGGGCAACGAGGGGCGGCGCATTTCCGCATGCATCAAATGAATGGTATGCAGATTCCCAGATGAGCGGTGGATTGGTTCTGGACATGATTATACATGACTTTGATTTCTTGAGGTGGTGTTTCGGTGACGTCCAGAGGGTATATGCCAAGGGCATGATTAATAAAGGATACAAATTCATAGATTATGCATTGGTAACATTAAGGTTTAAGAGCGGGGTAATCGCACATGTAGAAGGCACATGGGCACTTCCAGGGGGTTTCAGGACAAGGTTAGAGGTGGCAGGCAGTAAAGGGCTTTTGAACTTTGACAGTAAAGATTCCATGCCAATTAATATAGAGGTTAAGGGAACAGGCGGCGGTGGAGGTGTTGCAGTTCCTGAAAGCCCGTTAAAGGAAAGTCCATATCTATTAGAATTGAGACATTTTGTGGATTGTGTAATTAATAATAAAGAGCCGGATATTACAGGTAAGGATGCATTAAAGGCGTTAGAGATATCTCTGGCAGCACTTAAATCTATTGAAACAGGTAAGCCTATAGTTATATAGTAGGACGGGCGTCCCGCCTGTCAACGTAGGATGCGTGGCAATCTAATTTTAAAGAATCGTGAGGAGGAGGACATGGTTAAGTTAGGCATAATGAGTTTTGCCCACATGCATGCATATGGTTATGCGGAGTGTATGAACAGGTTAGATGGTGTCATCCTTGCAGGAATTGCTGATGATAATACTGCAAGGGGCAGGAAGATGGCAAGGAAATTTCGGACAAAATTCTTCAATTCTTATAAGGCACTTCTTGATGAGGATATAGATGGTGTGATTATTACCTCAGAGAATAGCCGGCACAGGGAGATGGTGGGGATGGCTGCATCCCGGAAGAAACATATCCTATGCGAAAAGCCATTGGCTATCTCTATAAAGGATGCCCAAGCGATGATAGATATATGCCATGCAAATGGCGTCAAACTGCAGACTGCATTTCCATGCAGGTTTGCTACGCCTGCTATTCGTGCAAAGTCTCTTATAAATGAAGGCAGGTTAGGCAAGGTCCTGGCTATCAATGGGACAAATCATGGCAAGATGCCTGGCGGGTGGTTCATTGACAAGAAGAAAGCCGGAGGAGGGGCTGTGATGGACCATACAGTACATGTTATTGACCTGATGAGGTGGTTTCTGAAACAGGAAGTGGTGGAGGTATATGCTGAGGTTGATACCCGTTTCCATAACATAAAGACAGATGACTGCGGAATATTGACTATGGAATTTAATGACGGGACATTTGCCACGTTAGACCCGAGCTGGTCAAGGCCTGCAAAATCGTTCCCTGCATGGGGTGATGTTACAATGGAGATTGTCGGGATTGAGGGTGTGTTGAGCCTGGATATATTTAATCAGAAATTCTCGCTCTTCAGTGAGAAGGAGGGCAAAGAGAACTGGGTCAACTGGGGAGACAATATGGATAATGGCCTCGTAGAAGATTTTGTAAATATGATTGAAGAGGAGAGGGAACCCTCTATAACAGGTTATGATGGCTTAAAGGCGACAGAGGTTACAGTTGCTGCATACCAGTCTGCGAAGAGGAAGGAACCTGTTAGGTTACCATTGGAATAACATACTATGAATGAAATTAAAAGATTTAAAAAGAGGTTGCTGGAACTTTTAAAAAAGAAGGCATTAAATCTGGAAAAGAGGACGCTTACGTCAGGCAGGATGAGTAATTATTATATAGATGGCAAACAAATTACGCTTGACCCGGAAGGTGCATTCCTTATAGCGCGTCTATTCCTTAATATGCTAAAAAATACCAGAGTAGATGCGGTAGGGGGGCTAACCTTAGGTGCAGACCCTATCG
>ERZ1292645.512-Hain-H14-02um-R2-512-length-13806-cov-6_pt1 | contig 13806 bp, 14 predicted proteins | sample MGYA00564401_ERZ1292645 | MGnify/ENA primary metagenome ERZ1292645 (study PRJEB36523, sample SAMEA6512644) | groundwater metagenome | collected 2019-01-09 | study: AquaDiva: Metagenomics assemblies of 32 groundwater samples | reverse complement strand
AAGGCGGTGGAGTTTTACGAATCGCGTTCCAAGGGTTCCGATCGAGGAAACAAGCTAAAGCGTACCGACGAGCACGGCAACATACGAGTCCTGTTGAAGGACGAAGGCGGTTGGTCGCTATGGGACGGACAGTAGCCTCTAGCGGGCTAACAACCGCTTTCACGCGGACGCGCGGAAATGCGCCGCGCGCCGGTGAAGCGGGACGTTAGGTGGCACTGTCCTTGTCTTGAGGATTGGTACAGCATGAGCGCGACGCAAAACTGGGATGCCCTGGAATGGACGCACGTGCGCCGAGGTGTGGAGCGCAAAGTCATTCTCACCGCCGCGACCACTTTACAGCTTGTCCGTTTCCAACCTGGCCACGACATTAATCCGCATACGCACGATTTCGAGCAGGTCGCCTATATTCTGTCTGGCACGCTCGACTATTTTGTGGCGAACGAAAAGGGCGAGATGGTCGCGCACCGCATGGTGGCGGGTTCGACGCTCGCCATCCCGGCCGGCGCTCGCCATTACGGTCAGAACGTAGGGTCCGAACCGGTCCTGGACCTCGACATTTACCCGGTGCGGCGTCCCGAACTCCTGCCGCGTACGAAATGAGGTGCAAGTGCCACCTAACAGCGGCTTGCAGGGCGACGCGATGCGAGCGGCGCGCGCCTGAAGCCGAACGTTAGACAGCACGAGAAACATCGTGGCGGATTATTCGAAGAAGGAGCGTGGTGAGCTGCGCCGCCTCGCATCGGAGGCGTACGAGCGCGAACTTGGTCGCCACCTCGCGGAACTGGACAAGTCGTTCTCCGAATGGCGGCGTGGCAAATTACCTAGTTCTGAGCTGTCGAAGGAAATTCACGAATTTCATCAGCACGCGGCTCGAGATGTGTGGTCTGCGTATCAAGTGCCGGACGAACCGATGCTCGTGGCCCGGGCAATCGCTTTGGGTATCATCTCGGAAGAGGAAGTACCCGAGACGCTCCGTGAAAAGCTCCGAGCCAGTTTGGCGTTGTTTGCCGAGGGGAAGGAACGTGCCGTCTAACCACCGCGTCGAGAGCGACGCTATCGCGCGCCTCACGCGGGAACGTTAGACCTCACATTCGATGATCCGCGCCCTAATCACGACGCCTCGCGCAATCTTTGCGGGACTGCTTGCCATTGTGGCCGCTGCATTTGCCTTTGCCGCAACTGAGCGCAGCGGTGACCCCGCGTCGGCGGTTGCTGACGTCGAGCAAAAGCTGGGTACAGCAGACGCTGTGCTAAGGCGCCACACCTACGAGTTGAAGGATGCGGGTACTCCGAAGCCCGCTGATAAGTCTCGCGCTCTTTACCGCCTTTCGGGTCCCAAGGGCGAACTCCTTTTTGTTGAAGGCCCATCAGACCCGAACATCCCCGAAGTCGAGCGAATCGTTCGGGAGCTATACGAAAAGAAGAACAAGCAGTATGTGGCTCACGATTCAGCATGGACTGAAATACAGAGCGCTTGGTCTGGGTTGACGTGGGGAAATCGGCAAATCGCGGAAGCGAAGGGCCTTCTGAAGTTCGACTCCAAGCCAACTGGCACATCGTCGTACGACTGGGACAATCGATTCCGCAGCAGTAAGGGCCAGTGGCGAATTCAGGAAGCCGTAGCCTTCCAAGCGCAGCGAGCTATGTACACTCTTGGCGGCGCAGTCGGTACATTTATCGCAGCTCTTCTTGTGCTTGCAGTATTCGGCTGGCTTTGGGGCGCCACATTAGCTCGAATTCGAGAGCTCGCAAATGCCGTTCGAGGGAAGTGAACGTGAACTCCACCGAAGCGTTCTTCCTGCCCGGTGACGCAAGTGACCCTGGGTACAGAAACGTTCGCGACCTCCCGCATTGGCGAGAAGCCAAAGAATTCACTGAATCGCTTTGGCCTGCATATCGCCACATGGCCGACCCTCACTTTCAGACGGACGCTAGGAACCACTTCCTTCAGCGCTTCTGGGAGATGTACTTAGCCTGCACTTTCATGGAACGCGGTATCGAGCTCCACCGTGTTGGAAACGAAGGCCCAGAATTCTTCTTTTGCACCGAAAGCCGCCGCATCTGGGTGGAAGCAGTAGCACCGGGCCCAGGTACGGGGCCGGATCAAGTGCCAGAGACCGAGTACGGCAAGGCATACACCGTACCCACAGAGAAGATTCTGTTGCGCTTCACGAGCGTACTTCGAGACAAGCTCTTGAAGCGGCACTCTGCCGTCGCCAAAGGGATTCTTCTACCCGACGAGCAAGTCCTCCTGGCAATCAACTCGCGCGGGATACCGCACGCGCCCTACGGCGCCGAGATGCCGTACATCGCGAAGGCGCTGCTACCTTTTGGCGCACTATCTATCGACATCAACCCCAAAACGCGGGAAGTAACCGACACTTACTATCAGTTCAGACCTGAGTTGCAGAAGCAGAACCTCTCCTCCGTTGCAACCACCGCCTTCCTAGAGGCAGAGTACGCCGCGTTCGTTGGAGTGCTGCACTCGGGTGTCGATAGCGCAAATCATCCGGCAATGCTCGGAGGTGACTTTCTACTTCTCCATAACCCAAGTGCCCTGAGCCCATTGCCACGGAACATCTTCTCCTGGTGCAGGCAGCACGAGTATCTCAATGACCAGCTCAACGAAGTACCGAGTGAGGTCTAACTTTAGCTGCACCGGACGCGCTGAAGCGCGCCGGTGAGCATGACGTTGGGCGTCAACACAGGAGCATCTGAGATGAGTGCAAGATCCATTGCAGTTGCCTTTGCAGTCGCGGTATTGGTCCCGATATTGGGAATGCCAAACGACGCTGCAGGCGCGGAGATCAAGTTATTGGCAACTTCCGGCGCCCGTTCAGCCTTGAGCGAACTGCTCCCGCAGTTCGAAGCTCGGACCGGTCACAAGGTGAATGCGGATTTCGCTCCTTTCGCCGCCTTGAAACGTCGAATTGACGCTGGCGAGAACTTCGATGTCGTGATCCTCAGCCCAGCTCTTATCGATGAGCTCATCAAGCATGGCAAGATTGCGGCGGACACACGCATCGCGTTCGCTCGCACAGGTTTGGCGGTCGTCGTGGCGCAAGGCGGACCCAAACCCGACATGAGCACTGTTGAGAACTTCAGACGTGCACTGCTGAATGCAAAGGCAGTCGCCTACGTAAAGGAAAGCGAAGGCGGCGCGCATTTTCTCGAGATCTTGAACCAGCTCGGCATAGCCGAAGAAATGCGGCCCAAGCTGAAGCCACTCGACAACGCCAGAGATGCGATACAGAAAGGCGAAGCAGACATGGTTATCAACAGCACGGGATCGGCCATGGAGACACCCGCCTCCGAGTACCTCGGCGGCTTGCCTTCCAAGATTCAAAGGTACATCCCCTTCACCGCCGGCGTGAGCGCGGCGACTAAACACCCCGAAGCCGCAAGAGCCTTACTACGCTTCCTGATGTCGCCCGATGTCGCGGCCGCTTTCAGGGCAAAGGGACTTGAACAGGGCGTGAATTGACGCCCAACCACACGTTCGAGCGGACCGCCCGCCAGCGTGGCTGGCGGGTTCCCTCGTCGCTTCGCTCCTCGACGGCCGCTCAACGTAGACGTTAGATTGCGCTGGATCGATCGCCGTATTCACGCAGGGAGCCGAATAATGAAGACCTCGACGAAAACGCTACTTGCATCAGCCGCCATCCTCATCTTGACGGTGTTCCATCACTTCTATGCTGCCGCCATTTTCGATACTCCGTGGCGACGTCATGTGGCCATTATCGTCATGCCAGTGCTGCTCGTGATGATCGTGCTCTACGTGCTTTACCAATGGCGTCCCATGACCTTGCTGGGCAAGGCTTCCCTTTGGCTGCTGATGCTTGTCGCGGTGCTGGTTCCGATTGCATGGCTCGGCTTCTATCATGGGGGATACACCCACCTAGTGAAACTTATTCTCGTTTTTGGAGGCGTTCCGCAACCTACGTTCGAGCGACTCTGTCCGGTGTGCGAAGTGCGTGGCGATCTTATATATGAGGTGACCGGCGTCATGGAATTCTTACTGTCGCTCGTCGCAGCGTACTATCTGTTCAAATTGTGGCGGGACAGCCGCGGTGTGCAGCACGCCATCTAACCGTGCAGTCGAGAATGACGCTCCGCGAGTGTCGCTCGCACGCGCATCTCACTGCAGACGTTAGGCCCCAAGCTGGTCACCTGAGAGGAGCATGCCATGAAGATACGTTTGCTTGTCGCAGCGGCAAATATCGGGTTCATGTTTCTGCTAGTGGGCGGCATTGCAGCGAAGGCCGCTGAAATCAAAGTCCTGAGCTACGGCGGGATACGCCAGGTCATGGAAGACCTCGGGCCGAAGTTCGAGCGCGCGACCGGACACAATCTCGCGATCACGTTCGGCAGCCTGGGCGCGGTTGTGAAGCGGGTCCAGGGCGGCGAAACCTTCGATGTCGTCATCATTATCCAGCCGGGGATCGATAGCTTCCTGAAGGACGGCAAGGCCGTAGCGGGCAACGTGACAACGCTCGCCCGCTCGCGCATCTACGTGGCCGGTCGCAAGGGCGCCCCCAAACCCGATATCTCGTCGCCTGAGGCGTTGAAGCGCGCGCTGCTCGCCGCAAAGTCGATTACCTATGCCGATCCGGCGGTCAGTACGGACGGTGGGCATTTCGCGAAGGTGCTCGATCGCCTGGGGATCGCCAACGAGATGAAATCGAAAACGGTATTTCCCAACGAGCCCCGCTTGGTTGGGGCTTTGGTTGCCAACGGCGAGGCCGAGCTCGGTGTGCAGCAATTCCAGAACCTTTTTTCGGTCGCAGGGATAGACATCGTCGGCCCGTTACCGGGTGATCTTCAGGATACCGTCGTCTTTTCGGCGGCAATCATGGGTAGCGCCAAGGACACTGCGGCATCGAAGGCGCTGGTCGATTTCCTGCGCACGCCGGAGGCGGCGGCGGTGATCAAGGCGAAGGGCATGGAGCCTGCCACTCCGTGATGGTGAGTACCGGGCCTAACCCCGCGATGCAAGAGACCGCTTGCCAGCATCGCTGCGCTGCGCTTCGCGCCGTTAACGCGGCTCCTGATCGCGAACGTTAAACCCTTCGATCTCTGAATTTCTTGGCGCCTCGGCGGTTCAATTATTGTTGCTTTTCTTGGCGGCCTTGGCGGTTCATTTTGTAGTTCTGGTTTTCCTCCGCGTCCTCGGCGTCCTCCGCGGTGAGAGGTTAGGTTTTCAAGCCACGCGCCAAATCGGCCTTGATGTCCTCGATCGCTTCGAGGCCCACCGCCACCCGCAGCAACCCGTCGCCGATGCCGGCGGCGTTGCGGGCTTCCTGGGAAATGCGGCCGTGAGTGGTGGAAGCCGGGTGCGTGATGGTGGTCCGCGTGTCGCCGAGGTTGGCGGTGATCGAGATCAGCTTCGTTGCGTCCACCACCCGCCACGCCGCGTCTTTCCCGCCCTTCACGTCGAAGGACACGATCGCGCCGGCGCCTTTCTGCTGCTTTTTCGCCAGCGCGTGCTGCGGGTGCGACGGCAGCCCCGGGTAATAGACGCGCTCGATCTTCGGCTGCTGCTCCAGCCAGCGCGCGAGCTCGAGCGCCGACGCCGACTGCGCTTCGACGCGCACGCGCAGCGTCTCCAGCCCTTTCAGTATCACCCACGCATTGAACGCGCTCATCGTCGGCCCGGCGGTGCGGAGAAAGCCGAACACGCCCTCGTAGATCGCGGCGCGCTTGCCCAGCACCGCGCCGCCCAGCACCCTGCCCTGCCCGTCGAGAAACTTGGTTGCCGAATGGATCACGATGTCCGCGCCGAGATCGAGCGGGCGTTGCAATATCGGCGTACAGAAGACGTTGTCCACCGCGAGCAGCGCCCCCGCCTTCTTCGCGATCTTCGCGAGCGCCGCGATGTCGTAGATCTCCATCGTCGGGTTCGATGGGGTTTCCAGGAAGAGGAGCTTGGTACTCCCTTGCACCGCTTTCTGCCACGCCACCGGGTCGGAGCCGGAAACAAAGGTGGTCTCCACCCCGAAGCGCTTGAGGATGGTGCCGAACAACTGGACGGTGGCGCCGAATACCCCCGCCGAGCAGACGATGTGGTCGCCCGCCTTCAGCAGGCCCATCGCGCACGAAAGGATCGCCGACATGCCGGACGAGGTGGCGATGCAGCACTCGGCGCCTTCCAGCGCGGCGAGCCGCCGCTCGAACGCGCTCACCGTGGGGTTGGTGAAGCGCGAATAGATGTTGCCGGGCTCCTGGTTCGCGAAGCGCGCCGCCGCCTGCGCGGCCGACTCGAACACGAAGCTCGAGGTCAGGAACAGCGCATCGGAGTGCTCGTTGAACTGGCTGCGCTCGGTCCCCGCCCGCACCGCCAGCGTTTCCAGCCGGTAATCGTCGCTCATATCGCTCCTCCAGGAGCCTCTAACACGATGAAACGCGCGTGCGGTGCGAGCCAGAATTGGCGATGGCGCGAAGCGAGGTGCAGCCAATATCGGGAATATTGGCAAGCCGAGCGACAAAGTCAGCGCCGATTCTGGCCGCAACCCCTTGGGGCTGGCGCGATTCTGGCGTAAGCACGATGTCCGGCAGCATGGTCCCGTCTGCGGGCAGAATGCTTGGACCACGCCGCAAGCCAGAATCGTGACAGCGCAGCGTGTGTTTCATCGTGTTAGAGGCTCCATAAATAAAAAAACCCGATCAGCTTGCGCGGACCGGGTTCGCCGTCGCTTTAGCTGTATTTGTAACGCGCCCGCAAGCTGATCCTCAAATCGGCGCGGATGGGAAATTACTCTTGCCCCGGGCAGTTGTCAACACCTCAGTCCACCAGCTCGAGGCCGAGGTCGAGCTGCGTGCTCGCGGCGGCTTCGGCCATCTTCACCCCGTCGCGCCGCTTCGCCTCCACCCCGTCGAGGTACTCCCGGGTCACGTCGCCGGTAATGTAGACGCCGCTGAAGCACGAGGCTTCGAAGTGGGTGACTTTCGGATTGACGCTATGCACGTCCTCGATCAGGGCATCGAGATCCTGGTAGATCAGCTCGTCGCAGCCGATTTCGCGCGCGATCTCGGTCTCGGTGCGGCCGTTTGCAATCAGCTCCTCGCGGGTGGGCATGTCGATGCCGTAGACGTTGGGATGGCGCACCGGCGGCGCGGCGGAGGCGAAGAACACCCTGCGCGCGCCGGATTCGCGTGCCATCTGCACGATCTCGGGGCTGGTGTTGCCGCGCACGATGGAATCGTCCACCAGCAGCACGTTCTTGCCCTTGAATTCCATGGCGATCGCGTTCAGCTTCTGCCGCACCGATCTCTGGCGGATCGACTGCCCCGGCATGATGAAGGTGCGGCCGATGTAGCGGTTTTTGATGAAACCCTCGCGGTACGGGAGGTTCAACTGCTTGGACAGCTCCATCGCCGCCGGCCGGCTCGAGTCCGGGATCGGGATCACGACGTCGATGTCGAGCTGGCGGTACTGGCGCCTGATCTTCTCGGCGAGGCTCACGCCCATGCGCAGCCGCGTTTCATAGACCGAGATGCCGTCGATCACCGAGTCCGGCCGGGCGAGGTAGACGAACTCAAAGATGCACGGGTTGAGCGAGGAATTCGGCGCGCACTGCCGGTTGTAAAAATTGCCGTCCGGGTCAACCAGGATCGCCTCCCCCGGCGCGACATCGCGCACCACCTGGAAGCCGAGCGTATCCAGCGCGACGCTTTCGGAAGCGATCATGTATTCGTAGCCGTGGTCGGTCTCGGCGCGCCCGAAAACGAGCGGCCGGATACCGTAGGCATCGCGGAAGGCAAGCAGTCCGTAGCCTGCGATCATCGCTACCACGGCATAGGCGCCGTGACAGCGGCGGTAGACGGCGGAGACCGCGGCGAAGATGGTTGCGGGATCGAGCTTGTAGTTGGTGGCGCCCTCCTGCAACTCGTGCGCGAGCACGTTGAGCAGCACTTCCGAGTCGGAGTTGGTGTTGACGTGGCGCAGGTCCTGCCGGAACAGCTCGTTCTTGAGCTGCTCGGTGTTGGTGAGATTGCCGTTGTGGCCGAGCACGATGCCGAACGGTGAGTTGACGTAGAACGGCTGCGACTCCGCCCCCGACCACGCGGAACCCGCCGTCGGATAGCGCGTATGGGCGATGCCGGAGTAGCCCGCCAGCGCGCGCATGTTGCGCGTGCGGAACACGTCGCGCACCATGCCGGGCCCCTTGTGCATGTGAAAGGTGGAGCCCTCTGCAGTGACAATGCCGGCCGCGTCCTGGCCGCGGTGTTGCAGCACCAGCAGCCCGTCGTAGAGCAGCTGGTTCACCGGGTTTTTAGCCACGACCCCGACTATCCCGCACATCGCGCTTCCTTAAAGGCCCTTAATCGTAGGTGATGCGTTTCGACAGATCCGCCGGCAGCCAGGCCTTGATGTAACCGGCAAACGCCTCCAGCGGGTTGCTCAACACCGCGTTGCGCCACGCCGGCTGGCGAGGCAGCGACGTCAGCCCCGCGAGCAGCACCAAAACCATCACCATCAACACGCCGCGCACCAGGCCGAAAACCCCGCCCAGCACGCGATCTGCCACACCGAGACCGGCGCTTTTTACCAGTTTGGAGGCCGCGATGGCAAGCAGGCTCATCAACAGCAGCACGCCCAGGAACACGCCCGCGAAGCCTGCCAGCATGCGCAGCTCTTCGCTCGGTATTCCGGCCGGCAGCAGCACCGCGAGCTCTGCGGCGAACAAGTTCGCCGCAACAAACGCCAACACCCAGGCAAGCAGCGCCAGCACTTCGCGCACCAGCCCGCGTATTACACTGAGCAGAACCGACAATCCGACGATGGTAAGCACAGCGTAATCGAAGACCGTCATCTAGAGCCCGTAACACGATGAAACACACGCTGCGCTGTCACGGTCATGTTACGGGCTCTTCGTCGTGATGTTGCCGTTCATGCCCATCGTCTTCAGTTGCTCGCGCGCCTTTTCCGCGGCTGCGCGCGTAGCAAACGGGCCCGCGCGCACCCGCGTCACATCGCCCTTCGCGGTCTTCACGACCTCAGTATAGGACTTGATGCCGGCGGCCGCGATTCTCTCCTGCAGTTGCTTGGCCTTCTCTGCATCGGCGAGCGCGATCACCTGCACTACGAATGGCGCATTGGCCGGCTTGGCAGCGGACTTGGCCTGCTGCTTGGGCACTGCCTTGGGCGCTGCTTTCTTTGCCGAAGGCTTGGGTTTCTCGGACTTGGCGACGGTCTTGGGCGCTTCCTTCTCCGGCGCGGCTGCCGCAGGCTTGGGCGTGGCCGCGACCGTTGCGGGGACCGCTATCTTTTCTTCCAGCGCGGGCGGCCTGGCCGCCGGTTGGCTTTCCGCCAGCGCTTTGGTCGCCGGTTTCGCAGCGGGCGCCGCCTGAAGCGGCACCACCTTGGAGGTAAAGGTGCCTGAGTCGGGAGAAGGAATCTGGACGGTGATTCCCTGGCCGACCGGCTTGGGCTCCGAATCCAGCACCATCGGCAGCACCACCACGATCGCCATGACCAACACGATGGCGCCGATCAAGCGCCGCCTTGCGCGTCGTTTAAGCTGTAATTCTTCGTCGTTAATCGTTCGCGCCATCTGCCGCCGTCAACTAGGAGTTTGTCGGACCTTTGTCCGACAAACTCCTTAAGGAGAACCCCCTCCAAAAACGGGACCAAAAAACATCCCTCAGGACTTGGGCGCGTCGGCTCATATCTCGTCCTTGGCCCGGGACACCCTCTGGTGCTCGCGCAGCTGCATCACCGCAGCCACCGTGTAAAACGATCCGAACACCAAAATTCTATCATTTTCCATCGCCATATCACAGGCTTGCGCGTAGGCCGCCGCGACGTCCGCGCAAGGTGTTGCGGACGCGACACCGGCGGCGGCGAGCGCCTGGTGGAGTTCGGCGGCGCTGGCGCCGCGCGGCCCGGCCAGGCCGGCAACAAACCAGTGACCGACCAACGTCTTCAACACTGTGATGACTCCGGCGACGTCCTTGTCTTTCAGCATGGCGAACACCGCGAGCGTGCGCCCGGAGCGCCCCATGGCCGCGAGGTTGGCCGCCAGCGCGCGCACTGCATGCGGATTGTGCGCGACATCCAAGATTATCACCGGCCGGCCCGGCAGCACCTGGAAGCGTCCCGGGCTTTCCGCCTGCAGCAGCCCGGTACGGATGTCGCTCATGGTCACCGGCAGCTGCTGCCGCAGGCACTCGAGCGCGGTGATCGCCGCTGCGGCGTTGCCGAGCTGGCAGGCTCCGCGCAGTGCCGGGTGCGGCAGTGCGCCGCGCTTGCCACAGGGTCCCCAGTACTGCCAGTGCACGCCGTGCGCGGTGACGCCGAAATCGGTACCGATGGCGAGCAGTTGCGCACCGATCTGCGCGGCGTGGCGCTTGAGCGAAGCGGGCGGCGCGGGATCGGCGCAAATTGCCGGACGGCCGTTGCGGAAGATGCCGGCCTTCTCGAAGCCGATCACCTCCCGGTCCGCGCCCAGATAATCCACGTGGTCGATGTCCACGCTGGTGATCACCGCGCAGTCGGCATCGAAGACGTTGACCGCGTCTAGCCGACCCCCGAGCCCCACCTCCAGCACCGCAATGTCCACCGGCCGCGCGACGAACAGCCACAGTGCCGCCAGCGTGCCGAACTCGAAGTAGGTCAGCGTGACATCTGCGCGCGCCGACTCCACGGCGGTAAAGGCGCGCACGAGATCCGCGTCGGACGCTTCGGCACGCGCGATGCGCACCCGTTCGTTGTAGCGCAGCAGGTGCGGCGAGGTGTAGCAGCCGACCCGGTAGCCGGCATGGTGCAGAATCGCCTCCAGCATCGCGCATGCCGAGCCTTTCCCGTTGGTGCCGCCCACGATAATGATGGGAAAGGACGGCTGAAGCCCGAGTGCCTGCCTGACTTGGTTGACGCGCTCCAGCCCGAGCGCGATCGTCTTCGGGTGCAGGCGTTCGATGTACTCGAGCCACTGCGGGAGAGTTTGCAGTGGACAGTTGGCAGTGGGCAGTTGCTGGTCGGTGCCGTTCATGGGAACGCGCGCTAAGGCGCCCGGGGCGTTACTGCAAACTGCACACTGAAATCTGCAAACTCGTGGCGGCTATGCCGCCGGCGGCAGCTTGAGCAGCATCGTGAGCAGGCCGGCGAGCTTGTCGCGCATCTCGCGGCGATCGACGATCATGTCGATCGCGCCGTGCTTGATCAGGAACTCGGAGCGCTGGAAGCCTTCCGGCAGCGTCTCGCGCACGGTCTGCTCGATGACACGCGGCCCGGCAAATCCGATGAGCGCCCCGGGCTCCGCGATCACCACATCGCCGATCATGGCGAAACTCGCGGATACCCCGCCCATGGTGGGATCAGTCAGCACCGAGATGAACGGCAGCCGCTCGCGCGCAAGCTGGGTGAGCGCGGCGCAGGTCTTCGCCATCTGCATCAGCGACAGCAGACCCTCCTGCATGCGCGCACCGCCGCTCGCGGTGATGCAGACGTACGGCAGCCGCTGCTCGAGGCACACCTGTACCCCGCGTAAAAAGCGCTCGCCCACCACCGAGCCCATCGAGCCGCCGAGGAACCTGAACTCGAACGCTGCCGCCACCGCCGGGATCGCCTTGACGCTGCCCTGCATGACCACCAGCGCGTCCTCTTCCGAGGTGTCGTTGCGCGCTTCTTCCAGACGATCGGTGTAGCGCTTGCTGTCCTTGAACTTGAGGCTGTCGACCGGCGCCACTTCGGCGCCGATTTCGTAGCGCCCCTCGCGGTCGAGCAGGCAGTCGAGCCGCTCGCGCGCCGATATCCGGTTGTGATGGGCGCACTTGGGGCAGACGTAAAGATTTTTCTCGAGGTCGGCGCGATAGAGCACCGCCTCGCACGACTCGCACTTGCTCCACAGTCCCTCGGGAACGACTTTTTTCGGCGCACCGGCATCGCGCTTGATCTTGGGCGGCAGCAGCTTCTGCAACCAGCTCATGCTGCTACCCCCGACTTCTTGGTCCCGTCCATCGCGCGGCGTATGCCGGCCATGAACGTCTTGACGTTGGCCAGCAACTGCTCGCGGCGCGAGTTCTCGATCTCCTGCACCAGGCGGCTGCCGATCACCACCGCGTCCGCGACCGAGGCCACCGCCTGCGCGGTCGCGGCATCGCGAATGCCGAAGCCCACACCTACCGGCAGCCGCGTGAATTCCCGGATGTGCTTCATGCGCGCCGCGACATCGGAGAGATCGATGTGCGAGGCACCGGTCACGCCCTTAAGCGACACGTAATAGAGGTAGCCGCGGCCGAGCTTCGCCACCTGCCTGAGCCGCGCATCCGTGGTGGTGGGCGAGAGCAGGAAAATCGTGTCCAGCCCGTGCGCATCGAGCAGGCCCACCAGGCGCTGCGCCTCTTCCGGCGGATAGTCCACCACCAGCACGCCGTCGGCATCCGCATTTTTGACGGACTGGGAGAAGCGCTCCATGCCCATCGCCTCGACCGGATTGGCGTAACCGAACACCACTACCGGTGTGGTGCGGTTGCTGGTGCGGAACTCGGCGACGAAGCCCAGCACGTCCTTGAGCGAGACACCATGCTTGAGCGCCCGTTCGCTCGAGCGCTGGATCACGGGGCCGTCGGCCATGGGGTCGGAGAACGGTACGCCCAGCTCAATCACGTCCGCGCCCCCCTCCACCAGCGCGTGCATCAGCGGAACGGCAAGCCCCGGATCAGGGTCGCCCGCGGTCATGAACGGGATCAGGGCCTTTCTGCCCTGCTTTTTCAGCGCGTCGAAAGTGGCAGCGATGCGCGACATGAGAACCTCTCACCGCAAAGGCGCAAAGACGCAAAGTGCTCGCAAAGCAATCCCGGGAATCTTGTTAAGCAGCGATTTTTTCAACCTGTAGACCTTTGCGTTACCTTTGCACCTTGGCGTCTTTGTGGTTCAGAAGTCTAGAATTTGAGTCCCGATTTCTCCGCCACGGTGTGCATGTCCTTGTCGCCGCGGCCGGAGAGGTTGACGAGCAGGATCTGGTCCGGTTTCATGCGCGGCGCGATTTTTACGGCGTAGGCGAGCGCGTGCGCCGATTCGAGCGCGGGGATGATGCCCTCCAGCCGGCACAGGTCGTGGAACGCCTGGACCGCTTCCTCGTCGGTGACGGCCACGTACTCGGCGCGCCCGCTGTCCTTCAGCCAAGCGTGCTCGGGCCCCACGCCGGGATAATCGAGTCCGGCCGAGATCGAGTGGGTCTCGATGATCTGGCCGTTCTCGTCCTGCAGCAGGTAGGTGCGGTTGCCATGGAGCACCCCGGGCTTGCCCGCGCACAGGGTCGCTGCGTGCTTGCCGCTCTCCAGCCCGTAACCCGCCGCTTCCACCCCGATCAGGCGCACTTTCTCGTCCGCGATGTACGGGTAGAAGATACCCATGGCGTTGGAGCCGCCGCCGACACAGGCGAGGATGGCGTCAGGCTGGCGCCCGGTGAGCTCCGGCATCTGCTCTCTCGCCTCGCGCCCAATGACCGACTGGAAATCGCGCACCATCATCGGATAGGGATGCGGACCGGCAACGGTGCCGATGATGTAGAAGGTGTTCTCGACGTTGGTCACCCAGTCGCGCATCGCTTCGTTGAGCGCGTCCTTCAGCGTCTTCGATCCGCTTTCCACCGGCACCACGGCAGCACCCAGCATCTTCATGCGGTAGACGTTCGCCGCCTGGCGCTTGATGTCCTCCGAGCCCATGTAGACCACGCACTCCATGCCGAAGCGCGCCGCGATGGTGGCGGCCGCCACTCCGTGCATGCCGGCCCCGGTTTCGGCGATGACGCGCGGCTTGCCCATGCGGCGCGCGAGCAGCGCCTGGCCGATGACGTTGTTGAT
>ERZ1292645.510-Hain-H14-02um-R2-510-length-13826-cov-8_pt1 | contig 13826 bp, 11 predicted proteins | sample MGYA00564401_ERZ1292645 | MGnify/ENA primary metagenome ERZ1292645 (study PRJEB36523, sample SAMEA6512644) | groundwater metagenome | collected 2019-01-09 | study: AquaDiva: Metagenomics assemblies of 32 groundwater samples | reverse complement strand
ACTCACGCCCGACCTGCTTCAGGTTCTCGGTGTCCTGCAGGATGCGCTCGGCGATGCCGAGGATGACGCGACCGGGCTCGGTCAGATCCACGACCCGCTTTCCGTTCCGGACCAGGATATCCACGCCAAGCTCCTCCTCCAGCTGGCGGATCTGTTTGCTGATCCCCGGTTGCGAGGTGTGCAGCGTTTCCGCCGCTTCCGAGAGGTTGAGCCCACGGCGCGCAACCTCGGACAGGTACCTAAGTTGTTGGAGCTTCATGCTTTCTGACTAATGCTCGATAGTTATAACATCATAGCATATTATTCGTTTACGGCATAAGACGGGCCGGCTAACATCCGCCAAGTCCCCGGATTCAGAGGAAATACCGTATGACCGAACCCGTGTTTGATCTCGTCGATGGCGACGAAATCGAGCGCTACGCCGAGGCCCTCAGCACCTATCGGGAAGGGGCAATCGATGCGGACCGCTTTACCGCGATCCGGCTGCAGCAGGGCGTCTATGGCCAGCGCCAGGAGGGGGTCAACATGGTGCGCATCAAGATCCCCGGCGGCCGGCTTACCGCGCCGCAGCTGGAGGCGATCGCGACGGCGCTCGAAACCTACGCGCGGCACGACGTGGTGCACATCACCACGCGCCAGGACATCCAGATGCACTACGTGCCGCTGGAAGACACGCCTGCGGTGCTGCGCGATCTGGCGCGCGCCGGGCTCACCACGCGCGAAGCCTGCGGCAACACCATCCGCAACGTGACCGCCTGCCCGCTCGCCGGTGTGTGCCCGCGCGAGCATGTGGATGTGACGCGCCATCTCGACGGCGCGGTGCAGCACTTCCTGCGCAACCCGCTCAATCAGCAGCTGCCGCGCAAGTTCAAGATCAGCTTCTCGGCGTGCGAGGCCGACTGCGCGCAGGGCCTGATGCACGATATGGGCATCGTCGCGGTCAGGCAAGACGGACGCTTCGGCTTCAAGGTGATGGCGGGAGGCGGCCTCGGGCACAAGCCGCACCACGCGATCGTGGTCGAACCGTTCATCGAAGAGCGCGAGCTGATCCCGGTAATGGAAGCGATCGTCGCGCTGCATAATCGCTACTCCGACCGCACCAAGCGCGCGAAGTCGCGCATCAAGTTCCTGGTGGACCGCTTCGGCGCGGAGGGCTTCGTCGAGAAGTACCGCGAGGAGCTCGCGCGCACCAGGGCCGCCCACGAAGGGCGTCAGGATTATCCACGTGGCGAATGGGCCGAGGGCGGAAACGGTGAAGCGCCGGGCGCCGGCGCTCCGCGCGACGTGTTTGCTCAGAAGCAGCCCGGGCTGGTGGTCGTGCCGGTTGCCGTTCCGATCGGCAACCTCAATGCGGTCCAACTGCGCGGCATAGCGCAAGTGCTCACTAGCTTCGGACTCACCGAGGCCCGCACCACGCAGGACCAGAACCTGATACTGCCTAACGTGCGCCGTGAAAACGTAGCGCGCATCTACGCGCAGCTGGCGCCGCTCAAGCTCGGCGCACCCCAACGCGGCGACAACGTCGTGGCCTGCCCCGGCACTTCGACCTGCCGCCTCGGCATCACCTCGAGCACCATCCTTGGGCCCAGGCTGGACGGCGGTCCTGACGATCTGCGCATCCGCGTGAGCGGCTGCCACAACGGCTGCGCCCAGCCCGAGACCGGCGACATCGGCATCTTCGGCGAGGGCAAGCGCCTGCACGGCAAGTTGATCCCGCATTACCAGACGTACTTCGGCGGCAACGGCATGGCCGGCGGTGGTATCGCCATCAAGGGACCTTCGATTCCTGCGGTGCGCATCGAAATTGCGGTCGCGCGCGTGAAGCAGGCCTATGGGGAGACGCGCGAGACCTCGGAATCGTTCTTCTCGTGGACTCGGCGCAAGGGCATCGCACATCTTAGCGAGCTGCTGGCCGACCTCACCGAAGTAAAGCCGGAAGATGCTGCGGCGCTTGCGCGCGACCACGGCGACCAGGGCGCCTTCCGCGTGCTGCAGCTGGGCGGCGGCGAGTGCGCGGGCGCAAGCCAGTTGAAGATCGGATCGAGTTTCTTCGATGCGGCCCACGAGCGTGCCTACCGCGACGCCTTCAAGTTCCAGCGCAAGTACGCCGAGGCGCTTGCCTGCACGGAGCAGATCGCGCGGCTGGTGGGGCAGGGCTTGTCGCAGCTTGTCGGCGGCCAGGCGCCGGCCGCGATTGCCGATTTGGCGCAGGAGATCGCGCGCGTGCTGCCGCGCGAGACCCACTTGAGCACCGAGCTCGGACGGCTCGCGCAGGAGCTTGCGCGCCCCGCCGCCGAGTGGAGCGAGCCGGCGCTGGTCGAACTATTCCGCGATCTCGACCGCTGGACCGTGGAAGTCGCGCGCTTCTGCGTCGGCTTCGACCGCCAGCTCGATCTCACCGAGGCGTTGCCGCGCGGATTCGAGGTGAAGCCGGTCACGTTCCAACGCAAGCCGGCGCCGGCGGCAGTCGCTGCAGCATAGGGAGCGTCAGCGTGACGTACGTGGTGACCGGAGCGTGCATCAAGTGCAAGTACACCGACTGCGTTGAGGTGTGCCCCGTGGACTGCTTCGTGGAAGGCCCGAACTTTCTCGCGATCGATCCCGAGACCTGCATCGACTGCACGCTGTGCGTCGCCGAGTGCCCGGTGGAGGCGATCTACCCCGAGCCGGACGTGCCGCCCGATCAAGCCGAATTCATCGCGTTGAACGCCGAGCTGGCGAAGAAGTGGCGCGCGATCACCGAGCGAAAAGACCCGCCGCCCGACGCCGAGGCATGGATGAAGGTGCGCGACAAGCGGCAGTACCTAGAGGTGTAAGGCGATGCCGCGCGCCATTGGCAAGGTCTATCTGGTGGGGGCGGGACCAGGCGCCCCCGATCTCATCACGCTGCGCGGGGCGGAGATCCTGAAGCGCGCCGACATCGTGTTCCACGATGCGCTGGTGCACCCCGAAGTGCTGGCGCTCGCCGCGCGCGCCGAGAAGATCGCGGTCGGCAAGCGCTGCGGCAAGTTCGCAACGGCGCAGCAGTTCATCAACAAGCGGCTCATGGACGCCGGCCGCAAGCACCGCGTGGTGGTGCGGCTGAAGGGCGGCGACCCGATGCTGTTCGGGCGCGCGCAGGAGGAGATCGCGGCGCTCGAGGCCGCCGGCGTGCCTTATGAAGTCGTGCCCGGCGTCACCTCCGCGCTGGCGGCGGCGGCGGAAGCGGGAATCTCACTCACGCAGCGGGGGCTCGCGCGCAGCGTCGCCTTCGTCACGCCGCGGGTGGGAGAGGGCGAAGCGCCGAGCGATTGGGCGAAAATCGCCGCGGCCGCCGACACCGCCGTGATCTATATGGGCGCGGGCCAGGCCGGGGAAATCACCGCGGCGCTCCTCGCGGCCGGCGCGCCGCGCGACCTGCCGGTACTGGTCGTGGAGAGCGCGACGCTGCCCGAGACGCGCCGCATCTTGGTCATGCTCGCCGAATTGCCACGCATCGCCGAATACGGGCTTGCCGGACCGGCGGTCATCATGCTCGGCACAGTGTTTTCCGTCGCGCTCGCGGCCTCCGCGGAATCCGGCGCCCCGCCGGCCTGTAAGACGGCGTGACGGCGGCCGCCCGCGCGGACAGACCGGCACGCCGCAAATCCGCTCGTTTTAAAAACCCGAATGGGACTGGACTACATTGATCACTGACGTTGTACGCCAGAAAGTTAACGCAACGCGATCGCTGTTGCGCCGCATCGCCCGGGAATTTGCTCCGGCGGCGTTCGCCAACAGCCTGGGCGCCGAGGACATGGTGCTCACCGACCTGATCTTTACGGATGCGCTGCCGATCGAGGTGTTCACCCTGGACACGGGACGCCTGCCGAACGAGACGTATGCGCTGCTAGACGCGATCGCCGGGCGCTATGGGACGCGGCTGCGGGTGCTGTTTCCCCGCGCCGAGGCGGTGGAGTCCTACGTGAAAGACCACGGCGTGAACGGCTTTTACGGAAGCGTCGAGCTGCGCAAGGCGTGCTGCCACATCCGGAAGGTGGAGCCGCTGCGCCGGGCGCTCGCGGACAAGAAGGCTTGGATCGCCGGCCTGCGGCGGGCGCAGTCCGTCACCCGCAGCGATCTTGCGGTCGAGTCGTTCGACGCCGAGAACGGACTGATGAAGTTCAATCCGCTCGCCGACTGGAGCCACCAGGACGTGTGGGACTACATTCGCGCGTACAGCGTGCCGTACAACGCGTTGCACGACCGCGGCTATGCGAGCATCGGCTGCGCCCCCTGCACGCGGGCGATCGCGGCCGGGGAGGACATCCGCGCCGGCCGCTGGTGGTGGGAGAACCCCGAGTCCAGGGAATGCGGCCTGCACGTCGGTCCCGACGGCCGGCGCGAGCGGAAGGAGACGGTATGAACCTTGCCGCGGAAGCCCGCGAGCTGGCGCGCGCTCCGGCGCTCGCCCATCTGGACTGGCTGGAGTCGGAGGCCGTCTACGTCCTGCGCGAGGTCGCGGGCGAGTGCGCGACCCCCGCGCTGCTGTTCTCCGGCGGCAAGGACTCGGCGGTGCTGCTGCGGCTCGCGGAAAAGGCGTTTCGCCCGGCGCGTTTCCCGTTTCCGCTGCTGCACATAGACACCGGCCACAACTTCCCGGAGGTGATCGCCTTCCGCGACCGGCGGGCGGCCGAGCTCAGCGAGCGGCTCATCGTGCGCTCGGTGGAGGATTCCATCCGCACGGGCCGGGTGCGGCTGGCGCGTCCCGACGAGAGCCGCAACCCGCACCAGTCGGTGACGCTGCTCGACGCGGTCGCCGAGTTCGCCTTCGACGCGCTAGTCGGGGGAGCGCGCCGCGACGAGGAAAAGTCGCGCGCGAAGGAGCGGATCTTCTCGTTCCGCGACCGGTTCGGCCAGTGGGCCCCCAGGAACCAGCGGCCCGAGCTCTGGGATCTCTACAACCCGCGCGTGCACAGGGGCGAGCACGTGCGCGTATTCCCGATTAGCAACTGGACCGAGCTGGACGTCTGGCAGTACATCGCCCGCGAGCGGCTTTCCCTGCCGTCAATCTATTTCGCGCACCGCAGACCGGTCGTGCGCAGGAGAGGGCTGCTCGTGCCGGTCACGCCCCTCACCCCGCCGCGCGCGGGCGAGGCCGTCGAAGATCTATCCGTTCGTTTCCGCACCGTGGGCGACATCACCTGCACCTGCCCGGTGGAATCCGCTGCGGCGACTGTCGAGGAAATCATCGCCGAGACCGCGGCGGCGCGCGTCACCGAGCGCGGCGCAACGCGCATGGACGACCAGACCTCCGAGGCCTCGATGGAGTTGCGCAAGAGGGAAGGGTATTTCTGAGGCATGTCTGCAATCGAAAAGATCGACCTTGCCGACGCAGGCGTGCTGCGCTTCACCACGGCGGGGAGCGTGGATGACGGCAAGAGCACGCTGATCGGGCGGTTGCTCTACGACACCCGTTCCATCTTCGAGGACCAGCTCTCGGCGCTCGAGCGCGCAAGCCGGCACCGGAACGGCTCCGGCCTCGATCTGTCGCTGCTCACCGACGGCCTGATCGCCGAGCGCGAGCAGGGCATCACCATCGATGTGGCCTACCGCTACTTCGCCACGCCGCGGCGCAAGTTCATCGTCGCCGACACGCCGGGACACGAGCAATACACGCGCAACATGGTGACCGGCGCCTCCACCGCGGACCTCGCCATCGTGCTGGTGGACGCGCGCAAAGGCATCGCCAGCCAGTCGCGCCGGCACGCCTACATCGCGGGCCTGTTGCGCATCCCGCACCTGGTAATCGCGGTCAACAAAATGGACCTCGTCGGCTACTCCAGGCAGGCGTTCGAGCGCATCAGAGGGGCGTTCCGGGAATTTGCCGCGGGCCTGGATTTCCGCCGCGTGGATTACCTGCCGCTCTCGGCGCTCCACGGCGACATGGTGGTCGAGCGCGGCAACCGGATGCCCTGGTATCACGGCGAAACGCTGCTCGAGACGCTCGAAACGGCGCAGACGGCAGGATCGGACGTCGGCGGCCTGTTTTTCCCGGTGCAGCTCGTGGCCCGTCCGGAAGAAAGCGGTTACGCCGGTCGTCGCGGCTACCGCGGGCGCGTCGAGTCGGGCGCCATTCGCGTGGGTGACGCGGTGACAGTGCTGCCGGCGGGACGCGCCACGCGCGTGCACGGAATTCGCGTGTTCGAAGGCGCGATCGAGGCGGCGCATGCCCCTCAGTCGGTGACGCTCATCCTCGAGGACCCGCTCGACGTCTCGCGGGGAGACGTGATCGCTGGTCCGGACCGGCAGTACCAGGTGACGCGCGGATTCGATGCGACACTGTGCTGGCTCGCGCAGGAGCCGCTCGCGCGCGGCCGCCGCTACCTGGTCAGGCACGGCACGCGTACCGTCAAGGCGCTCCTCGCCGAGCCGGCCTATCGCGTCAACGTCAACACGCTCGACCGCGAGCCCACGGACACGCTTGCGCTCAATGACATCGGCCGCGTTACGGTGAGAACCGGCGAGCCGCTCGCGTGGGTGCCGTACCGCGAAAGCCGGGCAGCTGGCAGCTTCATCGTCATGGACGAGTCGAGCAACAACACCGTGGCCGCCGGGATGATCGAGTAGCACGCCACGCCTCTCGCTGCTGGACCGGTTATCGTAAAACACGCTACAATTCAAGCTTTTAGTAACACTCCTGGCTTGGTTGTATGCGGATCTCGCACGGCATACCTGCCGCTGCAGTTGGCCCGACTGCGCTCACCATAGGCAACTTCGACGGCGTGCACTTGGGCCATCAGGCGATGCTCGCCGAGCTCACGCGCGCGGCCGGGCGGCTCGGCGTGCCCGCCTGCGTGCTCACCTTCGAGCCGCATCCGCGCGAGTTCTTTGCTCCGGACAAAGCGCCGACCCGTCTCACTTCGCTGCGCGAGAAGCTCGAGCTGCTCGCGGGCTTCGGCGTGGACCGGGTTCACATCTGCCGCTTCAATTACCGCTTCGCCCAGATTGCCGCGCAGGATTTCATCGAGCGCATCCTTGTCCGCGGCCTCGGTGCGCGCTGGCTGCTGGCGGGCGACGACTTCCGCTTCGGCGCGCGGCGTGCCGGCGACCTGGTGATGCTGAAGCAAGCGGCCCCCCGCTTCGACCTTGAAGTCGTAGTGCTGCCGAGCGTGACGCTCGAAGGCGAGCGGGTATCGAGCACCGCGGTGCGCAGTGCGCTCGCCGCCGGTGATCTCGACCGCGCGGGACGGCTCCTGGGACGCGCCTACTCGATCAGCGGGCGCGTGATGCGGGGCGACGGGCTGGGGCGCAAGCTGGGATTCCCGACCGCCAACGTGCAGATGAAGCACAACCGCCCGCCGCTGACCGGCATCTTCGCGGTGGAGTTCGCCGGCATCGCCGAGCGGCCGCTGTGCGGTGTCGCGAGCCTCGGCGTGCGCCCGACGGTGAAGCAAGGTGGCGCGCCGGTGCTCGAAGCGCATCTATTCGATTTCGATGGCGACCTCTACCGACGCCACGTGCGCGTGGAGTTCCTGCACAAGTTCCGCGACGAGGAGAAATACGCCGATCTCGCCACCCTCACGCGGCAGATCGCGCTCGATGTTGAAAACGCCAGGTCGTACTTCGAAACCGCAAAGGCGCCATCCCTCATCCCTTCCCCTTCTCCCAAGAGGAGAAGGGCAAGCTCGAGCCTCCCCTCTCCACCTGGTGGAGAGGGGCGGGGGTGAGGATGGACGCAAAGGTAGCGCAAAGTAATCCTGATAATGAAATCCGAAGAAGAGCTTAATCGGCTCAGCAACACGGTAATTGGGTGTGCTATCGAAGTTCATCAGGTGCTGGGACCGGGGCTCCTTGAGTCTGCGTATCAGCAATGTTTGGTGTGGGAACTCCGGCGGCAGGGATTGTCAGTCAAAGAACAGGTTTCCGTCCCGATCCGATACAAGGAGCTTGATGTTCCCAATGCTTATCGTCTCGATATATTGATCGAAGACGAATTGATTGTAGAGCTCAAAGCGGTAGATAAGATTGAACCAGTGCATATCGCACAGATGCTGACCTACTTGAAGGTAAACGGATTACGGTTGGGACTGTTGCTCAATTTCAATGTCGAAGTTATGAAAAAAGGCATCAAGCGCGTCGTCAACAATTTATAGTCTCCTTTGCGCCTGCTTGGCGCCTTTGCGTCTTTGCGGTTAATGATTCTTCATGGCTGACTATAAGAAAACCCTCAACCTGCCCGACACCCGGTTTCTGATGCGCGGTGATCTCGCCAAGCGCGAGCCGCTGATGCTGAAAGGCTGGCAGGAGCGCAAGTTCTACGAGCGCATCCGCAAGGCGCGCCGGGGCGCGCCCAAGTTCGTCCTGCACGACGGGCCGCCATACGCCAACGGCGACATCCACCTCGGGCACGCCGTGAACAAGATCCTCAAGGACCTGATCGTCAAGAGCAAGACCCTGTCCGGGTTCGATGCGCCCTACGTGCCGGGCTGGGACTGTCACGGCTTGCCGATCGAGCACCAGATCGAGAAGCAGCACGGCAAAGGCGTTCCGCCCGACAAGGTGCGCGAGCTGTGCCGGGCCTTCGCCGCGGATCAGATCGAGCGCCAGAAGAAGGACTTCCTCCGGCTCGGCGTGCTTGGCGACTGGGACCGGCCGTATCTCACGATGGCCTACAAGACTGAAGCCGACATCATCCGCGCGCTTGGCAGGATTTATGAGCGGGGATACCTCTACGAGGGCAAGAAGCCGGTGCACTGGTGCGTGGATTGCGGTTCCGCGCTAGCCGAGGCCGAGGTGGAGTACGAAGACTGCAAGGATCCGGCGCTAGACGTCGGCTTTCCCTTCGCCGAGCCGGACAAGGTGGCAAAGGCTTTTGGACTCTCAAGGCTTCCGGACAAGCCCGGCTATGCGGTGATCTGGACGACGACGCCCTGGACGCTCCCCGGCAACCAGGCGCTCAACGTCCATCCCGAGTTCGACTACGCACTGGTCGAAACAGAGGATCGGTTGTTGGTGGTCGCCAATGAGATCTTCACAAAGGCTGCCTCCATCCGGGGCGAGTTGAGCCCTGTTGAGCCCGATGAGGGGTTCTCGGATGGGCAAGTGCTGGCGTTGACGCGAAGGTATGGCATCCAACAGTGGAAGGTCATCGGTCTTGCCAAGGGTAAATCGCTCGAGCTCATCAAGTTCCGTCACCCGTTCTACGACCGGTTGGCGCCGGTGTGCCTCGGCGAATATGTGACGCTCGACACGGGGACGGGCATCGTGCACTCGGCACCGGCCTACGGCGTCGAGGACTTCGCTTCCTGCCGCCGCTACGGCATGAAGGACGAGGATATCCTCGCGCCGGTGCAGGGGGACGGGAAATTCGCGCAGAGCCTGCCGCTGTTCGGAGGCCTTTCGATCTGGGACGCCAACCCTAAAATCATCGCGCACCTGGCCGACAAAGGCGTGCTGTTCGCGCTCGAGGACCACGTCCACAGCTACCCGCACTGCTGGCGTCACAAGACTCCGATCATCTTCCGCGCCACCAACCAGTGGTTCATCGGCATGGACGAGATCAGCGGTCAGCAGACAGCGGTCAGCAGTCAGCGGGAGACGTTGCGCGAGATCGCGCTCAAGGCGGTGGAGGCAACGCAGTTTTACCCGCCTTGGGGCAGGGCGCGCCTTGAAGGCATGATCCGTCATCGCCCCGACTGGTGCGTGTCGCGCCAGCGCAACTGGGGGGTGCCGATGACGCTGTTCGTGCACCGCGAATCCGGCGAGCCGCACCCGCGCACGCTCGATTTGATCGAGCAGGTCGCGAAGCGGGTGGAACAGGGCGGCATCGAAGCCTGGTTCAAGCTGGAAGCCTCCGAGCTGCTCGGCGAGGACGCCAGGCAGTACCGCAAGGTGCCTGATACCCTCGACGTGTGGTTCGACTCGGGCACGACGCACGCGACTATCCTCAGACAGCGCGAAGGGCTCGCGTTCCCGGCCGACCTCTACCTCGAAGGCTCCGACCAGCACCGCGGCTGGTTCCAGTCTTCCCTGCTCACCGCGTGCGCGATCGACGGGCGCGCACCCTACGAAGGCCTGCTCACCCACGGCTTCACCGTGGACGGCGAGGGCCACAAGATGAGCAAGTCCAAGGGCAACGTGATCGTGCCGCAGGAGGCGATGGACGAGCTCGGCGCCGACATCCTGCGATGGTGGGTGGCCTCGACCGACTATTCCGGCGAGCTTTCGATCTCGCGCGAGATCCTGAAGCGCGTGGTCGAGTCCTACCGGCGCATCCGCAACACGCTGCGCTTCCTGCTTGCCAACCTGGCCGACTTCGATCTCGCGCACAACGTGTTGCCGGTGGACGAGTGGCTGGAGATCGACCGTTACGCGTGGGTAATGATCTCCGACCTGCAGCGGGGCCTGACTCCTTCCGAGCTCGGCGCCCAACATCCGTCCTCCCCGGGCCACTACGGAAATTACGAGTTTCACCTGGTGGCGCAAAAGCTGCAGACCTTCTGCTCCGAGGATCTCGGCGGCTTCTATCTCGACATCCTCAAGGACCGTCTCTATACCGCGCCCGCCGACTCGCGCGTGCGCCGCTCGGCGCAGAACGCGCTCTATCACATCGCGCAGTCGCTCACCCGGCTGCTGGCGCCGATCCTGTCATTCACCGCGCAGGAAGTGTGGGAAGTGTTGAACGGCGGCGAGCAAAGCGTGTTCGAGCAGACCTGGTACGAGTTCCGGCTGCCGCGCGACGCGGAAGAGCTGCGCGCGCGCTGGGAGAAGTTGCGTGCGCTGCGCTCCGACGTTCTGAAGCAGCTCGAAGAGCTGCGCGTGGCGGGAAGAATCGGCTCCTCGCTTGCCGCGGAGGTCGAGCTCTACGCCAACGGCGAGAGCCGCGAGTTCCTGAAATCGTTTGACGACGACCTGCGCTTCGTGTTTATCACCTCGCAGGCGCGGGTCATGGAGGGGAGCGGTCCCGAGGCCGGCGCGACCGTGCTGCCCGATGTCAGGATCAGGGTAAGCGCGAGCCAGCACTCCAAATGCGAGCGCTGCTGGCATTACCGGGCGGACGTCGGTGCTCATAACGATCACCCGCACTTGTGCGGGCGCTGCGTCGCCAATCTGTTCGGCGTCGGCGAGCCGCGGGCGCACGCGTAGAATCCTTCTTAGCCACAGAGAACACAGAGAGAAAAGCTTGAACCGCCAAGACGCCAAGAACGCCAAGAAGAACGAGCAAAACATTTTTCTACATTGTTTTGTTTTTATCGGCGTTTATCGGCGTTTATCTGCGGCTGATAACCGTTTTTCCGATTCTCGACATGGGTTCTAAGACAGGTTTTTGGCTCGCGCTCTCGGTGCTGATCGTCGTTCTCGATCAGGCAACCAAGTTCGTCATCGCGCAGTACTTCACGACCCTCAAAACGGTGGTGGTGACGCCGTTCTTCAATCTGGTGCTGGTTTACAACCCCGGCGCCGCCTTCAGCTTCCTGTCGGATGCCGCCGGCTGGCAGCGCGGGCTGTTCATCTCGATCGCGCTCATCGCCTCGGCGTGGATCGTGTATCTGCTCCGCAAGTACCCGCAACAGCGGCTGTTCGCGCTCGCGCTTTCGCTGGTGCTCGCCGGCGCGGTCGGCAACGTGATCGACCGGGTGCTGTTCGGCGCGGTGGTCGACTTCATCCAACTCCATGCATACGGTTTCTACTGGCCGGCGTTCAACGTCGCGGATTCCGCAATCAGCTGTGGTGCGGTACTGCTGGTGTGGGACGCGCTGCGCCCGCGCAGCAAGACCGGACCCACCGCAGAGACGCAGAGACGCTAAGGTTACGCAAAGAAGATCGGATTTCTCGTTCATATTCTGCTGACTTTGCGTTTCCTTTGCGCCTTCGCGCCTTTGCGGTTGCTTGAATCTCGCCGCAAAGACGCAAAGACGCTAAGATTGCGCAAAGAAGGACTTGATTTCCGGCTCATATTTTCATTGCTTTGCGTTCCCTCTGCGCCTTCGCGCCTTTGCGGTTGCTTGTATAATTGCCTCGCATGAAGGTCCTGCTCGCCAATCCGCGTGGTTTCTGCGCCGGGGTTGATCGTGCCATCGAGATCGTCGAGCGCGCTTTGCGGCTTCACGGCGCGCCGATTTACGTGCGCCACGAGGTGGTGCACAACAAGTTCGTGGTGCGGGATCTCAAGTCGAAGGGCGCGGTGTTTGTCGAGGATCTCGGCGAGGTGCCGGAAGGCGCGACCGCGATTTTCAGCGCGCACGGCGTATCGCAGGCGGTGCGGCGCGAAGCCGAGGCGCGGAAGCTCAAGGTGTTCGACGCCACCTGCCCACTGGTGACCAAGGTCCACGTCGAAGTGGCGAAGATGCGCGAGCACGGGCGCGAAATCATCATGATCGGCCATCACGGACATCCCGAGGTCGAGGGCACCATGGGCCAGAGCGCAGGCGGCATGTACCTGGTGGAGCGCCCCGAGGATGTGGCGAACCTGAAGGTCAAGGACGAAAACAATATCGCTTTCGTCACCCAGACCACGCTTTCGGTGGATGACGCGGAGCAGACCATTGACGCGCTCCGCAGGCGTTTTCCCAACATCGTCGGGCCGAAGAAGGACGACATCTGCTACGCGACCCAGAACCGCCAGGACGCGGTCAAGATGCTGGCCAGGCAGTGCGACGTGGTGATCGTCGTGGGATCGCCCAACAGCTCGAATTCCAACCGGCTGCGCGAGGTGGCGCAGAACCAGGGCGTCACCGCCTGCATGGTGGACAACGCTTCCGAGCTCAGACCCGAGTGGGTGGCGGGGGCGCGCGTGGTCGGCGTCACCGCCGGCGCGTCCGCGCCGGAAGTGCTGGTCAGGCAGGTCATCGAGAAGCTGAGGAGCTTCGGTGCGACCGGCGTCACGGAGCTTCCGGGCATCGCGGAAAGAGTGGTGTTTCCCTTGCCGAAGGCGCTGGCGGAAACGGTCTAGTGCCGTTCCAACAAGATCAAGACCAAAGAGGCCTTAGCCACAGAGAGCACAGAGAACACCGAGGAGACTTGCCCATAGTACGCTCTTCTCTCTGTGAACTCTGTGTCCTCGGTGGCTTGGATTTTCTGATTTTCATCGGCGTTTATCGGCGTTTATGCCGTTACAACCACCACAAGGCCAGGACCGCGCAACTTGATTCCCTGCCCCTGACATATCGATCGGGTCCCGGAAGCACAGGTTGTAACGGCATTTATCTGCGGCCAGGTGCTTTTTCGGGAATTAAGATGAGTCTTAATCGGGCACGTAGGTCAGCTCGATCAGCTTCTGGCTCTTCACCGGCACGCCGTCTTTCAGCGCCGGTGTAAACCGTATATCCGACCACGCGCGCTTCGCCGCTTCTTCGAACAACCCCGGCGGTTCCGCATCGGCGACCTGCATCTTGCGTAGCGCGCCGCGCTCATCGATGAACAGCCGCAGCCGCACCTTGCCGCCGACCGGTGTCCCACGCAGGCTTTCCGGGTAACGCAGCGGTATCGCAGTCAACGGCTCGGCACGCACATCCACTTCGCGCGCGGTGTACCACTTGACGGGGGACGGCAGGGCAAGACCCGCCTCTTCCCGGAGGGAACTATCGCGTGCGGCCGGGGCGGTCGCGGGCGTGGCGTGCTCCGCCGACGCGGCGGAAGCGGTTTTACCCTCGGAGGGGACGGTGTCGCTCGGGGCGGCGTCCGATGCGTCGCCCGGTACCACTTGCGGCGCGGCGGCCGGCGCAGGAGCGAGCGTGGCGTGCAGTTCGAAGCGCGCCGGTCCCGCCCCCGCGTTCAGCCCCGTGAAGCGGAACGGGCCGACGCCGAAAATCGTGAACGCGTGCACCAGCACGGAGGCCGCGACAAACAGCCCCAGCCTCAGCGTG
>ERZ1292645.509-Hain-H14-02um-R2-509-length-13830-cov-6_pt1 | contig 13830 bp, 10 predicted proteins | sample MGYA00564401_ERZ1292645 | MGnify/ENA primary metagenome ERZ1292645 (study PRJEB36523, sample SAMEA6512644) | groundwater metagenome | collected 2019-01-09 | study: AquaDiva: Metagenomics assemblies of 32 groundwater samples | reverse complement strand
AAATGTTGTTTAACGAAGGATAAAAGTATCTTCTCGGGAAGATATCGTGCTTGTTAAGCGCTTCAATAATTTTTGTGGGATCGGAAGCGCACATCAAAGGATAGTAACTTACATCTTTATAGTTTGTCCCAAATGCGTCGTTATATCTATCAACTAGTTTCTGATACTTCGCAACCACACTATCAATATTTTGTAAATTACATAGTCCCATTGCCGCGTGAAGTTCAGACATTTTAGCGTTTATTCCTACTCCCTGAAAAGCATACTCACTCTTATAGCCAAAATTTCTCATCCATCTTGCTTTTTCAGCTATCTCATCGTTATTGGTTACAACCGCACCCCCTTCTGCTGTTTGAAAGATCTTGGTTGCGTGGAATGAAACGATGGATACATCCCCATAATTCATAATTGATTTGCCCTTAACTTTGACTGCGAAAGCATGGGAAGCATCGTAAATAACAGGTCTTGCTTTAGTCATCTGGGGTATTCCATAGGTGTGGGTTACTAAAGCTGGACTCTTAAATTCCTTGTCTAAATCAACAAACTTGGGTGTTATACCTAACCACATTGGGGCAGAAATAGTTGCAATAAAACTAAAGGGGGAGACATATATCTCTTTTTTAACATCCAGTGCTTTTAGAGCGATTTCGATTGCCGAAGTGCCATTGGATACACAAACTACGTGTCTTACGCCCCAATAGGCTTTTAATTTATTTTCCAACTCCTGAACGAGATTTCCATCATTGGTTAACCAATTAGTCTTCCATATCTTTTTAAGATATTTATTATACTCTGTTAGAGAAGGTAAATAAGTCCTAGAAATAGAGATCATATTTATCTAAAAAATTTGAAATTTATGTACCCTTTTATCACGTAATCCTAACATACCAACCGTACAATTGCAATTCTGCATTTATTGATACTATAATTAACTAACATTGTATCATAGCTTCTCAAATTAAATTAAAATAAAAGATCAAGCAAAATCATACTAATTCTAGTATAATTGTTTTTCTTTAGTAATCTTATGACTAATTGGCCAAAAGTATCCCTAACAATGTTTACCCTAAATGGGGGAAAAGGTGTCGAAAGGTGTTTGGAATCAGTTAGAAAACAAGTATATCCAAAAGATAAAATTGAAATCATTGTAATCGATAATAATTCTACAGATGACAGTGTGGACATAGCAAAAAAATATACCAATAAAATAGTTGTGAACAGTAGGGATGGTTACTTGAATCGGGCAGAGGCGATGAGAATGGCGACCGGCGACTTCGTTTTTATGATACTTGAACAGGACATTGAACTTAGAAGTAAGTATTTTCTTCAAAAAATGGTTAGTCCATTAATTAAGGACGAAAGATTGGTTGCAAGTTTTACAAGAGACTATCCAAGAAGAGATCAGCCTTGGGTAACTAGATTCATTTCCTACCATCCGATACAATGCGATCCATTATTTGAATATTTGACTCCGTCTTTAGAAAGCACAATTGTTGAAAAAAAACAAAATTATTTTATCTGTAAATTTATTGAAGGAAAAACTCCTCCGGTGACACATATGCTCTTTAGAGTTTCTGCTCTTAAAAAATCTGGTGTTTGGGAGCAGGAAAGAGATGCCGATCACGATACTGTCATAAAACTTATAAAGTTTGGATATAATTTATTTGCTTATGTTCCCGACGCCGGCGATTATCATTATCATGCCAAAAATTTAAAAGAGCTTATTCGAAAAAGAATAAGAAATTTAAATAGACATTATTTTATCTATCATGAAACGACACAGTATAAATGGGTTGATATAAATAACAAACAAGAGGTCATAAAAATGATAATATGGATTCTTTACGCCAACTCATTAATTTTTCCAGCCATAAGAGGATTTATCAGATTTATAAAATATAAAGATTGGGCATTATTGCTCGAACCGGTTATTGCTGTTTCCGTAACAGATGTGCTTCTTTGGACATTCTTAAGAAACAAAGCAGGAAGAAAAATAATCACCAATTCCTTAAGATCTCTTATTCTGAAATAACATGAAAGTACTAGGGATTCATTTTCAGAGTCATGACGCGTCAGTTGCCTTAGTCGAAAATGGCAACATACTTTATGCTGCCAGCAACGAGCGTTTTTCAAGAAGAAAAATGGATGCTGATGCACCTCTGGAAGTTTTAAGAGATTGTTTCTCATATTTGAAGATAAAGCCACAAGATATTGATAAAGTTGTTTTTGTCGGGGATCCGTTTCCCTATTCTTATTTGGGAAGATTTAAAGAATTATCTTGGTCCGTTATTCTAACCAAAGGAAAGTATCTTATGTGGTGGAAAAAACCACATCTTATTTTATGGGAGTTGCTTATTGCAACAGGAATTCCCAGCTTTCTCTATAGAGAATTGCTCCCGCGCATTTTAATTAAACTACAGCTGAAGGGATTTAAAGGAGGGTATTTGTATGTGCATCACCATTTTGCGCATATGTACTCCGCTTATTATACATCCGGATGGAAAGACTGTCTTGTTATGTGCAGTGAGGGTTCTGGATTTTCTGAAACAATGTCTATTTATCATGTGAAGCAGGGGAAATGGATAAAAGTGGTAGAAAATTATTTGCCCAATTCAGCAGGAAAATTTTATGAACTCGTAACTGTTATGTTGGGTTTCGATGTATTAAGACATCCAGGAAAAATTACAGGGTTGGCAGCTTATGGCAATCCTAATACGGTGTATAATGCAGTAAAAGATCTTTTATGGGTTGATGGATTAAAGCTTAGGCTCAATTATAAAAAGTATTTAAAGTGGAGAATTAGCTATTCCCTTACGAAGACTTTACCCAAAGAGTTAAGGGGGAATAAGCGGGAAGATATTGCTGCTGCATTTCAACGAAGACTTGAAGAATGCATAATTGAAATTGTCAAAAAAGCAGTGAAAAAAACAGGAGAAAAGAAACTTGCGTTTGCGGGTGGGGTAGCGGCCAATGTTAAGCTTAACCAAAAGCTCCATGAGAAAGCAGGAATAAATGAAATTTACATACATCAGGCAATGGGCGATGATGGCTTAGCTCTTGGCGCAGCATTACACACAGCGTTTTTAAATGGATTTAAAGTAAAGCGGCCTGACAATGTTTATTTTGGGCCAGATTTTAGCGAACAAGAAATTAAAAAAAGTCTAAATAAATTTAATCTACAATTTAGTAAAGAAAAAAATATAGAAGTAAAAGTAGCAAAACTTTTGGCAAAAGGTAAAATTGTAGCCAGATTTAATGGACGAATGGAATACGGACCTAGAGCATTGGGCAATAGATCTATTTTGTACAAAACAACTGACATAGGCGTTAATAATTGGCTTAATAAACGGCTTAAAAAAAGGTCAGATTTTATGCCTTTTGCACCTGTAACTCTTGAGTCTTTTGCTGATAAATGCTTTAAAAATCTTAAGGGGGCTGAATATACTGCTAGATTTATGACAATTACTTTAGATGTTACACCCTATATGAAAAAGATTTCTCCTGCTGTTGTTCATGTGGATGGTACAGCAAGACCGCAGATTATAAGAAGTAAAGGTAACCCCAGTTATTATAAACTTCTCAAAGAGTATTATAAGCTAACAGGTATACCGTCTCTCATAAACACAAGTTTTAATATGCATGAAGAACCAATAGTTTGTACCCCAGATGATGCCATAAAGTCATTTTTAAGCGGAAGCCTAGACTATTTGGCAATTGGCAATTATCTAGTTAGTTATGAAGAAAATAATAAAAAATAACAAATTTCTTGAAATAATTTTTCTATTTTTAATTTCCCTTACTCCCTTACTTTGGTTTAATAATGGTTATGTTATTTTGGGGCATGATTCTGGATTTCGCTTAGACCAGCTTGGGTATTGGAAAAGTCTTTTCTATTCTTGGAATCCTAGTCCTAATTTCGGTGCCGATTGGTCTATATTTAAGGGGTTCCTTGTCACACAATTTCCTGAAACCTTATTTTCGACATTAACAGGATCACTCGCAGCTGGTGAAAAACTCACTTTTATTTTTTGGTTTTTCGCAATCGGGTTGTCGATGTATATATTTGTAAATTCTTTTTATAAAGAGCAAAAGTTTTGGTTTTTAAGAATTTTTTCCAGTACATTTTACATTTACAACTTTTTTCTTCTGCAGGCATGGTTTATTGCAGAGAGAGCAAAATTCTCAATCTACGTAGCGCTGCCGTTATGCACGCTTTTGCTATATAAAACGTTGTCGAAACAGATGTCTTTATGGAAGGGGATTTTTTTCTTCTCTTTGCTTTTTTTCTTCTTCAATGCCGGAGGAGCGCCAACTTTCTTAGGCTCATTTTTTGTTATCTTCTTTGTGACGATTATATATTTTGCTGTAGTAAACTTTCAAAAAGGCGGTATTCGCGAGCTTATCTATGTCTTTAAGGTTGGCGTCCTGTTTCTCACAGGATTATTTTTGATAAATGCCTACTGGATTGCTCCCCAGATCTATTTAATGTTTTATCATTACAGCTCCTCATTGGCTGCAAGCGGAGGGATAAGCGGCATTATAGGATGGGAATCAACAATAAGCAAAAATGCGAGCTTTATTAATCTTTTGCGCTTGGAAGGAATACCAGATTGGTATAATAGTCAGATTCATCCTTATTCATCATTATATCTAAAAAACATTTTTTTTATTGCATTTAGTTTTTTATTTCCGATAGTATTGGTGGGATTGCTTGTCCTGATCGTTGGTCAAAAATGGAGAAATCACAATAAGCAGCTGTTACTGCTAATTCTGGCTTTATGCCTTGTCGGTATTGTTTTTGCAGCAGGTTCTCATCCCCCGCTTGGTTTCATATATGCATTATTCATTAAATATATACCGGCTTTTCCTATTTTTAGATCTTCGTTCTACAAATTTGGCGTTGCTTTTTGGTTTCCATTTATTTTCCTTATTTCATATGGACTTTATACTATTTTTACGAATTACATAAAGAATAAAAAATTGTACTTTTTATGTTCAGCCTTAGTTGTTGTTGCTATCCTTGCTTTTCACTTTCCTTATTTTAACGCCAACTTTTTTACCTGGAATACACCTTATTCAACAAGAATAAAAATTCCAAGCTACGTAACCGTGATGTCGGATTACATAAATAATCTTCCTTCGACTACGCGGATACTTTTATTGCCAAGTCTCGATCCTGTTTTCCATGCAGATATAACGGATTGGAATTTTTGGAGTTTGGATTTACTGCCTCGTTTAACAACCAATAAATCTATAGTAGCGGATAGCGCTGATGCACCGGAAATTATAGGAGGTATGTATAATGCGATTCAGCTGGGCAATGAAGAACAGTTTTTACGTTTGGCGTACATAAGCGGTGTTAATAAAATACTTTGGAGAGACGATGCTGTTTACGGTAGCGGAATGAAAGCCAATGCACAGCTGCACTATGAAGAAGACACAATCAAGAGCTTTCATTCTTTGCGTTTGCTGAAAGAAGAAGGAAAATGGAGATTATATGACATTGTTTATGTTAAACCCTCCACAGCTTTTTTTATTCCCAAGGATATTAACATAATCGCAGAGAATAATTCGTATATCGGACAGCTTATAGCAGAAAAATCAACAACCAATTCTGCCTTACTGGAGAACGTGGAACCTTCTTTAGGCAATATTGCTGGTAAGGAATATATCTCTGCCAATTGTGTTCTATGCGAACCTAGTGCTTTTAGAAAAATTATTGGGCAAATTGAGAGTCCTCAATTGCGGCTTTTGCCGAATTCAAAACTCTATTTTTTAGTGCGGGCTAAGGAATATATAAGCCTAAAAAGGACTAAGAGTTACGAGGCTAGAGCATTAACGGATATGATTTATTCATACAGAAGAATAGTTGAAATCAATAGCTTATTAAGAAAAAATGATCAAGACCATAATTTCAATCAGGAAGTTTTTTCCAATATTTCTCGTTTCAAGAAAAATGTGAATAATGCTATGGCAGAGGCGAACCTTTTGTCCGTAGAGAAACGAAACGATCTTCTTGTAAGAATATATGCATATCTTTACCACGAAAACAGAATCACAGATTCATTTATTCGTAATAGTCAGGCTAATGCAGCCATTGACGATCTTGAGTTATGGATCGTCCAAAAAATGAATACGTTAGAGAAGACGATTTGGATGACTAAAAATAAAACAGATAAAAAATATTTTATTGATATTCCATCCGTTGGGAATTACTCTTTAGTATTTACTAACATGGGTCAAATAACGCCAAGCGAAATATATCTTGACGGAAAGAAAATAGATGTCCAAGACAACCGTATAGAAGCAGGGACACATAAGCTGGAAGTTGTATATTCTCCGCTTGAGAGTATGCTAGTTAGGCCAGCCGAGGGAGAACTTTCTTTCAATATTCCGAATGGAGAGAGGGAGCGACTTGTTCTTAAGCCACTCTCTCGTGAGCATTTATATACGGTGTCATTTGACTACCGTTTTAATAGCGGTATTCCGCCAAATATAAAAATTACTCAAGATGCAGTTAATAATGACAATAGGTACGAGCTTACACGAAAAAATGGAGAGCTATTGAGTGCAGAAGGAACGTGGAATAGATATGAATATGTTGTGGGCGGCGATCCTAACTCAAAGAATTTTTCCTTAGATTTCTTTATTTGCTGCAAGAACGGAAAAAATTCCAATTTCACAATTAAAAATTTAAATGTAGCCCAATTGCTTGAGCCGGGAGTTAATTTTGTTAATACCAATCCTTACTCTGGAAAGATTCAGGCGGAAGACATTTCTTATAAACAATTAGACCCAACTACGTATATTGTTTCGATTCATAATGCAACTACTCCATATGTTTTGTCGTCTAGGATCGGGTACGATGCAGGTTGGAAAGCCTTTGTTCTTGACCCAGCTGAATCACAAAACGAGAATTTTTTGTCTAGAATTATATCTCGAAATATAAATAAGGAAAACAATCCTTACAAGACAAATACTTTTGCCAACTCGTGGTTTTTAAATAAAAAAGGAAGTTACGACGTCCTTATAGAGTATGAACCGCAACGATTCTCTTACATTGGCGGTTTGATTGCTCTTTTGTTTTTTCCGCTTTCAGCATTATTATTTATTTTGAAAGGAAGAAAATAATGGGAAAAGTACGAAACTTATTCTTAAGTTTATCAAAAAAAATAGAAAAAATTACTTCTAAGTATCAAGGGAGACTTTTGCTGTTGATGCTTATTTTTTTAATTATGACTATTCTTGCAAACTTACCTTATCTTAATCTCGTCTTAACAATTTCCAATACCATATGGATAATGATTGTTATAGCGTTATTTTTATTCAATATCTCGATAAGAAGCCTACTGCTTACGGCGCTTGTTTTTTTAATACTGGCTTTCATAAGCGTCATATTGGGAAATAAGAATGTAGCAGAGGTTTTGGGTAATTCCGTTTACCTAATCATTTTAATTGTTTTTTTGTTCAGTATTGTTGAATACATAAGAGAAATAGGAAGGTCATAAGATAAAATGTTTACGGTACCGTTTATCAGTTGGCTCTCTCAAAAAATAATAATTGGAGGGGATTGGAGGTTTTTTTGGCCGGAAAATATAGCGCAGATATTAACGTACTCATTCTCATGGGATTCAAGTTTGAATACCGGTATCGGACAAAGCAACTTTCCTATTCTATGGCTCAATTCATATCTAGGTATTGTTGGTAATTTTCTTTCTAATACATTGCATATCCCATGGGTCATAAGTGAAAAGTTAATGTTCTTTTGGCCAATCATTATTTTTTCATTTCTTTCAGCATTTTTCCTTTCCCGTTTGGTCACAAAACAGCGGGGCTGGAATGTATTAAGCGGATTGGTCTATTTATTGAACACCTATGCGTTAATGATTTTCTCCGGAGGACAGGTAGGAGTGGCTTTGGCTTACGCCGTAAGTCCTTTTGTTCTTCTTGTTTTTGTCGGATTGATCAACGAAATATCAGAGGCAAAAAGTATACCTAACGCAATACGCAAATCTATCATGGCAGGCATGGTGCTTGCTCTCGTAATGCTTTTCGATCCCCGCATAGCTTTATTAAATGTGGCAGTAATTATCCTTTATTTCATATTCAATTTTTCCTTGGCAGATCAAGTACGAAGAAAAGCAATAGTTTCGATGAATAATCTTTTCTACGCGGTAATTACAACAACAACTGTTATCTTGTTAAACTCTTTTTGGATTTTGCCTATTATTTGGTTTGGCATAAATCCGGTTAAAGATTTTACATCTGCATTCGGATCTGCTGGTATTGCCCGTTTTTTAAGTTTCGCACAGTTTGAAAATTCTTTTTCCCTGCTTCATCCGAACTGGCCGGAGAATATTTTCGGCAAAGTTTATTTTCTGCGGCCGGAGTTTTTAATTATGCCAATTCTTGCTTTCTTATCCTTGGTATTCATTAAAAATGAAAATGGAACCCGCAGGAAATACATCCTTTTTTTCTCTTTCCTGGCATTGGCAGGCGCATTTTTGGCTAAAGGCACAAATCCTCCTTTCGGAGAATTTTATAGTTTTCTGATTTCAAATATTCCCGGATTTTCAATGTATCGTGACTCAACTAAATGGTACACTCTGGTTGCGATTTCATATTCAGTTTTAATTCCATTTAGCATTGGAACTATTTATAATTTGATAAAATCGCAATCAAAATTTCAAAACTTATTCTTAATATTTACTGCTTTATGCTTAATATTCTTGATTAGGCCTGCATTTGAAGGGCAGATAGGGGGAACGTTTAAAAAACATGATGTGCCGAAAGAATATTCACAGATTAAGGATTACATTTCCAACCAAGATAATTTTTTCCGTACTGTTTGGGTGCCAGAGGCGCAAAGATATACTTTTTTCTCAAATGACCATCCGATAATTTCAGCCAACACGCTGTTTAAAACGAGCAGTCCTTCGGCTGTCGTAACTCTGCTTACTTTGAGCTCAACACAAGCGTTACTTCAAGAAGCAGCTGTTAAATATGTAATTGTTCCATACGACGTTGATGGAGAGATTTTTTTAAGCGACCGAAAATACGATGAAAAAGCATATGAACAGACAGTAAGCGAACTAAAAAATATCCGTTGGCTAAAACACATTTTAAACTATGGAAAAATTGCGATATTTGAAGTGCCAAATCCCAAAAATCATTTTTGGAGCCAGAGTCAGCCCGGTTTGACGATTACGTTTAAAAAGATAAACCCTACGGAATACTTAGTTAATGTTGAAAATGCCAAACAAGGTGAAGAACTGGTTTTTTCAGAAGGCTATGACCGCTACTGGGCAGCTGATATTAATGGCAAAAGAATTTTTAGCAAGCGTTTTCATACTATATTTAACAGCTTCATCTTGCCGGAAAATGGTAAATACAGCATTAGAGTTCTTTATTTACCCCAAGAAATAATGCCATTGGCATTTTTCATAAGCACAGCATCGTTTATTTTGGCAATTATTACTCTGTCTTATTTTGCAATCAAGGCAAAACATTGATACAATACTGTCGAGTAGCTACTATGCTTTCATTTGTTATTCCATTATTCAACGAAGAAGAAAGTCTTACTCCTTTCTATGGAGATTTAAAGTCTTTTCTTGAGGACAGGAAAGATTACGAGATTATTTTCATTGATGACGGCTCGACTGATAACTCATTGAGATTACTGAAAGATTTAAGTAACAAAAACCCAAACATAAGAATTTTTTCTTTTAGGAAAAATCAAGGGAAAGCAGAGGCATTAACGCTTGGTTTTAGCAAAGCGAAAGGAGATTACATAGTTACTCTTGATGCTGATTTGCAAGACAGACCTCTAGAGGCTCAACAGCTTGTAGGAAAATTGAAGAAAGGCGATTTTGATCTTGTTTGCGGATGGAGAAAAAACAGGAAGGATCCAGTGCGCAAAGTTATTTCTTCCAAATTCTTCAACTTTCTTGCTTCGATTTTTTGGGGATTAAAACTTCATGATTACAATTGCGGATTGAAAGCATACACGAAAGAAGCTGCGAGAAGTTTAAGACTTTATGGCGGGATGCACAGATTTATTCCTCTTCTTGTCCATGAGCAGGGATTTAAGGTTTGCGAAATGCCGGTTAACCATGATGAAAGAAAATACGGTAAGTCAAAATATGGGTTCTCCAAACTTTGGAATGATTTACCGGATATATTTACGATGCTTTTTCTAACAAGATATAGCAAGAGACCTCTTCATTTTTTTGGTCCGATAGGATTTATTTTCCTGACAATAGGAGGAGCGATTTTAGCATATCTTTTTGTGATTAAAATCATGGGACAGGGAATCGGAGACAGGCCGTTGCTGTTTCTCGGAATGCTTCTTGTTCTCGGCGGTTTCCAAGTTTTATTTACCGGATTTTTGGCTGACATAATAATAAATACCTCGAGTAAAGAAACGAAAGACTTTCCCATTAAATATTCAAGTGAAAAATAAAATTGGCATAGTATATGAAGCCGCAAGATATTGTTTTTTTTATAATTCTGGCATTTTTAATCTGGAAGAAAAATTCTAGGTGGGCAGCCCTAGCGGGAATCATTTCTCTTATTGTGTCTATCCCGCTTTTTTCTTTTTGGATTTTCTTCACAGCAGAGCGTCTTACTTGGTACGCAGCAACCTTTTTCCTTCTTTCAATCGTCCTAACGCTCTTCTCGCCCAAAAAAACCTAATCCTGACTTAAGAAATCCGTATCCCTCCGTCGGAGAAATGGGTTCGCTTCCTCCCCGCAGAGTCAAAAAATTTATAGACTTGCTTTTTTGTCGGATTTATTGTATAAAGCTAAACATGGTTACGAAAGCAGAGCTTTTGACTATGCCTCCCAGAGAAGTTTTTCGGCAAGCACAAAGAGCTGGATTGCATAATGCGAGAATATTGCAAAGCTTAGGGGTTAAACCGGATGCTGTTTCAAAATGGTATAAAGCAAGACCTCAATACAATAATCCAGGCGTTCAAGTCTTAATGGATAAAGGAGATAAACAAGCTAGTAAAGAAATTCTTGGGAGAATACGCCAGCTACCAATCGGGAACAGTATATTAGTCCTTAATTGTACTGGAAAATCAGTCGAGGTTTTTAGACTTTCTCCAAAAAAATAAATTTTAATTTTTTCCATCCCTCAGAAATGAATTCCATACTTGGGTTTTGGGATGTTAATTTAAGGCTGTTGTCAATAAATTTCCACCTCGGGGGTGGAATAGCCTCACACCTAGGAGAAACTACTCTTTATTCCTCGAAGATAAGATGCTTGATTTTATCAAGTTCCCTTTGGTAAGAGGCATTATCCAATACGAAATTTTTATAACTATTGGGAGTTTTGAAAAACGAGAAGAGAATTTCTTTGTCTGAAATATCGAAGGGACTAGGCTGAACATATTCCCTAAATGAAGACCACGGATAAATTTGCGTTTCTTCTAACGACTTTGTTATATAAGACGAATATGGGTTGAGATGTATATATCGCGAAACATGAATAAATTGTTCATCGGTCTCCATTCTTACTGCCTTGAATTGATCGAGAAATAAAGAGCCCTTTCTTTCATGTTTAGTATTAAAGTATTTAGTATAGCTATTTTGAAAGTTACTAGCAAAACGTGAAATCCCACCCTCGTGAAGTTGTTTAACGAGAAGGTGAAAATGATTTGGCATTAAGCAAAAAGAAAGAATACAAATATGTTTATTTTCTTTTTTTAAGTGGGAAGCAGTAAAACTCTCTTTTTCGCTTTTAGGAAGTTTTAAAAAAGTAGAAAGTTTAAGATTGGTTTTGTATTGATAAAAATGAATAGTTTCAAGCGCCCTTACATATTGACGCTGATCTGTAAAAGTAGGTCTTTTATCCAATCCTTGATTATAGATGTGATATATTTCGTTAGTAACAAAGGGAATAAATCTTCTTGGCATCCTTCATAGAATAAACAATCATTCCCTAGGTGTCAATAGACTTCCACCTCGGGGGTGGAATGGCTTCACACCTGGGGAACAAGCACATGTTTCCACAACACTACATATTTGATACAATTAAGAGGTGCGAATAGGAATTGACATCTCACAGCTTGCATATGAGAATACTGGAGTAGCGAATTACCTTACGAATTTAATTAAATATCTATTAGCTACGGATAAGAAAAATCAGTATATACTTTTCTATTCATCATTAAGAAAGAAATTTCCCCACTTCGCTGAAGCTTCGCGGGGCAAGCAAAATTTCAAAATCAAGACCTTTAAATTTCCGCCCATGCTTTTAGATTTACTTTGGAATAAACTCCATATCGCGCCGATAGAGTGGTTTATTGGGGATATTGACATTTTTATTACTTCGGATTGGACAGAGCCGCCAACTAAAAAGGCAAAAAAGGCTACGATCTTGTACGATTTAATTGTGTATAAATATCCCAAGGAAACCGATAATAAAATTATTGATACTCAAAAAAGAAAGCTAAAGTGGGTAAAGAAAGAGTCTGACATGGTTTTTTGCATTTCCGAGGCAACGAGACAAGATGCAATAGAGATATTGGACATTGATAAACGAAAGCTACATGTTTTGTATCCAGGTGCATAGGAGGAATATGATTATTGGAATAGACGGTAATGAGGCGAATGTTGAGAAAAGAGTTGGAATTAGCGAGTATGCTTTTGAGCTAATCAAATTTTTTGAACGGTTTAAAATTGATATTAATTTTGTAATTTATCTCAAAGAGAAACCTAGGGAAGATATGCCGGAAGAAAAGGATGGGTGGAAATACCGTGTAATTGGACCTGGAAAGTTTTGGACTCAATTCGGACTACCTTTGGATTTATTTTTCCATAAGCCCAGGCCTGATGTTTTTTTTACGCCTACTCATTACGCACCTCGTTTTTCTCCTGTGCCAACAGTAATATCAATAATGGATCTTTCCTATATTCATTTTCAGGAGCTTTTTAAAAAGAAGGATTTGTATCAGCTAGAAAATTGGACAGCTTATTCGGCGAAAAATGCGAAAAAAATCTTAACTATCAGCAAATTCAGCAAAGATGATATAATTAAAACATATAAAATACCAGGAGGTAGGGTTGTGGTGACGTACCCGGGAATCAAAGAAGAATTAGGAATTATGAAGCAAGAATCAAGCGAACTTCAAGGCAGGTATGGAATTAAAGGGAAATATATTCTGTTTGTTGGAACTCTTCAGCCGAGAAAAAATATAGCTAGATTGGTAGAAGCTTTTTCCAAAATAAAAAATGATATCCAGTTAGTCATTGTCGGTAAAAAGGGGTGGATGTATGAAGACATTTTGGAAGCTCCAAGGAAATTTAACGTAGAAGATAGAATAAGGTTTTTGGAATTTGTATCCAATGAAGATCTGCCATGTCTATACGAAAATGCAGAGTGTTTTGTTCTGCCTTCGCTTTATGAGGGGTTTGGGCTGCCGGTTTTGGAAGCAATGAAATACGGCTGCCCCGTAGTTATTAGTAATGTTTCAAGTTTGCCTGAAGCAGGTGGAGATGCGGCTTTGTATTTTGATCCAAATAACGTGTCGGATATTGCGTCAAAAATAGAATTGGTTTTAAATGATGCGAAATTAAAAAAGGAAATGATTGAGAAAGGTTATAGACAGGTTAAAAAATTTAGCTGGGAAAAAACAGCAAGAGAGACGCTGAAGGTTTTGGAGGAAGTGGTAAAAAATGGATAAAATAATTAGGAGAATAAATACGGTTTTACTGGAATTTGAAGTTATGCTGCTTCATATCGTTGGGATTATTCCTTGTCATTGCGTGCGCAGATTTTTTTATAGGCTTGCGGGGATAAAAATAGGTTGTGGATCTACGATTC
>ERZ1292645.351-Hain-H14-02um-R2-351-length-17389-cov-8_pt2 | contig 13836 bp, 14 predicted proteins | sample MGYA00564401_ERZ1292645 | MGnify/ENA primary metagenome ERZ1292645 (study PRJEB36523, sample SAMEA6512644) | groundwater metagenome | collected 2019-01-09 | study: AquaDiva: Metagenomics assemblies of 32 groundwater samples | reverse complement strand
GATAACCTCGCAGCCGATATCTGTTAAAAGACCCTTTAATACAAATCTCTGGTCGGCATTATCGTCTATGATTACTAATTTTCTACATGGCATACCAGATCTCGCTTACTCTTAAACAAACAGCAATTATAATGCCAAGTTATCAGATGGCTTTTTTGTTGAGGAATTTTGAGACGGAGCGCTATCTTAGTGATTTTATATTTGGCAGGTGTGTGTAAAAAATGGGCAATTATTACATAAGGAGCTTTTCATATAGTTCCACATATCTCTTTGCCGACCTATCCCACGAGAAATCCTGCTGCATTGCCTTTTGAACAAGTTTTTTCCACTCTTTTCTATTAGAAAAAACCTTAACCGCCTCTTTTACTTTTGCGAGGAGTATCTGCGCAGAATATTCCTTGAACTTAAAACCGTTGCCTTCCCCTGTCTTCGCATCATAGTCCTGAATAGTATCATCAAGCCCGCCTGTTGCCCGAACAATCGGTATTGTTCCGTATTTCAGGCTGTATATCTGATTCAAACCGCACGGCTCATATTTTGAAGGCATTAGAAACATATCAGAGCCTGCCTCTATCTTGTGGGCAATCTTGTTGTCAAAGGTAATCTTCACTCCAAGCTTTTTTGGATATTTTTTTGCAAGCCCTTCAAAAAGGTCGTGGTATTTCTTCTCCCCGGTACCGAGGACAACCATACCGAGGTTCATTGACATCAAATCTTCCATTGCCTGCGAAAGTATGTCAAAGCCCTTCTGGTCTGCAAGCCTTGATATTATGCCGATAACAGGCGCATCGTCCGGCAGATTGAGATTATACTCTTTTAGTAAATCCTCTCTGCATTTTGCCTTGCCGCTTAAATCTTTGTAATCATATTTTGCAATTATAAATTTATCCTTTTCAGGGCTCCAGTCATCATAATCAACGCCGTTCAGCACGCCAAAGAGTTTCTCCCTCTTTGCCAGCAACACGCCTTCAAGGCCGTATCCAAATTCAGGGGTCTGGATTTCTCTGCTATATTTTTCGCTTACTGTTGTGACAATATCTGAAAAAACTATGCCCGCCTTCAGTAGATTCATATCCCCCCAGAACTCAATGCCATCTTGAGTAAAGACCTCTTGTGGAAGACCTGTTAATGGAAAACGGGATGCAGGGAATTGCCCCTGGTATGCAATATTGTGGATTGTAAATACTGTTTTAGTATTTGAAAAAAACGGGTCGTCTTTATAGATGGTTTTTAGATACGCAGGGATTAAGCCTGTCTGCCAGTCATGACAGTGGATTATGTCCGGCCTGAATCCAAGTTTTTTTATAGCCTCAATTACTCCCCTTGAAAATAATATAAATCTCTCTACATTGTCAAAATAATCTCCCTCAGGCATTGTATAGAGATATTTCCTGTCGTAATATTCATCTCTTTTTAAGAAGTATGCAGTTATGCCGCTTGCTTCAGCCTCAAACACAGGGCTGTCTATTTCTCTAAGGCCGAGAGGGACAGACGCCTGAGCGCCTGTTTGTTTGAGTTTAAAATTCCCTTCCTGAACATGCCAGTAAAAAGGCATTATAATCCTTGCATCCAGGCCAAGGCCATTCAGCGCCTTTGGCAAGGCGCCTGCCACATCTGCCAGACCGCCTGTTTTTGCAAACGGTATCGCCTCTGACGTTGCGATAAGAATTTTAAGTTGTTTCATGATAAATACAATCCAATGGTTTAAAAACTTGCGGCCTGTTTTAGGCCAAGAATTGCAATTCGTCCTCACATTATACAAAATCCATTCTGTAATGCAACCTGAATTTATAAAAGACAAAAGAGAAATCCTTTACCCCTGATATCAATATATGTATAATAGAGCGCCATATTCACTAATCTTAATATGAAAAACTCCAAAGAACTTCAAACAGAAATAAGGGAATTATTGAAAAAAAGAAAGGCCCTCATGCTTGCGCATAATTACCAGCGGGACGAGGTGCAGGAGACTGCGGACATCTGCGGCGATTCCCTTGCATTAAGCCAGGCTGCGGCTGCATCGGATGCAGAGGTTATTGTGTTTTGCGGCGTGCATTTCATGGCAGAGAGCGCCTCTATTCTTTGTCCTGACAAAACCGTTATACTGCCGAGGCTTGATGCAGGCTGTCCCATGGCGGATATGATAACCGCCGATGATTTGCGAAAGGAAAAGGAGAAAAGACCCGGTGTGCCTGTTGTTGCGTATGTAAATACAACTGCGGAGGTAAAGGCATTGAGCGATATATGCTGCACATCAGCAAATGCAGTGAAGGTTATAAATTCTGTTAAATCCGATAAGGTTTATATGATACCTGACAGAAACCTCTCTATGTATGTTGCAAGGACTGCAAAGAAACAGATGGAGTGGTGGGATGGCTTTTGCCCTACGCACGAGAGACTTAAGCCGGAGGATGTTTTAAAACTAAAGGGAAAACATCCTGAGGCGATATTTGTCTGCCATCCCGAATGCAGGCCGGAGGTTATTGACATAGCAGACCATGTCTGCTCCACCTCAGGGATGTATAAATTTGCAAAGGCTTCAAAGGCAAAGACCATAATCGTGGGCACAGAGATGGGCATACTCTACAGGCTTAAGAAGGAAAATCCTGACAAGAAGTTTATCCTTGCGTCAAAAAGCCTTATCTGCCCCAATATGAAGCTCATCACCCTGGAGGATGTATTAGAGGCCTTGCAGAAGATGGACAGAGTTATAAAAGTGCCGGAAGAGATAAGAATACCGGCAAAAATGGCTCTGGATAGAATGTTGGAAGTGCCAAGGGATTAACTTAGGAAATCGAGTATCAATTTTTCTCAGAATTGTATTTGTCCCTATTTACCAAACAGATCGAGATATTGGGCAAAAATAAAAAGCCTGTTTCTCTTAAATCCCGTTATCTCCTTTAAAATGCCGATCCTCTGAAAATCATTTATGAGTTGATTTGCAGCAGGATGGGTAATATTCAGCAGTTGCCCTACTGTCTTTGCGGTTATAATCGGCTCTGAATAAAGAATTTTCAGCAGTCGTTGTCCTGTTTTCGCCTTTTTGCCGAGGGTAATAATTTCTGTTTCTGCCTTATATCGCAGGGCTATTATTCCTTCAAATGTCGCCTTGCCTTTTTGTGCGGTTTTGGCTATGCCGACGAGAAAGAATTTGATCCATTGTTCGATATTGCTTGTTGCGCGCACCATGGTCAAGGAATCATAATATGTACCTTTGTTGCGCTCAAAAAAGTCGGACACATAAAGGGTCGGCTTGCTCACTATTCCCTTGTCGAGAAGATAAAGCGTTATGAGCAGCCGCCCGATACGCCCGTTACCATCTTGAAAAGGATGGATCGTCTCAAACTGATAGTGGCTTATAGCATTTTTTATGAGATGGGGTATTATGAGATTTTCGTTATGCCAGAATTTTTCAAGGTCGCTCAGCAGGTCGGGCAGTTCGCTCTGGTGAGGAGCTTTTGTATCCATACTGCTGTTTGTAAGTTCCTGATTTGAAAGTCTATTTTGTCATATTGTTATTTTTGTTACATATGAATTTTTATATGTAAAGTTTAGCTATTTTCCTTACATATGTCAAGCTATATGTAAAGTCCATTTTTTAGCCTGTATTGAGGCGCTTTCTCAACCAGTAAAAGGTGAGGCATAGTGATTGAGTTAACGGGTTATTGGTGGGGGAATAAACAAACAATTGACATAACCATCATAGTTGTTATAATTATACAGGAGGTGGAGTTATGGCAAAAGAGCTTACAGCGTTAAAGATGAGGGGGAACCTCGGAGAGGTTCTTGAGGAGGTCTATTATAAAGGACAGGAGTTTATAATCAAGCGAGGGAAGAAACCTATGGCAGTCCTGATATCCCTCAATGAGTTTGAGAGCTATAAAAGGCAGCGTAAAGAAGATATGTCTGTCTTTGACAGGCTCAGGTCAAAGGCAAAGGCCGGGGCTGCAAAGGATGTTGAGGCAGCTATTGAGGAGGCTATAAAGGCGGTTCGCAAAGGTGCATAGGGTTGTCATAGACACCAATGTACTTATAAGCGGAATTATACAGAAAAGCGGCTTCCCGTTTAAAGTGGTCAAGCTCTGGGAAGATGAGGTCATTGTTTTAATAACATCCGTTGCCACCATTGAAGAGGCTGAAAGGGTATTAAACTATCCCAAAATCAGGAAGAGATACGCCCTTACCAGTGACGATATACAGCGCACTGTAGCAAATCTGCTGAAATATTCAGTCCTGGCTCAAGACCCGCCAATCCCTAATGTTATAGAGCAAGACCCAGATGACAACAAGATACTTGCAATAGCCATTGCAGGAAAGGCCGATTATATAATCTCAGGTGACATGCACCTCTTAACCTTAAAGAACTACAGAGGGATAGAGATAGTAACACCCAAAAGGTTTTGCGAGATTACAGTAAAGTAGCTCACGCCTCTTTCACTCAATTAACCGCCTCCCGGTCTTTATCCAATATTTACTCTCCATCAGGGTGAGGGTGGGGTGCAGGCTCTGTTTCAAGGAAAAGGTGGGGCGTTGATTGAATTAACGGGTTATTGGTGATGGGAGAAATAAATGAGGCCCCTTTTTCTTTTCCTGGCATTAATCAATTAGTTCCACTTTCTTCTAATTAAGGTACAAATACATTTTGATTATGCCAATCAATATACTTTTCAGATGGCCGATCTACAATGTTGTCGGGCAATACTTTTAACTGTTGACCATGCAATGCATAATAATCGCGTCCATTTTCATACTCTTCTTTAATACGTTTACTAATTTCTACGTGTAAGCCTCGTGTTATTGTCAGATAACCCAAATCAAACAGTTTGTGTAAATCGGAACGTAATAAAAGTCCATTGTCTGTTCTGTTGGGACCTGAGATGGCAAAGGGTTTTATGTGAGAAGCTTCAAGAACCGGAAGTGTGCGCTCACCTGTGATAGCACACCTTCTACTATAAGCCTCCGTTACAAGAATACGAAAAGTGCCTTGACCCAAACGGGCTTTTGCCAGATATTCTGAGCCGTAATGCGCCTCTTCTTCTGCCACAATACTGGGTTGTTCGATTAATTTATCCGCCGAACTAACTACTAAACGTTCTTGAACAATGCTCCATAATTGCATACCAAGTTGTTCTGCAGTATCATAAGCTTTTCCGCTGACTATATTATGACTCCAATCTATAGGCACTGGGATCCACTGGTCTTTTGTAAAAAAGAATGGGGTTGCCAGTACACTGCAACCAATAACAGGATTAAGCTCATGGCCACCATGATATCTCATTATTTTTGATTTTAATGTTTCTAAATCTGGAACTCCATTTTTTTCTCCAAACGCTTCCCATGCCATTGATAATGGAATATTAAAATGCTTTACGAAAAAACCACCACCAACTATATAATTTAATGGGCTATGCAATTTAAATAAAAATAATTCACCCGAAGAAAGCACTTTAAATATACCTTTCCCACCGGGTTTCCAGAAATTTACTTCGTCTGGCTGCTGTTTTGACAAAAAATCAAACCAGTCATTATCAGTAACACCTATCCAGAATCTCAATTTTATCCTCTTTTTCCTAAAGGAATCCAATGCGTTTATGTTTCGGTTCAGGCGGCGTCATTAACTGATGGATAGCATCAAAAACTACCTTGAACTGTGAATCGTATTTCTTTTCCATCTCGTGAATCTTACGGGCAAGGTCTTTATTTGTTGCGAGCATCTCGCGAAGCTTTACAAACGCTCTCATGATTGCGATATTTACCTGAATTGCTCTCTTACTGTTAAGGACGCTTGATAGCATGGCAACACCCTGCTCGGTGAAAACGTACGGGGGATAGCGGCGGCCACCCCACAGTTTTGAGGTGCCAAATTGGAACCTCAAGTTTTCAAATTCCTCTTTGTCGAGCTGAAACATGAAGTCAGACGGAAACCTGTCAGCATTTCTCTTCACCGCTCGCACCAACATTTTTGTCTCTACTTCGTAAAGCTCTGCAAGGTTGGCATCTAACATTACCTTTTCGCCTCGAATCAGAAGAATCTTCTTTTCAATCATCTCAACTGGAACAATCGCTTTCATTTGCCCTCCGTTTGAAATCCCAATTCATGGTCTTCGTTTAGCCCAATAATCCTTTCTCTTTAAAACTAAAAAAACTATTTTTAGTGATGATGCTATGATCTATTATGTCAATCCCTAAAATTTTACCTGCTTCTGCTAGTCTTAGCGTTATCGTCAAATCATCCTCTGACGGCTCGCTGTCGCCGGAAGGATGGTTATGCGCAAATACTACTGACGCAGCGCTGTGTAAAATAGCCTTCTTAAATCCTCATAAAAATAACTTGTCAGTATTTTTTATAGAATCTTTACTTTTATATTAAGATTTATAAGGATTGTCAAATCCTTAATGCTTTTCCATGCCTTTTTTGATACGCTTATACCCCTCACCCTTGCCCTCTCCCGCAAGGGGAGAGGGGGTTTATTCCCCTTCCATCAATGGGGGTATAATAGCAAACTACAGGGGGTTTCAAGTATATGCCGATCTCAGTAGAAATCTCCAATCTCGTCAAAAAATACGGCGGCCTTGCTGCGCTTAATGATGTCTTGTTTACTATTGAAGAGGGCGAAACCTTTGGCCTGCTCGGCCCAAATGGCGCCGGCAAGACTACTTTAATAAGAATCCTAAGCACCCTTATTAAACCCACAAGCGGCAGCGCAAAGGTAATGGGGTTTGATGTTGTAAAAGAACAGAATGCGGTCAGAAAGTCTATCGGTGTTGTGCCGCAGGCAATGACGAGCGATATGGATTTGACAGGCTATGAGAATATGGATATATACGGCAGGTTTTACGATATGCCGAAAAAGGAGAGGCAGGAGCGGATAGACTATCTCCTCGGGATGGTCGGCCTGAAGGAAAGGGCAAAGGAATTAGTTGCGACATATTCAGGCGGGATGAGGAGAAGACTTGAAATAGCAAGGGGGCTTATACATAAACCGGCTTTACTTATACTTGACGAGCCTACCATCGGCCTTGACCCCCAGAGCAGGCATGTTGTCTGGGAGCTTTTGCAGAGATTCCGCAAAGAAGACAGGCTCACTATACTTTTAACAACGCATTACATGGATGAGGCAGAAATCTTGTGCAGCAGGGTTGCTATAATAGATTACGGAAAGATAGTTGCTATGGACACGGTTGCAGGACTTAAACAGAAGATACCTCAAAAGGATGTGGTGGAGATTACATTTAGCGGCGCGGATGCGGATAAGGCAGTAGAGGAGGTAAAGACTATCCCCTCTGTGCGCACAGCAGTTACAACTGACAGTATATTGCGGGTATCCGTAGATAACGGCGCTCAGGCAATTCCTCTATTGATGGCAGCCGTGGAAAGGCTTGGCGCAAAGGTTGCGTCAGTTACGCTAAAACAACAGACCCTTGAAGATGTGTTCATACATTTTACAGGAAGGCCTATCAGGGAAGAAGAGGCAAAGAAGGTGAGTTTTTTTATCGGCGCAGGCGTACCGAGCAAGTGGGGAAGGTAGGAGCATAGCGACATGACCCGTTTCTTTGCAGTGCTTGAAAGAGATTTAAGGCGATTTACAAGAAATCCTATAGTAATCGTTATGAGCGTTGTCATGCCCATAGTTTATCTGGTAATCCTCGGAAATTCATTTCAGGGCGAACTTAAAAATCTCTCTATTGCCGTTGTTGACATGGACAACGGGCCTTACAGCCACAGGGTAGTTGAGCTGCTCCACGCCCTTGAGTCGGGACCAAGGACTGTTAAGATATATCTCCTCTCTGACCAGGGATTCGCGCTCAAGAATTTAAAGGAGGGGCTGTTAAAGGGAGCGCTTATTATTCCGCCAAATTTCAGCAGGGATGTAATACATGGAAAAGGCGGCGAGCTTGGACTTTTCCTTGACAATGCAGAGTCTATCTCTGCCAATTCCATTCGCATGGCAATTTCAGGGGCATTGGCTGAAATCGGAAATGAGTTTATATCTGTCAGGGAGGAGAGGACAAAGACAAAACTCCGCGAAGTAGAGTTGTATAGAAAGGTGGATTATGACCAAACGTTGATCCCCGGGGTTGTGATTATGGCAATATTCCTCGGCGCTATGACAACAGGCGTGTTTAATATTGTAATGGATAAGTTTCTCGGCATTGACGAGAGCCATTTTTTAACCCCCCTTACAAAATTGGATATTGTCATGGGCCTTATTATAAGCGGGCTTATTATCACAACCATCATAGCCCTGCTTGTCCTCTTTTTCAGCTCCCTCATTGCCGGCATCCACTTATGGCAAACTTTAAACATTTACAGCCTTGCCTTGATTATTGCAATTATCGTGCTGTCCACCATCGGCCTTCTCGGCATGATGTTTATCATCCTCGGCAGGGCTAATCATCCGAGGATTGTCGGGGTTTTAGGCGGTTTTCTGAATGTCATATTCTTTTTTCCAAGCGGGGCGATATATCCCATAGAGAGTTTTCCGGCATGGCTTAAGACATTCTCAATAGTAAATCCAGAGACATATTCTGTTCATGCCCTGAGAGCCATTCTCTTTAAAAATGCAGGTCTCCAGACTGTGCAGGGAGACATCCTTTTCCTCATTGTCTTTGCCATAATCACCATAACCATAGCGACCGTTATATTTAAGCGTGGGCTGTAGCCATCTTTTTTATCCTTGGCGGAATAATAGCCGCTGTCCCTCTTTTTCCCTTGACATTCTACATAAAGTAGAATATGTTGGGGCATGATCAAGGGATTTGCAAATATTTTCAATATCCTATGTGGTTTTTTTCTGGGTGTCATCATAATTTCACTATTTCCATCATCCTCCTTTGCCATCCCGGCGTTTGCGCGCAAATATGATCTCTCATGCGCTTCCTGCCACACCAAACCACCCCGGTTAAATGCCTTCGGCGAGGCCTTCCACATGGCCGGGTTTCAGATTCCGACGGTACAAGAGGGGGAGATTAAGAAGAAACGTCATATCGGACGGATCATGTCCGAGACCGATTTCCTGAATATTTTTTCGGTCAGAACGACCGGTGATTTCATTCAATCATTCTCGGGTGGTCAAAAGAACGAATCGGCGATGACGCTGCCGCAAAGTGTCGAGCTGTATCTGGCCGGAAACTTTACCGAGGCCATCGGCTATTTCTTCGAGCTGGAGCATGAAAGCCGGTCAATCGAAGGGCTCGCGGGAGGCCGGTTCGAGGAGACCTCGCGCTTCGGAATCGGGAAGGAGTTCTTTTTTATCTTTGATCTGCCCGCTCTATTTAAAAGCGCGTCCCCGGACCGGGCCGGCTCCGGCGGGCCGATGGACCATGGCGGAGGGGCGATGATCATGGGGCCGATGGTGATGGCTGGGAAGATAGATCCGTCCACCAATTTTTCGTATCCCACCAACCGGCAATTTATTCTGAATGTTCCTGGCCGTGTAGATTCAGGAATCGTTGAGCGTTTTGGCCTAACACCCTATGCCTTTGCCGCGAAGTTTTTCGGGATCAAGACGACTGAGGGGAATTCGGTCGAGGTGACCAAAGAAGTCCTCTACAACACCCCTGGGGATTTCGGGATCGACCTTCATGTGATGGTGGAAAACCTCATAGTGCAGGCGGGTGTGATGCAGGGGGGGCTTCAGGCCGGGAACAGTGATGTGAATCAGAAGAAGGATCCGTATATGATGATGCGGCTGAATTTCGGACAGGAAGCCTATATCTCAGGTAGTCTCTCCGGCCTGGTCTATTGGGGGAACGACACGGCCATGGTTGATACCAGCCTGGTCAACTGGCTTCGTTATGGATTTTCAGGGAATCTCAAATATAAATATCTGGATCTCTACGGCGCCATTATTTGGGACACCATCCGCAACCTACCCGCTGGCATCAGCAGTCCGTTTGATAGCACAGCCTATGGGTTCACCATCGAAGGGGATTACCTGGCGACCGATAGATGGCTGCTGTCGCTTCGGTATGACCAGCTCAACGCGGGCGGATTTATCGGCCAGAAAACCGACGGCAAAACCATTGCGGCCCAGGCGCGGTTCTATATGCGGGATAATTTTTCATTCTACCTGAGGGATAGTTTTAACCTGGAGGGGGTCAACGATAATGCGCTTCGAAATTTTCAAAACTTCGTCACGTTGGGCGTCGATTTTCATTTTTAGGCGAGCTCGTGGGATCGGGGAGGCCATCTATATGAACCATCACGTTTTCAGTTTTGGTTTGATAGTGATCGCAACGGCATTTGTGTCTCTTTTCTGCCCGGAGGTTGGGTTCAGCCAGACGAATCAGGAACACGGGCATGATATGGGACACATGGAAGGAACGGACGCGGTAGACGTCATGGCCGGGAAGATGATATACACGATGGGCTGCATCCATTGCCATGGATCGAAGGGACGGGGCGATGGCGCGGCGGCTATTTTTATCGGGCCCTACTCTCATCCACGTCCGAACGATTTTACCGCAGGGATTTTTAAGTTCCGTTCGACGGAGTCGGGTCGACTGCCGATGTTGAAGGATCTGATGCGGACGATTCGCGAGGGCATTCCGGGCATTATGCCGTCGTTCAGGAATTTGGGAGAGGGGCAAATCCGGGCGGTGGCGCTGTATGTGAGCAAAGAATTCATTAAACAGGAGCTTCCGACCGAGACGGCCATCATCTATGCCGAGCATGTGGGGCCTTATACCTATTCGCTGGAGAGTGTCCGTCGTGGGAAAGAACTTTACACAAAGCTTGGATGCGCCGCATGCCATAGAGTGGACGGCCGAGGGGCGGGTATCACATTACAGGATGTAAGAGGGCTTCACATCATGCCGGTGGACCTGACCCGGCAGGAGACGTTCGGGAACGGCACCTCTCACGAGGATATTTACCGGACGATCATGACGGGCCTGGATGGGACGCCCATGCCCTCCTTTTTCGACTTGTTTAAGGGGCATGAACAAAGCGCATGGGATCTTGTGCATTACATCCTTTCTTTGCAAGGAAGGTAAATATCCTTCATCCTTATAGAAACACTCTGGCCGTGGGCATCTAAACCTTCTATATCAGTAAACCTGACTACTTTCCCCCCAAGCCTCTCAAGCCCTTTTCTGGAAAAGGCAATAATGCTTGAACGTTTAATAAAATCCTCAACTCCAAGGGGAGATGAAAACCTTGCAGCGCCTCCTGTCGGGAGTGTGTGATTTGGCCCTGCCATGTAGTCGCCGAGGGACTCAGGTGTGTATTGCCCTAAAAAGATTGCGCCTGCGTTTTTAATCTTTTTCAAAAGCTCAAATGGTTTTTTTACAAAAAGCTCCAGATGCTCTGGCGCAATCTTGTTGGATATATCTGCTGCTTCGGCTAAATTCTTTGTAAGGATAATTGCGCCATATCTATCAATGGAACTTTGGGCAATGGCCTTTCTTTTAAGTCCTTTGATCCGGATTGAAACCTCCTTTGACACGGCCCGGGCCATCTTTTCTGAGGTCGTAAGAAGGATGCTTGATGCGAGTTCGTCATGCTCTGCCTGAGACAACAAATCAGCGGCTATCCATGCAGGCTCCCCTGAGCCGTCATTTATAATAAGTATCTCGCTTGGCCCTGCTATCATATCAATATCCACTGTCCCAAACACGAGTCTCTTTGCGGCAGCAACATAGATATTGCCCGGCCCTACAATCTTATCTACCTTCGGAATGGTCTTTGTGCCGTAAGCAAGGGCAGCAATGGCCTGCGCGCCGCCGATGCTGTAAATCTTATCAACCCCTGCTATCTTTGCCGCAGCCAGCACATATGGGCTAATCCCATTTTTAGACGGTGGCGTCACCATTATAATCTCTTTTACGCCTGCAATCTTTGCAGGTATTGCGTTCATTAAAACAGTGGACGGATAGACAGCCTTTCCGCCAGGGACATAGATGCCCACCCGTTCAATAGGTGTAATCATCTGTCCCAGTATTGTTCCATCCTTTTCAGAAAACGCCCATGATTTGGCTGACTGCCTTTTGTGAAATGCCTCTATCCTTTTTGCGGCAAGTTTAATGAGCTTTAAATCGTTTTTTGAAATTTTTTGAAGAGCCTTTTCTATCTCTTTTTTCGCCACACTCAATCCTTTGTTCTTAAGCCTGATACCGTCAAAAAGTTCGGTATATTTCAAAAGGCTTTTATCTCCGCTTTGTCTTACATCCTTGAGAATTGCCTTTACAGCCTCCTCTGCGCCAGTCATATCTGATTCACCCCTTTTAAGGATGGCGCCAAGTATTTTAATAAAACCTTTTTCTCTTATGGAAAATATCTTCATGGTTGCCCAATTTTATAGAATAATTATGAATGGCGCAAGGTTATTTTATTTTCCCATATCCCCAAGCTCATACTGAATAATGGCTGCAATGCTTATGGCTGCTGTCTCTGTTCTTAATATCCTTGGCCCAAGCATCACAGGTAAAAAACCTGCCTTTTCTGCGAGAGCCGCCTCCCGTTCCTCAAAGCCCCCTTCAGGGCCTATCAAAACAATACATCCTGAAAACCCCTCAGGCTTCAAAATGTCTTTGAGGTTATTCCTGTTTTCTCCTTCCCATGGAATAATTTTGATATACTTCTCCATGCTGTGAGAATACTTGCTTAAAACCTCTGCTAATGTAACCAGTTCTTTTATTTGTGGAATAACATCTCTCCTGCATTGCTTTGCCGCCTCAATTGCTATGCGCTGCCATCGTTGGATTTTCTTTGCGGCTTGTTCGCTGTTCAACCTTGACACAACCCTTGAGGCAGTGAATGGTATAATCTCCGAAACACCAAGCTCTGTTGCCTTCTGGATTATAATGTCCATCTTCTCAGCCCTTGCAAGACCCTGAGCAAGGATTATCCTGAACCGGCTTTCTCTTGATACATCAAGTTGTTTTTCTATGGCAACACAGACCTCATCCCTAGTGACAGTTTTCAGACTCCCTGTGAATTCCCGGCCTTTCCCATCAAATACAATAACCTTATCCCCTTTTTTAAGGCGGAGCACATCCTTTAAATGATGGAGTTCTTTGCCGGTTAAGAGGGCAATCTTTTCTTTATCGCTTATGTGTTCTGCAAAAAATCTCTTCATCAATATAAAAACCCCTTGACGCTTTGGACTGTTTGGTATATTTTTGCGGCATGCAGTCTAATATACACTTTATGTATAAAAAAACAATCTCCTCCGTTTTAATACTCTTCTTTTTGCTGGTTCAGGTTTGTAACCTGAACCTCCTTATCCCCAATGTCTATGCTGATGTTTCCAGCCTTCCTGTTGAGTATAAGGAATTCTGGAATACGAGGCTTTCTGAATTAAAGGCTGTACAGGCAGAGCCGGAGCTGGGCAATGCCATAAAAAGGGATGGGGTTGTCGGCAGGGATGTCTGGTTCAGGGGCTACGGTAATGTAAGGCTGCACGGTTATCTTGCAAAACCGTCAAACATTAAAAATGCCCCAGCTGTTTTACTCTTGCACGGTTATTCTGATTACGGAAGGCCGTCGTGGGCAGAGAGATATGCGAAGATGGGTTTTATTGCCTTTGCAATAGATGTGCGCGGTCACGGCAAAAGCCGGCAGGATTATGATCCCGGGTTTCCCGGCCTTATGGTTGATAATATTACGGATGGCAAAAACTACAGCCTTGTCGGCGTTATACTTGATGCAATAAGGGGGATTGATTTTCTTGAGACCCTGTTCGCAGCGGATAAAAATAGAATCTATGTGAGCGGCAGCAGTATGGGCGGGGGAAGCGCTATGATAGTATCTGCAATAGATACACGGGTGAAGGCTGTTGCGGCTGGCGTGCCGTTTCTCAATAACATACCGGAGAGTTTAAAAACCGCAGA
>ERZ1292645.508-Hain-H14-02um-R2-508-length-13839-cov-12_pt1 | contig 13839 bp, 12 predicted proteins | sample MGYA00564401_ERZ1292645 | MGnify/ENA primary metagenome ERZ1292645 (study PRJEB36523, sample SAMEA6512644) | groundwater metagenome | collected 2019-01-09 | study: AquaDiva: Metagenomics assemblies of 32 groundwater samples | reverse complement strand
TTTTTAACTTCATAGATATAAACTTCATCTGTGCTTGCAGGGTCTTTCGGGTTTATATATTTAGTGTAATCCTCATTTATGGTGGCTACTAGCCTAAATTTATCAGGTCTGTCTTTAATTATTTGTATTGAATCCGTGCTGTGCTGGTACTTGTCCAGTGTATAATATCTTCCAAACATAACGTAACTGATGTTATAGTATTCTACAAACGGTAATAAATCTTTGGCCGAAGAAGGCATGCTTATTGCTCTGTTGCCGGTCATATAGATTAATTTGTAAGTATAGCCCGGTTGGGCCATTATTGCAGCTGTTTTTTCAATATGCTTGTTTACAAAATCAACTGTATTCTGGGATGAAACTACTTTCTTGAGCTGAAAAATGAAATTATTGTGATTATAATACCAGGGTATAAGCAGTAAGGTTAGCATCACTAAAGTGACAAAAGATAATTTTGTATATTTTTTTACCGCATCAATTTTCTTAAACAAGTTGATTAAGCCACAAGCCATGATATAAAAAAAGAATGTGTAGGCGGGATAAACATGTCTTTGAGAAATTGTTTGTTGGGTTATTGGAGACACAAATATCAGGAATAATGAAAGCATATACAGGTCAATGTTGTTGTAAATTTTCCTTGTTTTCTTGAAGTTCTTAAGTATGGAGAAAAATCCCCTAGTTACGATTATTGCAAGAGGGAGGTAGATTATGAACATATAGAAAATGTGCTTTAGTGACAAAAGATACTTCATAGTGGTAAAGTTTAATCCTATCGGTATAGAGAAAAGTTCGATATTGAATATATAACCCAAAACGTATAAGTAATTTTTTACCCTAGGTATAAAACCAATTCCGGTGATTTCTCTTGTGTCAAAATCTTCAAAATTCGATGGGTTAATCAGTTCAAATAGCCCAAAGCTTTCTGTTCTTAACGGTGCCCCTTCATAACCCGTAGGATAATACTCGTGGGTTGAATATTGGTAGGCCCTAATCCCAATCCAAGAAGCATAAAAAAGGAATGTAACTGCAACAGGCAGAATAGCGTATTTTAGATTTGGAAAATCAAACTTCTTGAAGCTTATTTTCTTGCTGTTTAGGATTAGATAAGACAAACCAAATGACGGAAACAAGAAGATTGCATGGTCTGTTGTAACGCCGAGGATTCCGCCAATTATGGAAGCATAAACAAGTGATTTTTTATCTTCATATTTCACTCCTTTGGCATAAAAATAAATTGCTGAAACAAGCATCATTATAACAAATGATTCTCTTGTAACCTTGTGCGATGCTATTATTAAATCGACAGACAGTGTTACGAAAAGAAGAGTAATAAAAGTGGTTTTGAAATTATTTGTTAACATCATCAAAAACCTGTAAATCACAAAAAATGTGACGCAAGCAGCTATTAAATTAAGGGCTATTGCTGCGAGATAGTCTTCTTTAATTAACAAATTAGCAAAGTGAATAGTATACGGATAAAATGGGGCATGAAGCAAATACAGCTGATTATTGCTTAAAGTGTGATATGGAAAATTTTTTGCTAGGCTTAGGAATTTCAGGCTGTCTGCTGCAAGAAGAATGCTTGGAGAATCGACAAATATTCTTAAAAATAGAAAAATTATGAATAAGGAGATAAGCAGGATTTTTTTATATAGTTCCATTTGTGTTTACTTGAGTATGCGCGGATTTGGCAAGGGTACTATAAAACTGCCTTTAAATCCTTTTTGCTTTAATTTTGGAATTATTTCATTTGCAATATGCCAAGAAAACAGTAACGCATATTCCGGCTGGTCTTCAAAGAGCTTGGATTCCTCAAGCACAGGAATAATTGTCCCTGGGATGTATTTGCCTATCTTGTGGGAGCCCGATATTTCCAGTACACAATCAATTATCCCATCGTCAATGCCTATGTAATTGATTAATGTGCTTGCTCTCGAGGGCGCTCCAATGCCGTAAATGCGCTTGTTTTGCTTCTTTATGCCAAGCAGCAGAGAGTACAGCTCGAGCTTGGATAACACAACTTTATTCTTAAATTCGAAAAGCCTTTTGTTGTCTAAAAAGAATTCATTCTCTTGTTGAAGTATTGCTTCAACACTTTTATTTTTATTAAACTTGCTTTTCCTGGCAGCATAAACTCTTATTGAGCCGCCATGTGTGGGAATTTCTTTCGCATGTATAATTTCAAGCCCGTGCTTCTCGAGCAAATACCTAATGCTGTACAGGGAATAGTATCTTAAATGCTCATGGTATATTGTATCGTATTGCGAAGTCTCTATAAGCCTCAAGAGATAATGAGATTCAGAGATAAAAACACCATCATCTTTCAATAGCTCAAGAATTAATTCCAAAATTTCATTAATATTATCCATATGGGCAAATACGTTTGTTGCTGTGATAATTTTTGCTTTTCCATGTTCTTTTTTTAGTTTATTGACAACTTCTTTATTAAAAAAATCTATAATTGTTGGAATTCCTCTTTCAATTGCAATCTTTCCAATATTTTCCGGCGTTATCCCAAGAACATTATGATTTTCTTTAAAGTTGCTCAACAAGTTGCCGTCATTTGAACCTATGTCGACTATCAAGTCATTCTTACTTAAATTAACAATGGTTTTGCATTCCTGATAAAGCTCTGCAAAATTATTACTCAATATTTTTGTTGTACTGCTTGTATAAGGATACTCAGGTGAAAAAAGTATTTTTGGGCTTACAATCAATCCGAGCTGAACCAGATGGCATCTTGGGCAATAAAGCAGCTGCGCAGGATAGCTCAGCTGTTCTTTTGGCCTGTCACCTATTGTGTTGAAAGCGTTTACTGGGGGCAAATAGCCAAGAAACATAATAGGCTCAAGTTTTGGACTACTGCATATCTGGCATTGCTCGACAACAGCGCTTGATTCATTTCCCAATATAAAGTGTTCGGGTTTTTTCATATGTATATCTCGCCTAGTCTTGTTTCGGGCTTTTTATGGGCATTTTCATCATACCATTTAGCAGTTCTATGCAATCCATCTTGAAAAGAAGTTTTTGGTTTAAAACCCAGTTTTCTCAATTTTGCTGTGTCCGGACACCTTCTTATTGTACTTCCCTTAGACAGCTTGCCAGGCACAATAGCAACTTCTTTTCCAAAGTATTTTCCCACTTCAGCCGCAACCTGCTTTATCGAAATTTCATCCATAGTTCCAATATGATAAATGCCTAAATGCTCCCCTTTTTCCAAAACAAGCATAAGTCCATCAATAAAATCATCAATAAAAATGAATGCCCTTTTTTCATTTCCAGTTCCCTGTATTGGAAAACCAATTTTCTTGCTTTTTTTATTTTTAACGATGTCCTTCATTCTAAGCGTAAATTGAGGGATTACATGCTCCCATCCCATGTCAGGCCCGTACACGTTATGTGGTCTGAAGATTAATGCTCTGTCAAAGTATTTGCGCCCATAGTTTATCGTCATAAGCTCGCTAATAATTTTTCCACCGCCATAAGAATAGCGTGGATTTAAGACATCTGGAATGCACAAGGCAGCAGTTTCGTCAGTTGGAATATTCGCTGGAGTTTGATAAACCTCAGAGCTTGAAGCTAAAATCAGCTCTTTTACATTTTCCCTTATACATCCATCAATAATATTAACCATTCCTTTAACTCCTACATCCAAGACTAGCTCTGGTTTTTTGTAGAAAAATTCCGTGCCGTTAATATAAGCAAGATGGCATACAACATCAATACCCTTGCATGCTGTTTGCACACTTTCAGCATCCCTAATATCTGCATTAACAAACTCGACTTTTCTTTTGTTTTCCTTAAGCCTTTCTGCTGCTCCTCTGAGATTATTGTCCAATACCCTAACATCTTGACCTTCATTAATCAGACGCTTTACCAGCGCGCTGCCTATGAATCCTGTTCCTCCTGTCACAAGATATTTTTTGTTTTCCATTCTAACTAAAGCTTAACTGAAATAATTCGCACAAGAACCTTCTGACTGATAGCAAGATATTTACCTCCATATTTAAATATTTGTTTTTGTTTCTGACCTATATGCAAGACAAAAAACTAGAGAAAATAAGCTTTGACAAGTTCGCATCAGAAGAGCCATGGCACGCATTCACTGACAAGACTTATCACAAGATTATAAAGCTGTTCTTAAAGCTAAATCCAAAAAAAAATGACAGGATAATTGACATGGGCTGCGGCACAGGCGAATTGACGAAAAACTTATACGATTTTGGCTTTGAAAATGTGTCTGGTTATGATATTTCAAAAAACTGCATTGCAATGGCAAGAAAAAATTATGGTGAAATCGATTTTCAAGTTAAGGACATTGAAACTACAAAATTAAGGCCAAATTCTGTTGATTTTTTGGTTTATTGTGGGATTCTGCATCATTTTGCAAATACAAGAAAAGTAATTAAAGAAGCCAAGAGGATACTAAGAAAAAATGGAAAAATATTTGTATTTGAGCCAAATGCAAGTAATCCTATTTTATGGATTTTCAGAAGTGAAAAGTCTCCTTTCAAATCAGACAGATTAAGAACGCCAAATGAGAGGTTCTTGACCAAGGCCCAGATCAGAGAATCATTCAAAAAGGGTGGCTTTAAAATTATAGGAATTGGTTGTATTTCTAGCGTAAGCTATGCCAAAATTTATTTCAGGAAGTTGTTTCCATTTCCATTTTTTTATGTGGTTTATTTATACAATTTGTTTGACTTAATATTAAACAAGACTATTTTCAGGGAAAATTACGGCTCGTTTATCTACGGATATTTTGAAAAGTAGCTAGACATCGTTTTTCTTCCTACTGGCGCTTAATTTAACTGGCACTCTAAGAGCAACTTCACGCCTTCCCCCTATGGGGTTCAGTTTTATTATGCCCCAAACAAACCACTTTGTATATTCAATTACCCAAGGGCCAAGCTTAAAGCTCGATTTTCCGCCATAAAAACGATTTATAGAGATAATTGGCACTTCACCCAGCTTCAAGCCAGCAAGTTGAGCCTTTATGGCAAATTCAAAAGCAACCGCCCATCCGACTGGTTTTGCTTCCAAACTCAGTTTATTAAAAATCGAGCGTCTAAACATTTTAACTCCTAAAGTTAAATCCGACAAAGCTGATCTTGACAGAAGGTAAAAGGACTTATTTGCTATCCTTGACAAGAGTCTGCTGATAAGATACCCTCCTAATATCCTCCCGCCATGTGCATACCTTGTTGCACTTACAAAATCACAACCTTTGTCCATCAAATAAACCATATCCTCCACTGTAAGCAATGGCCCAATATCGTCCGCTGAAAGTATAAGTACATAATCGCCTCTTGAATTATTTACTCCTGATTTTATCGCATTGATTACGCCTCTTCCCAGCTTGTTGTGTATTCCCCTCAGGCTCGGATAGTTTTTCTGAACTGCCTTAACGACAGGAATGCTGTTGTCATCCAAGCTGTCATAAACTACTAGCACTTCATGGGGCACTTCAATAGTTGCTTTTATAATTTTAAGCATCATGCGCAAATTTACGCCTTCGTTAAGAACTGGTATTATAATTGATATTTTTCTACGCCTATATTCCTTGTTTTGAACCATTTTAATAAGTTAATTTAGTTACATTCCTTATTCTTTTGCACATTGGGGGCATCTTTTCAATTTTCCTCCACAAGCTTGTATCCATTGAGGCATCGCGTGCCATGGCAAAAGGAACTTTTTTGAGTATGTCTTTCAAGTTGCAGGGCTTTAATGACGGTTTGAATTCTTTGTATCTTTCATAATCGGACTTTCTTTCACTGCCTAGGTTGATCACTCCAGTAAAATTTGATTCAAGTATTTTAGCTATCGCCTTCACTAAATAATCAATCGGAATCTTTGAAGAGTAAGCATCAACTGCAGATTCCTTAAATGCTATTTTTTCTGGATCAAAAAAGCTAGTCCTTATAATGCAGAAATCTGAAAGCAAGCGTACAGCACATTCTGCACCAAGCTTTGTCCACCCGTATTTGTTGTAGGGTATTGCTTCATCAACTTCAGAGTAGTTTCCTTTAGTTCCAGGATAGACCCCGTCAGTTGAAATATGCACAAATCTTATTTTTTTTTTCTTTTTTGTTTCTTTTTTAATTGTTTCAACGACCAAATTGATTGTGCCTAATATGTTTGTCTGTACAGCCTTAATAGGGTCAGTTTCGCATTCTGTCATTCTTGCCAGTGCCGCGCAGTGTATTAAGGAGTCAAAATCGTTCTTTTCAAAGAATTTTTCAACAGTGATTGATTTAGTTAAATCTAAGATGTTATGGGAAGGCGCCAAAATCTGGGGAAAAAAATTTGAAGAAACAATGGCATGACCGAGTTTACCAGAACCTCCTGTCAAAAGTATTTTTTTATATTTCATAATCCTTTTTAGTTATGCCCCATAAGTCAATAACCTCGATATTCTTTGGAATAACTATCCCTTTATAAGCTGAATGCGGAACTGCAACTATAACGACCTGGCTTGAGTTTATTAATTCCTCCTTTGAGACAAAATCTGGATTTTTGGCAAATTCGTCAGAATAATACACCTTTGCCCCATGAAATCTCAAAATTTTTCCAAGCTTAAATGAGAGGGAGTCCCTAATGTCGTCTATATCTGCCTTAAATGCCATTCCCAAAATGCCTACTTTGATTTCATCCAAAACATACTTTTTCCTCAGATTTTCTACAATAAAATTTGGCAAGCCTTCATTGACCATCATAGCGGCGTGCCCTAAGAGGAAATTATTATTGTTAAATGCTGCCAATTGCATGGTGTCCTTCAGAAGGCATGGTCCTGCTGCAAAGCCAGCACAAGGCAAATAGCCTATCCTACCATATCCTTCAACCATAGCTTTACGTACTTTATCGTAGTCCACCCCGAAATTACTGGCAATCATGTAGAATTGGTTAGTTACAGCAAATTGTATATAGCGCCATGCGTTAGTGAACAATTTGACTAGCTCAGCCTCTCCTATGGATGTCCTTATTATTTTCTCAGAGAGCATGCTGAACAGTGCAGAAGCTTCCTCAACCGCCTTTTCGCTTAAGCCTGCAACTATCTGCGGCAGTTCCTTGAGCTCTTTAATTGCATAGCCCTGCACAATGCGCTCAGGGCAATATGCAATATGCCAGTCATCTTTTCCCAATAAATTCTGGACTTGTTGACATGTATGCGGATAGACTGTACTTCTGACTATTATGATTTGGTCATTGTGCAGGTATTTTTTCAGTTTGTTGATTGACTCAAGAAAAACCCTTGTTCTGGGGTTTAGATATTCGTCAACTGGAGTTCCTATGGCTACTATGACGTATTTTGCATTCGACACACTTTCTATGCCCAGAGAAATTTCTAAATTGCCATTATCAATAACTTTCTTCAAAATTGGCTCTGCCCCATATTCTATAAAAGGCATTTCGCCTTTCTTCACTAAGTCAGTTTTTTTGCTGTCCAAATCGTACAGGCATACTTTCAAGCCTTTATCAGCAAAGGCTAAACCTAAAGGCAAGCCTATGTGCCCTAAGCCGCCGACAATTGTCACATCAAATTTAGGTTTATTTTTTGGCATATGTTATCCCAAGAGTTGCTACATTTCTTTAAAAAGCTTGTGGAATTAATATTCATGCAAGCTTAAAGACAAAAATAGAAACGAAAGCCTTTTAATTAAATAATCATTCTTTGGTGCTAAAGTCACATGCAAAAATGACGACAGTAACAATTGTAGGTTTGGGCTATGTAGGGTTGCCTGTAGCATGTCTTTGCGCTGAAAAGGGGTACAGGATTTTTGGGCTGGACACTGATAAAAATAAGGTAGATTTAGTGAATAAGAGCCAGAGTCCTATTGATGATGCATACGTTATAAGCAGATTATCCAATCCAAAAAATAAGGTATATGCAACAACAAATGCTTCAGATTGTATTCCGAACTCTGGCATTGTCATTGTATGTGTTCCTACCCCTGTAGATAGAGAAAATTCGCCAGATTTAACTTCTTTAATGGAGTCTGTATCGGTAATTTCAAAATTTATAAAACAAGGGACTATCCTAATTGTTGAGTCTACAATTTACCCTGGCACGACAGAGGAGCTGATAATCCCGTTACTGAAAAAACAAAAATTCGACCCTTATAAAAATGATATTTTTGTTGCTCACTGCCCTGAAAGGATAGACCCGGGCAATAGAAAATGGACAATTGATAATTTGCCAAGAGTCGTAGGTGGACTTACAAAGGAAGCTGCGAAAAAAGCTGCTGAATTTTATAGGAATATTATTAACGCCGAGGTTCTCGAACTCAGCAGCATAAAGGCTGCAGAGGCTACAAAAATAATGGAAAATACCTTCAGGGATGTAAATATTGCTTTTGTAAACGAGATGGCCAAAAGCTTTGATAAAGCAGGCATAGATATAATTGAAGTGATTAAAGGAGCCTCAACAAAGCCTTTTGCATTTATGCCCCATTACCCAGGAACCGGAGTCGGCGGTCATTGCATAGCCCAAGATCCTTATTATATGATTGAAAGGGGGAGGCAGCTTGGCTTTAATCATGAATTCCTAAAGCTAGCGCGAAAGATAAACAACAATATGCCACTTTATACTGTGGAATTGCTGGAAAATGAGATGCAGAAATTCAGAAAATCAATAAAAAACGCTAAAATAGGAGTTCTTGGATTGGCTTACAAAGCCGATGTTGATGACACAAGAGAGAGCCCAGCATTTGAAGTTATAAATATTTTGAAGACAAAGGGTGCAGTGCCATATATTTTTGACCCGCATGTTGAGAAAGGAGGCAATGTTAGCGGTATTGATGATTTGCTAAATAAAAGCGATTATTTGATTCTTGTTACAGACCATAATGAATTCAAAAGCATGAATTTGGACAAATTAAAAGAGAAAAAAATCAAGGTTGTAATTGACGGCAGGAATTGCCTCGACAAAGAAAAAATAAAAAGATTAGGCATAGCTTATCATGGAATCGGAAGACGCTAGACACTTATTTGAGTATTTATTAAGCATAAATTATTCTATCGAAAAGTTTATAAAGATATATTCAGAGTCGTTACAGTAAATCTGGGAGTATAATTATAAGGATTAGAATATGCAAGCGGAATTAATAGGAAAAGAAGTACTGGAAAAAAGAAACGTTAATATTTTATTGATTAACGCGATAGACGAGGCTAATCCAACAGTTAGGGCTCCTTTGGGCCTTGGTTATTTGGCTTCTTATCTGCGAAAGCACGGCGGTCCGTATAATATCAAATATAGCGACAGGAACATAGAAGCGACTTTAAGGGAATTTAAACCGAATGTAGTATGTATTTCTTGTGTCTCTGTAAATTATGACAGAGCGAAAGCAATAGCTAAAAGGATAAAGGAGATTAATGAAAGAACAATCACTATGATAGGCGGCTTTCATATTACTCTAGAGCCGCAAAGTTTGGATCGTAATCTTGATTTTGGAATAATGGGAGAGGGAGAGGAAATATTTTGTAAAATAGTTGAGTCTCTTTTCTCAAATAATTTTAACATTGTAACTGAAGAAATTAAAAAAATTAGCGGGGTAATTTTTTGGGACAATGGCCAGTTAGTTATAAATCCCGGAAGGGGGTTTGTGAAGGACCTGGATACAATACCCCCTCCTGACAGAGAGCTCCTTGGAAATCATTTGTATTCAACCATTGTTACGTCAAGAGGTTGCGTCTATAAATGCGTTTACTGCACCACTCCAAACATGTGGGGCAACCGAGTCAGATTTCATTCTGCTGAGTATGTAGTAAATGAAATTGAGTGCCTATACAAAAAATACAAGCCCAGAGTCATTTACATTCAAGATGATTTGTTTACTATTAATTTTCCGAGAATAAGGAAGATTGTTGACTTATTAAAAGAAAAAGGCCTGAACAAAAAGATTTATTTCACGTTTTTAGGAAGGTCTAATAATATTTCAGAGGAATTTTTGGAAATAGTCAAGGACCTAAAAATTGACTGCATAAACATAGGCTTTGAAACTGCCAATCAAGAAATTCTTACAAAGTCAAAGGGGGCAGGCCACACAGAAGGCTTTCACCATATAACTGTTGAGGACCATATTAACGCAATAAAACTTCTTAACAAGTATAAGATAAGGTATTGCGGGTATTTTATGATAGGTTTCCCTTGGGATACCAAAGAAACTATTATGGAGACTTATGATTTTATTAAGAAATATAAGGTAAGGGGCATAACCTTCAAGGTCACGCCATTTCCAGGCACGCCTTTATGGGATTACTCCATTGATAGAGGCCTAGTCAAAGGAGAAGATTTTAGCTATTCGCAGCTGCAGCATGGTATGAAGCTAGTTGATGAAAATGAAATATGCTTGTCAGAGCATCTTACAATAAAGGAGCTGAACGAATTATACTCCAAATTCAAGAAGCTTGAAAAAGAAATCGGCAGAAAACACATACTCAAAGATTTCATGCAGGATCCAAAATGGGCTTTTAACTATTATTTTAACATTGTTCTAAAAACAAAGCTATTTTACGATAAAAAGAAAAAAATATTATAGGGATTCTGATTTAATTGCTGTCAGTTATTCATGTTAAAAAAAAGAAATATTTAAAAACCTATTTATTATGTCGGCGTATGTGAAAAGAATAAAGCTTGCAATTTGGGATGCGGACAATACTCTTTGGGACGGGACAGTTTTCTACAAGGACAAAGGGAGCATTAAGATAAAGCCGGGCACAAAAGAAGCTTTAAAGGAGTTGGACAAAAGAGGCATAAAAAATACAATCTGCAGCAAAAATTACTATGAAGATGTTGACTTAATGCTTAAAAAATTCGAGATTGAAAGATACTTTGGGAATATGCAGATTGGCTGGGGCTTAAAGTCGGATGCGATAAAAAAGCTTGCCAAAATTTACAGTATCGGTTATGATGAGATTCTCTTCATTGATGATGATCCATTCCAGCGTGCAGAGGTTCAATCGCAGCTTCCAGCCATTAATGCAATTGGCTTAGAAGACCCGATAGACATTCTTAATGTAGAAGGCGTGCAGCCAATGAATGCCACACCAGAAGACAAAAGAAGAGTCCAGATCCTGAAGGAGCAGAGGAACAGGGAACAGGCTGAAAAAGACCATAAAGGCGACTTCAAGGAATTCCTGAAGCAGTGCAGCATGATCATGACAGTGAGGTACATCGAAGACAATGATTGGGACAGGGTGTGCCAGCTTATTAACAGAACAAACGAGTTGAATGCCACAGGCAACAGGTACACTTTAGAGGAACTGAAGGACTCATACGAAAAAAATAACGACATTGTGCTTGTAGTGGAGCTTACTGACAAGTTTGGGGACTATGGATTGATAGCTGAGAGCATAATAGCGAGAGAGATGTATGGATGGTTCATTAAGGATTTGACAGTATCCTGCAGGACAATGGGAAGGGGCATTGGAAGCACCCTTGTAATTGCCATTTTGCATCATGCTAAAGAACAGGGCATTAAGAAAGTTAGAGGCATGCTCGTCGAAACAGAATCAAACTGGAGAGTCAAGCCATTATACGAAAAAAGGGGCTTTGACAAGATTTCAGTTGACGGAAAAAAAACATTTTACGAATTTGATTTGCAAAATAAAGAGCTTCCTGACTATCATGAATGGATTAAGGTCAATTTATTGCTAAAAAAGAAGATAGAATCTTGACTCATTGTTTCTTTTCCCCTAAGAATGAGAATTGCAAAATATTCAAAGTATGCTGTGTCTTTGCTCTTGAAAGGTTCGCCGCGACATTCGGTCAGGGAAATTGTTAAAGATTCACTAAATATTAAAAATAAGGTATGTTCAAGTGAAAAGCACACGAAAGCCGCAATCGGATGGTTACTGGCTGCTCAAAAGGTGAATAATGACGGCGGGGTTAGCGCGCTTTATTCTCTTTATGAAGGCTGGCACGCTTCTTATTCTGAAACTACTGGATATATAATACCCACTATGTTCAATTATTATTACAAAACAAAAGAACAGTATATTAGAAAAAGTGCAATTACAATGGCTGAGTGGGAATTGACGAAGCAGATGGAAAACGGAGCCTTCCCAGGAGCAACAGTTGGCGATAAAGAATTTCCCATAGTTTTCAATACAGGCCAAGTTATCTTTGGCATGGTGAGGGCATTTCAGGAAACTAAAGACAGTAAATACAAAAAAGCTGCTGTAAGGGCAGCAAACTGGCTTGTTAGAGTGCAAAACAAAAAAGGTTGCTGGGATGAATTTGACTACCTAGGGAAGATTCACACTTATAATACAAGGACAGCGTGGGCTTTGTTAAAGGTTTATGAAATAACAAAATGCCGTCCTTATTTAAAAGCTGCAATAAAAAATATAGATTGGGCAGTTGGACAGCAAAGAGAGAATGGATGGTTTGAGAAAAATGCGTTTTATGAGCAGCAAGAGCCATTATTGCATACAATTGCTTATGCAATGCAAGGTATTCTTGAAGCCGGAATATACTTAAAAAATCTGAAATACATCAATTCTGCCAGAACGACTGCGGACATTTTGTTAGAGCTGCAAAGAGAAGATGGCTCATTGGCAGGAAGCTTTGACAGAGATTGGAAAAGCAGTGTTTCATGGAGTTGTTTGACGGGGAATGCGCAAACATCAATAGTGTGGCTAAGGCTGCACATATTAACCAAGGACAAAAAGTACCTAACTGCAGCGAAAAGGATAAACAATTATTTGAAATCAACACAGGACCTAAAATCAGGGAATAGAGGAATAAATGGAGGCATTAAAGGCGCTTACCCAGTTTATGGGTGGTATGCCCCATTCTGCTATATAAATTGGGGTGCAAAATTTTTCATAGATGCTCTTATGCTGGAGGATGATTTCAGGATTGGTGATAAATTAGGCTAATTCTAAGAATTATAAATTGTAACTCCTTTCTTTGCAAGTTTTTCCATTAAATGCACCAAATCCCTTACTTTATGCACTCTTAACTCTGTGTTGCCAAAAGGATAAATTTTTATCATATTATTTTCAAGGAGATGTTTTTCAATCATGTTGTTATTTCTTATCTTATAAAGATGAGGCAGATGTCTTCTGAAATTAATTATTTTCTTTTTGCCATTCTCGTCGATGATTAATGCACTGAGCTTATCCGTAAAAACCTTGATTGGAAACTTTATCTTGTCTTCAACAATATGTATGCAGGAATTTGCCAACTGGTCAACTCCAATTTGGAATATTTTTGCATCTAAGGTATGAAGCTTGCCATAAGGGCTGTTCATTGCATACGGGTTGTCGCATTTTTCATGCGCCTCGACAAGCCACTCTGATTTATTGCCATACGCTGCAACGGAATGCATTGGCGCTAGGCTTCTCCTTACACCTTTCCTTAATCTGAAAGTTTCCGGGATTTTTCCGGTATATGCGGGTGTTTTTTTTGCGTTAAAAACATACATGCCTTTCTCTTTATTAAATTCTGGATTTGAGTGTGTTGGCATAACCAGAGTACCCTGTTTTCCAATTACGTCAAGAAAAGCGTCGATAATCGTGTCTGCACCTCCTTCAATATAACCAATTCTGCCAAGCGAGGAATGGACAATTACAACATCACCTTTTTTAAGTCCCGCATTTAACAGAAATTTTTTGATGTGTTTTTTTGCAAATTGTCCTTTAGCAATATTTTTGGTAAGCCTAATTTTCTTAATCAAGCTATAAAGAATTTTTTGAATTCCAAGAGGTAAGTGTGATTTTAATCTTCTCTTAAGATTGCTTTCCCTTACTTTTGATTGCATTTTTTATGTTACTCCAATTAAATTAACTAAACTTTTGCAAATTCATTTATAAATAAAAATATAAGGAAGAACGTTC
>ERZ1292645.313-Hain-H14-02um-R2-313-length-18394-cov-8_pt1 | contig 13860 bp, 14 predicted proteins | sample MGYA00564401_ERZ1292645 | MGnify/ENA primary metagenome ERZ1292645 (study PRJEB36523, sample SAMEA6512644) | groundwater metagenome | collected 2019-01-09 | study: AquaDiva: Metagenomics assemblies of 32 groundwater samples | reverse complement strand
CCCTGCACGAGCTTCATCTCCGCCGCAGCAAGGTCCTCTTCCGCACCGAGCAGCACCACCACATCACCCTCCTCGATGCGGGTTTCGGCATTCGGCGTGAGCGTGCGCACGTTGCGCCGGCGCACGGCGGTAACCTCGACGTTCAGGCTTGCCAGATCCAGCTCGCCCAGCGTCTTGCCGGCGGCCGCGGCACCCGACAGGATCGTCACCGAGTGCAGCCGCGGCTGCGCCGCCTGATCCTCGCTGTCCGCTTCGTCGGTGATGCCGCGGAAAAAGCCGCGGAACAGGCTGTAACGCTGCTCGCGCGTCTCGCGGATGCGCAGCAGCACGCGGTTGAACGGCACTCCCAGCAGCAGGAGCGCAGTTGAGGCCAGCACCAGGCTGCCTTCCATGATTTCCGACACCACTTCGGCGGCACCCGCCTCCTTGAGTCGGTCGATGTCGGTGTCGTCAAGCGTGCGCACCACCACCGGCAGCCCGGGCCGCAGCTCCTGTACGTGTCCGAGTATCTTCAAGGCCGAGGCGGTGTCCGAATAGGTGATCGCGAGCACCTTGGCGCGCAACAGCCCGGCTGCCACCAGCACCTCGCGCCGGGCCGCATCACCGAATACCACGCTCTCGCCCGCCGCTGCCGCTTCCTTGATGCGCTGCGGATCGACGTCGAGCGCGATGAACGGGATCGATTCTTTCCGCAGCAGGCGCGCCAGATTCTGACCGCTGCGCCCGTATCCGCAGACCACCACGTGCTGGTCGGCGGCCATCGATTGCACCGCGATGTTGTGCAGCTGCATCGCCCGGTTCATCCAGTCGGACCGGCTCCAGCTGCGCGCGATGTGCCCGCTGCGTTCGACGATGAAGGGCGCGACCAGCATCGAAAGCAGCATCGCGGCAAGCACCGGTTGCATGATCTGCGGGTTGACCAATGCCAGGCCGTCGGCGCGCGCCAGCAGCACGAAGCCGAATTCACCGCATACCGCAAGCGCGAGCCCGGTCCGCAGCGCCGCCGCCGAGTCGGCCTCGAACAACATGCTGAGCCCGAAGATGAGCAGCGCCTTCATCGCCAGCAGCGCCATCAGCAACAGGCCCACCCAGAGCGCCCGCTCGAACACCACGTGCAAGTCAAGCAGCATGCCGATGGTGACGAAGAACAGCCCGAGCAGCACGTCGCGGAACGGCCTGATGTCCGCTTCCACCTGGTAGCGGTACTCGGTCTCCGAGATCAGCGCCCCGGCGATGAACGCGCCGAGCGCGAGCGACAGTCCCGCGCTCTCGGTGATGTAGGCGAGGCCGAGCGTGATCAGCAACACATTGAGGACGAAAAGCTCGGCGGATTTCTGCTTCGCCACCAGGTGAAACCACCAGCGCATCAAGCGCTGGCCGAGAAACAGCAGCAGCGCGAGCACCGCCGCCGCCTTGAGCAGGGCATAGCCGAGGTTGGCCGCGAGGTCTCCGGTGCCGGCCGCGAGCGCCGGCACCATGATCAGCAGCGGCACCACCGCCAGATCCTGGAACAGCAGGATGCCGATGATCTGCCGCCCGTGTGGCGAGTTGAGCTCCAGGCGCTCGGCGAGCATCTTCGCCAGGATCGCCGTGGAAGACATCGCCAGTACCCCACCGAGTATCAGCCCCGCCCGCCATTCGATGCCGAGCGCCCGCGCCGCCGCCCACACGATCAACAGGGTGAGCAACACCTGCGCGCCGCCCAGGCCCAACACGATGCGGCGCATGGCGACGAGCTTGGGCAGGCTGAACTCGAGCCCGATATTGAACATCAGGAACACCACGCCGATCTCCGCGAGCAGGCGCGCTTCCACCGTGTCGGGAATCCACGCCAGAGCGTGCGGGCCGATCGCGACGCCGACGATGAGGTAGCCCAACATCGGCGGCAGCTTGAGCGAGCGGAACACCACCACGACCAGCACCGCAGTGGCGAGAAGGATCAGGACTGATTGCAGCGTCGAATGCATCAATAACACGCGCAATAGAATCAGCGAATGATGCCTCATCGCCCGTGAATTGCAAGCGCGCACGTCCGGAAAAAGCGGGTGATTCTGCTATACTTCCTGCGCGATGAAGACGGCACCCGGCAGCACCGGCCGCGCACCGGGACAGCACCAGGCGCTCGCGATGGCGCGTGAAGTGCTGGAGATCGAGGCGCAGGCCATTTCCAATCTCATCGACAAGCTCGATCAGCATTTCGCGCGCGCCGTGGAACTGATCATGACCTGCCGCGGGCGCGTGGTGGTGAGCGGTATCGGCAAGTCGGGGCATATTGCGCGCAAAATCGCTTCCACCCTGGCGAGCACGGGCACCCCCGCGTTTTTCGTGCATCCGGCCGAAGCCAGCCACGGCGATCTTGGCATGGTGACGCGCGATGACGTGTTCATCGCGCTGTCCAATTCCGGCGAGAGCGCCGAGCTGCTGGCGATCGTGCCGTTGTTGAAGCGCCAGGGCGCGAAGCTGATCGCGCTCACCGGCAACGCTCAATCCACGCTCGCCCGCGAAGCCGACGTGCACCTCTACGCCGGCGCGGAAAAGGAAGCCTGTCCGCTCAATCTCGCTCCGACGGCGAGCACCACCGCCGCGCTCGCGCTCGGTGACGCCCTGGCGGTGGCGTTGATGCACGCAAAAGGCTTCACCCGCGACGAGTTCGCCGCCGCCCACCCCGGCGGTACCCTGGGACGAAAACTGCTCACTCATGTGCGCGACGTGATGCGCACCGGGGAAAACGCGCCGCGCATCGGGCATACCGCGGCCCTCATGGAGGGCGTGCTCGAGATGTCGCGCGGCAGAATGGGCATGACCGCCGTCCTCGACGACGGCGGGCGCGTCATCGGCATCTTCACCGACGGAGACCTGCGCCGCAGCCTGCAGAAGGGCGTGGACCTGCGCGCGACCGGAATTACGGAGGTCATGACCAGCGGACCGCGCACCATCGGGCCCGACAAACTTGCGGCCGAGGCGGTCGAAATCATGGAGCGCTTCAAGGTCAACCAGCTGCTGGTGGTCGATCAGGACCAGGGGCTGCTCGGCGCACTCAACATGCACGACCTGTTCCGCGGCAAGGTGATCTGATTGTTCCAGGTTCCAGGTTCCATGTTCCGGGTTCCGAGCCTTGACCTTTGAATTTTGAACTTGGAACTTTGAACTTGGAACTTGGAACTTGGAATGGAGAGCGCCATGCAGGAGGTTTACGAACGCGCTCGGCATGTTCGTGTCGCGATATTTGACGTGGACGGCGTGTTGACCGACGGCGCGCTCTACCTCACCGATTCGGGCGAGGAACTGAAGGCATTCAACGTGCACGACGGTCACGGCATGAAGATGCTCAAGGAAAGCGGCGTCGTGCTCGCCATCATCAGCAGCCGCAGCTCGCGCTGCGTGGAACAACGGGCACGCAACCTCGGCATCGAGCTGCTGTTCCAGGACGCCGCCGACAAGCTCGCCGCATTCAACGAGCTGCTCGGGCGGTGCGGCGTTGCGGCGAGTGCGTGCGCCTACGTCGGCGACGACGTGGTGGACCTGCCGGTGATGAAACACTGCGGGCTGGCGGTGGCGGTTCCAGACGCGCCGGCGGTCGTGCGCCGCCATGCCCATTACGTCACCCGCGCGCGCGGCGGGCGCGGCGCGGCGCGCGAAGTGTGCGAGCTCATCATGCACGCGCAGGGCTCCCTGCGCGGCTTGCCGCATACCTCGGGTGAACGCAGCATGACGGGCGGCGCGCGCCGTTGACGGAGAGCGGGGAACCAGGATGGGCGAGCGACTGACGGCAGGGGTCCCGGTAGTTCTCATCGGGATGCTGGCCGCCCTTACGTTCTGGCTCGACCGCGCTGTACAGCAGGCGGGGCGCGATCTCGGCGGCGCGAGCCGCCACGATCCCGATTACATCGTGGACAACCTCACGGCGGTACGCATGGGGGAAGGCGGAAGTGCGAGTTATACGCTGTCGGCGGCGAAAATGGTGCACTATCCGGATGACGATACCACCCTGCTCACCACGCCCAGGTTCGTAAGCTACGGCTCTGCGAAAGCGCCGGTGACGATTACGGCGAGCGAAGGGGTAGTCTCGTCCAAGGGCGAACACGTGTATTTTCAGGACGACGTGCGTGTCACTCGCGCCGCCTACGGCGAGAAGAGCGAGCTCGTCATGCGCACCACCTTCCTACACGTGATACCCGATAGCCACATCGCAAAGACCGACCGGGTGGTCACCATCACCGATGACGCCACCGTGGTGACCGCGGTTGGCTTAGAATTGAACAGCGAAACCCACGTCCTCAAGCTGTTTTCCAGCGTCCGAGGCACTTATGACCCGAGCAAGGCGCCGCGACGCGAAGACAAGCGGTGATGCCGTTACAACCCTTTCGATCCACTGGTTGCGTAGGGCGGAGGCGTGACGCGGTGCGCAAGGTGTTAGGCCATCATTTCGTGCATAGAGGTTGTAACGGCACTGACCGCCGTTTGCGCCGTACCGCCGCCGTCCGCGGCCTGGCGCTCGCCTGCTGCGCGCTGATGCTGCTCGCCGCGCCCGGCGCGCGCGCCGAAAAGGCCGACCGCGACAAACCGGTCAACCTCGAAGCCGACCGCGTGACCATAGACGACGCCAAGCAGACCGCGCTGTTTGAGGGCAATGTGGTGCTCACGCAAGGGACGCTGCAGATCCGCGGCGACCGCATGGAAGTACGCCAGGACAAGGAGGGTTTCAAATACGGCACCACGTGGGGGAACCTCGCCTACTTCCGGCAAAAGCGCGAGGGCTACGATGAGTACATCGAGGGCTGGGCCGAGCGCATCGAGCACGACGGCCGCGCCGAAACCCTGCAGTTGTTCAATCGCGCACAGATGAAGCGTGGAGAGGATGAAGTGCGCGGCAACTATATCTCGTACGACGCCAAAACCGAGTTCTATCAGGTGATCGGCGGCGGCGCCAAGGCCGCCACCGCTAACAATCCGGAGGGGCGGGTGCGGGCAGTGATCCAGCCCAAATCGAAAGAGAAGCCTCCCGCCAATCCGCCGGTCGGTCTCAAGCCCGCTGAAGCGATCGTCGCACCGCGTGAAGAATCCGGGGCCCGCAACAAGTAAGAGCGCGGAAGACGCCGGCCAGATGCCGCTGCCGTTGTCGCCCGAGGCCGCGCCCGCGACTGCGCCTGCGATACAACAGAGCGAGCTGCGTGCCGTGCGCCTGAACAAGCGCTACCGTACGCGCATTGTGGTGAAGGACGTGTCGCTGGAAGTGCGCAGCGGCGAAGTGATCGGGCTGCTGGGGCCCAATGGCGCCGGCAAGACCACCTGCTTCTACATGATGCTGGGGCTGGTGCCGATGGACGACGGCGATCTTTACCTCGACGGCACCCGGCTCACCCACATGCCGATGCACCGCCGCGCGCGGCTGGGCTTGAGCTATCTGCCGCAGGAGGCTTCCATTTTCCGGCGGCTCACGGTCGCACAAAACGTGCAGGCGGTGCTGGAACTCTACAACCAGGATCCCGACGCCATCAGCAACAAGCTCGACGAGTTGCTGCACGACCTGCACATCGGCCACCTGCGAAACAGCCCCGCTGTCAGCCTGTCCGGCGGCGAGCGGCGCCGCACGGAAATCGCGCGCGCGCTGGCGACCGAGCCGCGCTTCATCCTGCTCGACGAGCCGTTCGCCGGGATCGATCCGATCGCCGTGCTGGACATACAGAAAATCATAGGCTTCCTCAAGGCGCGCGGTATCGGGGTGCTGATCACCGACCACAATGTGAGAGAGACTCTCGGCATTTGCGATCGCGCTTATATCATCACTGATGGCGCCGTGCTCGCCTACGGCAAGCCCGATGAAATCGTTTATAATGAAAGCGTAAGAAAGACCTATCTGGGAGAGCATTTCCGCCTCTAGCCGGCTGCCCGCGCCGGCCCGGGGCCGCACGGCGGCAGTCAGCGGGAACACAGCGTTAGCCAGCCCCATCACCACGGCATGAAGCATTCCCTCCAACTCCGGCTATCCCAGCACCTCACCCTGACGCCACAGCTGCAGCAGTCGATCCGCCTGCTGCAACTCTCCACTCTCGAACTGAACCAGGAGCTCGAGCGCATCCTTCAGGAGAACCCGCTGCTCGAGCGCGAGGACGGCAGCGGCGAGCAACCCACCGCGCCCCCGGCCGAATTCGTCACCCACGCTCCGGACGTGGCGCCCGCCACGGAGGCCCCTGCGGCTGACGCCGCCCCGGCCGAAGCGGAAAGCGTCGATTTCGGCGCGGTGGACGACGCGCCGTCCGCCGGATACCGTGACGAGCCCGAGGACGGCGAGTATCCGCAAGTTGCCGCGGTCGCCCCGACGCTGCGGGCGTACCTGCTGGCGCAGCTGTCGCCGACTAATCTCTCCGAGCATGACCGCAAGCTCGTCGCTCTGCTGATCGATACGCTGGACGACGACGGCCATCTCACGCAAAGCCTGGAAGAGCTGCTGGAGATCCTGCCGCCGGAACTCGAGGTCGAACTCGAAGAGCTGCAGATCGCGTTGAAACACCTGCAGAACCTCGAGCCCGCCGGTGTCGGTGCGCGTAATCTCGGCGAATGCCTTGCGCTGCAGCTCACCGCGCTGCCGCAAGACGTTCCACATCGCAATGAGGCGCTTGTGACGGTGAGGAACCACCTCGACGTGCTGGCCGCGCGGGACTTCGGCAGGCTCAAAAAGCTGCTGCGTTGCGACGACGATACGCTGCGCTCGGTGCAGAAATTGATCACCAGTCTGAATCCCCGTCCGGGACGCAATTTCTCCTCCGAAGAGACGCGTTACGTTGTGGCGGACGTCATCGTGAAGAAGGTCAAGGGCGTGTGGGTCGCTTCGCTCAACCCGGAGGCGATGCCGCGGCTCCGCGTCAACCGGCTCTATGCCGACATCCTGCAGCGCAACCGCAAGGCCTGTTCGCAGCAGCTGGCGAGCCAGCTGCAGGAGGCAAAGTGGCTGATCAAGAACGTGCAGCAGCGCTTCGACACCATCCTGCGCGTGGCACAGGCGATCGTCGACCGGCAGCGGCACTTCTTCGAGCATGGCGCGGTGGCGATGCGCCCGCTGGTGCTGCGCGAGATCGCGGAAGCGCTGGACCTCCACGAATCGACCGTGTCGCGCGTCACCACGCAGAAATTCATGCACACGCCGCGCGGCATCTGCGAGCTCAAGTACTTCTTCGGCAGCCACGTCACCACCGAAGCCGGGGGGGCAGCCTCGAGCACCGCGATCCGTGCGCTGATCAAGCAGCTGGTATCGGCGGAGAACGCGCGCAAGCCGCTCTCCGACGGGCAGATTTCGGAGATCCTCACGCAGCAGGGCATCATGGTCGCGCGCCGCACGGTGGCGAAGTACCGTGAAACATTGCAGATCCTGCCTGTCAATCTACGAAAGGCTCTTTAGAGTCCCTAACATGATGAACCTGCAGCTCACCGGCCACCATCTCGAAATCACCCCTGCCATCCGCGACTACGTTTCGAGCAAGCTCCAGCGCATCACCCACCATTTCGACCACGTGATCGACGTCAACGTCATCCTCTCGGTGGAGAAGTTGCAGCGCAGGATCGAGGCCAGCGTGCACGTGCGCGGCAAGGACATCTTCTGCGAGAGTGCCGACACCGACATGTACGCCGCCATCGACAGCCTGATCGACAAGCTCGATCGCACCGTCATCAAGCACAAGGAAAAGTCCCTCGAGCACCGCCACGGCGGCACGCCGCCCAAGCACCAGGCCACCGAATGAGGCTCAACGGCGGGCGGCGGCGCTCCACGATAATTTGAAGGTCCGATCATGAATCTGATTTCCAAACTGCTGCCGCTGCCGAACGTCGTCCTCGACCTTGACGTGAGCAGCAAGAAACGGGTTTTTGAACGGATTGGCCTGCTGTTCGAGAACAACCACCAGATTGCACGCAGCCAGGTGTTCGACAGCCTGTTCGCGCGCGAAAAGCTGGGTTCGACCGGGCTCGGCCAGGGCATCGCCATTCCGCACGGCCGGATCAAGGGCCTGAAGGAAGCGGTCGGGGCGCTGGTGAGAATGAAGCAGCCGATCCCGTTTGACGCGCCGGACGGGCAGCCGGTAAGCCTGATCTTCGTGCTGCTGGTCCCCGCCCGCGCTACAGATGCCCATCTTCAGATCCTCTCCGAGCTCGCGCAGATGTTCAGCGACAAGTCCCTCCGTGAGCGTCTGCTCGCGGGCGGCAGCGCCGCTGAGCTGCACCAACTCATCACCGATTGGCAGCCGCATGCCGCAAGTCAGCATAGCCCGGTTGTTTGAAGACAATCGGGACAAGCTCAGGCTGGAATGGATCGCCGGGCGCGACGGCGGCGCCAAGGAACTCAACAGCGAGCTCACCAAGGATTCCTCCCAAGGCCTGATCGGCCACCTCAACTTCATCCACCCCAACCTGATCCAGGTACTGGGGGCCTCCGAGGTCATCTACCTCAACGGCCTGGATGCGGCAAGCTGCCGCACGGTGCTCGCCAAGGCCGCCAGCAAGGAACTCGCCTGTTTCATCGTCGCCGGCGTCGACGGGGCGCCACAACCGCTCGTCGCCGCCGCCGAAGCCGCGAGCACGCCTTTGTTCCGTTCACCGATACCGAGCGTGGAGCTGATGTGGATGCTGCGCCCCTATCTCGCGCGGGCGCTCGCCGAGAGCACCACGACGCACGGTGTGTTCCTCGACGTGCTCGGCATGGGCGTGCTGATCACCGGGGACTCGGGTGTGGGCAAGAGCGAACTGGCGCTCGAGCTGATCAGCCGCGGCAGCGGGCTGATCGCCGATGACGTGGTCGAGCTCTACCGCATCGGGCCGGAAACGGTCGAGGGGCGCTGCCCGGCGCTGCTCAAGGACTTTCTCGAGGTGCGGGGGCTGGGCGTGCTCAACATACGCACCATTTTCGGCGAGGCGGCGCTGCGGCCGCGCAAGAATTTGAAGCTGATCGTGCACTTGGACAAGCCGGTGGCGCCCGAAGCGCGGCTGATGGAGCGGCTACCGCTCAATGCCGGCAGCGGGCAGATCATGGGCGTCGATGTCCGCAAGGTCACCCTACCCGTGGCCGCCGGCCGCAACCTCGCCGTCCTCACCGAAGCGGCGGTGCGCAACTACGTGCTGCAGCTGCGCGGCATCGACAGCACGCAGGAATTCATCGCGCGCCAGTCCGAGAGCATGAAAAAGCGTGAGTCGTGATTCGTGATTGGTGAGTAGACAAGAACCCCTGCGTCCTTCGACTGATCGACTCACTAGAACCTGCCTAGTCTCAAACACAAACCGAATCGAACCGCAGATGAACACAGATGAACACAGATCAATGAAACCCAAAGAGGTCTTTGGCAGGGGCTTCCATTCGCGTTTATCTGCGGTTTGATCTCGCTTCTGGTTTTTTTTGCACAACTTCTATAGGGTGTCTCAAGATTGGATTGTGGCGCAAAGAGCCGTCGCTGAACGCCGATACCGCAGACCTGGATCGATGATGAACAAGGATTTTCATCCGCGTTGATCTGCGTTTATCTGCGGCTAAATGTTGTTTTTCGATTTTTGAGACACGCTCTACTCACTACTCACCGCTCACTGGCAGCATGCAGCTGATCCTCATCACCGGCCTGTCGGGCTCCGGGAAGAGCGTGGCCCTCAACGTGCTCGAGGACAGCGGCTACTACTACGTGGACAACCTCCCGGCCGGGCTGCTGCCGGAGGTGGCGGGGTTCCTGGCAACGGCCGGGCATCCGCGTGTGGCGGTGAGCATCGACGTGCGCGGCGTTGAAGCGCTCGCCGCCTTGCCTGCGCAGCTTGCCGAATTCAGGCGCCGCGGCGTGGATGCGCGGGTGCTGTTTCTCGAAGCGAAGACCGACACCCTGATCAAGCGCTACTCGGAGACGCGGCGGCGTCACCCGCTCTCCGACGGCCGGCTCACGCTCACCGAGTGCATCGAGCGCGAGCGCAAGCTCCTCGCCGATCTCGCGGATCTCGCGCACCGCGTGGACACCAGCGACTTGAGCCCCAACGCGCTGCGTAACTGGGTCAGGGACTTCGTCGCGCTGCCCCGCACCGCGCTGACGCTCCTCTTCGAGTCCTTCGGCTTCAAGCACGGCATCCCGCTCGACGCCGACCTCGTGTTCGACGTGCGCTGCCTGCCGAACCCGAACTACGACCCGCGCCTGCAGCCGCTCACCGGCCACGACCAGGCGGTGATCGATTTCCTGCGCGCCGACGCGGCGACGGGCAAGATGCTGGAGGACATCCGGCGCTTCGTCGCCGATTGGCTGCCGTGCTTCGACCGCGACAGTCGCAGCTATTTGACGGTCGCGATCGGCTGCACCGGCGGCCGTCACCGCTCGGTCTACTTCGCCGAGAGCCTCGCCGGCCATTTCCGCAGCCAGACCCAGGTGCTGGTGAGGCACCGCGAACTTTCGTGAGGGGGTGAGAGCGTCAAAATCCGTGGGAGCGCGAGGGCGAGAGAGCGACGATCCATCTCACGATCTCCCGATTTCACGATCTCACCGACTTCCGATCTCCCGATCTGACGATCTCCCGGCTTCTCGAGCTCCCGACCTCCCGATCTCCCGACCTCCCGATCTCCCGACTCGATGTTGAGCTAACGTGAAAACCGAACCCGAGCGGGAGATTTTCATATTTCCCCTGAACACGGTGCTGTTCCCGGACGGCATACTGCCGCTCAAGGTGTTCGAGCAACGCTACATCGAGATGACCAAGGCCTGCCTGCGCGACGAGCGGCCGTTCGGCGTGTGCCTCATCAAGGAGGGCCGCGAGGTCGGCACGGCGGCGGTGCCGGAGCCGGTGGGCTGCCTCGCCACCATCGCGCAGTGGGACATGCCGCAGCTCGGGATGTTCAGCCTCATCGCACACGGCAGCCAGCGCTTCCGCATTCGCGAGATGCAAGTCGCGCCCAATCACCTGATCTCGGCGACTGTCGAGCTGCTCCCGCCCGATGCCGGGACGGCCGACGTGGACCCGGCGTGCCGCCAGCTCCTCAAGACGATCATCGAGAAGGTGGGGCCGGAGCGCTTCCCCTCGCCGCCCAGGCTGGACGACGCGGCCTGGGTGGGCTACCGGCTGGCCGAGGTGCTGCCGCTCGATGCGAGCGTGAAACAGGAGTTGCTGGAGCTCACCGACGCCGGCAAGCGGCTCGAACGGCTGCGCGCACTGCTGGTCAAACAGGGACTAGGAACCTCCGAATCGGAGGTTCCTTAATGAAAAGACTGACAGTCGCACTGATGAATGACCATTTTCACTCGGCCGTTCGTGCGCTTCCGTTTTTTTTCATTAAGGGGTTGCTGCTCGCCACGCTGACAGCCGCACCGATCGCCGTCATTGCAGCAACCCCTTTCACCCCCAGCCCGCACGCGATCGACATCCCGCAGTGGTTCAAGGAGACCTTCCTCGACTTGCGCGAGGACATACGCGAGGCCGCCAGGGAAGACAAGCGTCTCATGGTCTACTTCGGCCAGGACGGTTGCCCGTATTGCCGCGAGCTGATGCGCGTCAACTTCAGCCAGAAGGACATTGTGGACAAGACGCGCCGGCAATTTAACGCGGTGGCCATCAACATCTGGGGCGACAGCGAGGTCACCTGGACCGACGGGAAGCCGAGGACCGAGAAGGAATTCGCGGCCTTCCTCAAGGTGCAGTTCACGCCCACGCTGCTGTTCTTCGACGAGAAAGGCGCGGTGGTGCTGCGCCTTAACGGTTATTATCCGCCGCACAAGTTTCAAGCCGCTCTCGATTATGTCTCCGGCAAACACGAGAAAACGAGCCTCTTTGCCGCGTATCTGCAACGCCATGCGCGCGAGCCGGCGAGCGGCAAGCTGCACGATCAGCCCTTCTTCCTGAAACCGCCGCTCGACCTCGACCGCTCGCGGAAGCGCGCGGCGCGGCCGCTCTCTGTGCTGTTCGAGCAGGAGCAGTGCGCTGCGTGCGACGAGCTGCACCTGAAGGGTTTCGCGGACAGGGCGGTGCGCGAGCTGGTCGGCCGGTTCGACGTGGCGCGCGTCGAGCTGTTTGGGAGCGAACGGCTCATGACCCCTGATGGCCGCTCCCTCACCGCCGGGGAGTGGGGACGGGAACTGAAGGTCGCCTATACACCGACCGTGGTTTTCTTCGACGCCGGCGGCAAGGAGGTGTTCCGCGTCGAGGCCTATCTCAAGCCGTTCCACATCGCCTCCAGCTTCGACTACGTGGCGAGCGGCGCTTACCGCACGCAGCCCAGCTTCCAGCGCTACATCCAGGGGCGCGCGGAAAAGATCCGCGCCGCCGGCGGCAAGGTCGAGGTGTGGTGAAAGAATTGAAACCGCAGATAAACGCAGATACACGCGGATGAAAATCCGAAAATCAATCAACCGCCGATGGACCCCGTTAGAGGCCCGGCCTCTAACGGGGTGGCCGCCGATGAACGCCGATGCAAACTCGGCTTCTCACCGCCAAGACGCCAAGAGAACCAAACCTCTCACCGCGGAGGACGCCGAGGACGCGGAGGAAGGATAACGAGTCGAATCACGACTCACGAATCACGATTCACGCTCTCATAGCTGCGCGAGGATGCGTTTCACCGGCGTAGGGATGGCGGCCGTAGGCGCTTCCTCCAGCGGCAGCCAGACGTGCCCCGGCTCGGCCGCGTGCGGGACGAGCGCCGACACCCGCAGACGGAGCGGCCGGATATCGAGCTTGAAATGCGTGAAGCCGTGCGCGATCGCCGGCAGCTTCTCGACTTCGACCACGTGCGCGCCGTAGCGCCTCAGGCAGAGGGATTCGAGATCGGCCTTGCGCGCGACTTCCGGCAGGCACCACAGGCCACCCCAGATGCCCGCCGCCGGCCGCTTCTCCAGCAGAACTTCGCCGGCGCGGGTCAGCGCGAGCATGACGGTCCGCTTGTGCGGCAGTGCCTTGCGCGGCCTGCGCGTGGGCAGCCTAGCGGTCAAGCCACGGCGGAGTGCGACACAGTCTTGCGCGATCGGGCACTCCGCGCATCGGGGCTTGCCCCGCGTGCAGACCGTCGCGCCGAGATCCATCAGCCCCTGGGTGTAGTTTTCGATGTTCTTGCGCGGCAGCAGGCGCTCCGCCTGGCGCCATAACCGGTCAGCAACGCGCTTCTCGCCCGGATAGCCGGCGACGCCGAAAAGCCGCGCCAGCACGCGCTTCACGTTGCCGTCGAGAATGGCGTGACGCGCGCCGTAAGCGAAGACGCAGATGGCAGCGGCGGTGGAGCGTCCCACTCCCGGCAGCGCGGCGACCTCCTCGAAGCGCCCCGGAAAGCGCCCGCCGTGCTCACGCACGATCACCTGCGCGGCCCGGTGCAGGTTGCGCGCGCGCGAGTAGTAGCCGAGCCCGCTCCACAGGGCGAGGACGTCATCGAGGGGCGCGGCAGCAAGCGCGGCCACGTCGGGAAAGCGCGAGCGGAAGCGGAGGTAATAGGGAATGACGGTGCCGACCTGGGTCTGCTGGAGCATGATCTCGGCGACCCAGATCGCGTACGGGTCGCGCGTGCCCTGCCACGGGAGGTCGTGGCGCCCGTGGCGCTTCTGCCAGGCGGTCAGCTTGGCGGCGAAGCTAGGCATCTATTGAAACCGCAGATAAACGCAGATGAACGCAGATGAACACCCAAACTCTCACCGCCGAGGACGCGGAGGACGCAGAGGAGAAACAAAATCAAGAATTGAACCGCCAAGGCCGCCAAGAGCGCCAAGATAGATCAACAGCAAAAACTTCATCCCTCATCCCTCAGCTTTCGCCGCCAAGGCGCCAGGAACGCCAAGAAAAACAGAGCGGGAATGACATCAAAAAACCAATTGAACCGCCAAGACGCCATGACGCCAAGAAAAACAAGAATGGAGCCGCAGATGAACGCAGATA
>ERZ1292645.506-Hain-H14-02um-R2-506-length-13865-cov-6_pt1 | contig 13865 bp, 10 predicted proteins | sample MGYA00564401_ERZ1292645 | MGnify/ENA primary metagenome ERZ1292645 (study PRJEB36523, sample SAMEA6512644) | groundwater metagenome | collected 2019-01-09 | study: AquaDiva: Metagenomics assemblies of 32 groundwater samples | reverse complement strand
AAAACCATTAATCAGAAAAATAAAGGAGAGCAGGTGGCCGAGTTTTTGAAGGGTGCGGTAGACGGGCAGACGCGTATCTTGGATGTCGGTTCCGGCCTCGGGCTCCTCGGCGGTTTTTTGCATCAGAAGCTCGGCGCGGATGTGCTCGGCGTGGAGCCGTCCGAGCTGTCGTCGCGCGTCTCCGAGCGGGTTTACGGAATTCCGGTATTTCACGGAACCTTTGACGCGTTTCTCGCGAAGCGCGGCGGGCGCGTTTTTGATTGCGTTATCCTGCACCATGTGTTTGAACATTTCGGAGATCCGCTTCCCAAGCTCCGCGAATGCGCGGAACTTCTTTCGGAGCGGGGGATTCTCTACATTGAAGTCCCCAATGTACTTGATTTCAAGAAACCCATCTCGCATTTTTTTGATTCGCTGCATTTATATAACTATTCACCGGCAACGCTCGCGGGAATTTTGAGACTCGGCGGGTTCAAGATCATCCGATGGAATACAGGAAAACGCTATCGGATTCAGATTCTTGCTGCGCGATTCTCGCACCCGCAGCAGGCAGCGTCGCTCCCAGGAGCGAGCGCGAACGTCGCGGACCAAACGATTCGCTACTGCCGGAGGAAGCGCGCGCTGGAAATCGCCCAAGCGCTCGGAGCGCCGCTTCGTGCGCTTGCACGGATGGCGCCTCGTTTTTCTTCCTCATAACACGCCTTCAAGGTGTCGCTTACTACAAAAATCTCTCGCGGAACTTTTTTTCTTTCTTTTTCGGGAGCACTTTCTCGATTTGTTGCGTTTGCCACCGTCATCTTAGTCACGCGCGGATTGAGTCTCTTTGAGTATGGCGTCGTAACCCTGGTGCTTTCGGTAACCGGACCGGTAAACAGTCTCTCCGGCCTCGGGATGGATGAATTGATCGTCGCTGATACCGCCAAGAGTTTAGGCGAGGGGCGGCGTGGCTATGCGAAAAAACTGCTTCTTTCTTTTTTTCGGGTACGATTTTTGATCATTGCCGCGCTTATCGCAGTCGGCTGGCTGTTCCACAAGCCACTTGAGAGCCGCTACGGTCCGGCGATCAGCGAATATTTTTTTCTCCTCGCACTCCTCATCCTTGCGCAATACCTGCGGAACGTGTTTAGTCTCGTATTTCAGATCCATCAAAAGTTCGGCGTCCTTTCCGCGCTCGGGATCGTTGAGGTCGCCGCACGATTTGCGGCCGTGGTTGTCTTTTGGCGGTTCTCCGCGCTTACTATCCAGACCGCGCTTCTTTCTTATGCAATCGCGGCCGTCGTCCCGATTCTTGTGGCGGTGCCATGGATCATGAAGACGCTTGCATATTTTCGGCAAGCTCCGCCCGAGCCGGGCGGAGTCATGTGGCCGATCCTCGCACGCCATGGAAAGTGGCAGATGGGTTTGGACATCGCCTCAAGCATGATCAGTAATGTCAAATACTGGCTCATCAAGATTTTCTTGAGCACCGAGGCCGTCGCCGTGTTTAGCGTCGCCCAAAGTATGTATTCCGCCGTCGCCTCCCTCCTGCCTTTAAAGTCAGTTATGTTTCCCATCATTGCCGAGCACAGCGGAGATATTCCCGTCATGCGAGCGTTAGTGCAGCGTTCCACGAAGTACTCGTTGGTTTTTTATTTCGGATTGCTGATTTTTTCCGTACTCATTGCGCCGCCGTTTATCGCCATATTTTTCCCCAAATACCTCATAGGGATCTTCATATTTCAACTTATGGCACTGCGCCTGCCGCTGAACGCCTTCTCCATTTCCCAAGCGCCACTCCTCGTAGTGCTCAAGGAGCAGCGGTATCTTTTTTTCCTCTCGCTTGTGAATGCCGCTTCAATGCTTTTGTTCTTGCCCCTGCTCATGGCTACGTTTGGGCTTCCGGGTGTCGTCATTGAATGGCTTATCACCGTGCTTATCGTGATCGTGCTCCGTGAAATCTTTTTGCGGCGGAAGCATCAGCTCGCCTCAGTAAGCATTAAGTCGTTTTTCACCATTGACCAGTACGATCATATGCTCGTGCGCCGCATTATTGAGAAATTGCGCTTGTCAAAGCTGGCCCGCCCCCTATTGCCAAGTGAGCGAGCGGAGAGCAAATAAGTTTGCTCTCCCGAGCGAGCGCGGGCAACAAAGGGTGAGAGACTCGCCGTCTAGGCAGATTCCTCTTCGAGCGAAGCTATTGAGTCCATGGCTTGCCTTCGGGCTAATACCCTTTATAATTGCTAGATCTTATGTATCAGAAGGAAGAAGTCCAATGCATTCTTTGTCAGAGCGGCGAGACGGAGGTGTTCAACGAGTCTGCGACAGAGTCCGTGCATAACCGCAACGTCATCTGCAAGCGCTGCGGACTTATTTTTATAAGCCCGCGTCTGCGCGAGGAGGACTATCTTCGCTATTACGAACACGGCGACTATGTAAAAGATCACTACGGATTGAAGACCGAGCAGGATGTGGATGAGGTCATCCGCTGGCGTGGCCGCCGCGCAAAAGAGAAGATATCCTGTTTTCCCGACCTGTTTTCATCCGGCAAAGATGTGCTTGAAATCGGCGCCGGTACCGGAGTTTTTTTAAACGAACTGGCGACACGATTCGGGTCGCGAGTTTTTGGAATTGAGCCGTCTCGCCAGTTTGCCGACATTGCTCGAAAGCGTTTTGGACTGGAAATCTACGAAGGAACGCTCCGCAGCTATAACGAAGAATACGGAACCCGTCGGTTGTTTAATCTCATCGTCATGGATCAGGTGCTGGAGCATCTCTACGATCCGCTCGATGCGCTCACGAAAGTCCGCTCCCTTCTTCAAAAAGATGGTTTTGTTTACATCGGCGTACCAAATATCGCCAACCCCAAGCATCCGCGAGACGAGTTCTTTATCGGTCCGCACATTTACACTTTTAATCCGTGGACGATCATGCTTCTTCTGTGGCGCGTGGGACTGAAAATCGTGCGCCTGCAAGCGCCGGAGGCATCGCCGATGTATCTCATGGCAACTCCTTTGGAGAATTCCGTACCCATGTTTCCGTTAAAAGACATCCCGGGCCCTTTTTCCGCCGCAGAGTTGGCGCGAAGAATTGACGATTTCGGCAAACAGACGTACACTGGAGCGTCATGAGTCCCGTTAGAAGTCCTTGTACCCCGTACGGGGTACTTGTACCCCGTAAGGGGCACTTGGCAGAAAATTTAAATAAATTTTCTGCAGGGTCAAAATCAAAGGGAAACAAATAGATAATCATACTTATTTTGTTTGTCTCGTCTAATCAAAAACAGACTTCTAACGGGATGAAAACGATTTTCATCACTCTTTCGCGCGGCGCGATTGCCCGGAATATTTTCCATACCGATGTCTATCGCGTGCTCCGTGAGGCGGGCGTGCGATTGGTTTTTTTAACAACCGCCTGGAACAACGAGGAGTTTACCCGCGCCCTTTCCGCTCCCAACGTTTTTTTTGAACCGCTCCCGCGCGCCAAGTGGGGGATTCTGGACGTCGCGCTCATCGGACTCGCAAAGGGCCTTATTTACAATCGGTCAACTGAACTCGTGGATCGGTACGGTATTTACAGCATTCGGGAGGCAAACTATCTCCGGTACCTTTTGAAAAGATTTTTTTTCGCACCGTTAAGCAGATTCCGTTTTTTGCGCACCGCGCTCCGGTTCGTTGACCAGCGCCTCACGCTTGATCACGCTCTCATCCCTGTCTTTGAAAAATACAAACCGGACCTCGTGTACTCAACGAACCCATCCGAGTCAGACGACGCTACTGTTTTGAAATGCGCCAAGCACTTGGGTGTTCCGACGGTAGAGATGCCCAAGAGTTGGGACAATCTGTCCAAGTTGAGCTTTCGTTCCAAGGCCGACACGCTTCTCGCGTGGAGCGAGTACGTGAAGGATGATGCGATGAAGTTTCAGGATTATGCTCCGAACGAAATTCGCATTGTCGGCATTCCGCATTTTGACATCTATGCTCGGAAAGAACCGCCTATGAGCCGCGAAGACTTCTTTCGAGCAATCGGCGCTGATTCGAATAAACGCCTGCTTCTTTTCGGTTCTGAAGGGAAGGTGAGCGCCAACGACGCCGACATCGTGGAGACAATCATCGGCTTCATGAAGAAGCACGAACTTGCGAAAGAATGCCAGCTTTTCATTCGGCCGTATTTTTCTTTTTCGGGCGATGAAAAGAAGTTTACTCGTTTCAATGGAGTTCCGGATGTGATCATTGACCGATGGTTCAAGCCGAATAACGCGTTTTACGACCATTGGGACTATTCGCGCGAGCAATATGAATTTATGGCCAATCTCCTTCGTCACTCGGACATGATGGTCACCTCAATGTCAACGCTCACGCTTGATGCCAGCGCCAACGATCTCCCCGTGGTGAACATTGCCTATGATGGGTATGAGACGAAGCCGTACGGGGAATCCATGACCCGCTATTATGATTCCGAACACTATTGGCGCGTTGTGGAAACCGGTGCGCCGTGGCTCACGCGCAATGCGCAGGAACTGAAAGAGGCGATTAACGCTTACCTTACGAACCCCTCAATCCGCCGAGACGGGCGGCGTAGGCTCGTTGATTATTTTTGCGCGCCACTTGATGGCCGCGCCGGAGAGCGGGTTGCACGCTTCCTGTTGGAGCGCGCCGGCGCGAGGCTAACATGAAAACTATTTTTTTCATTTTTAGCAGAGGCATTGTTGCGCGCAACATTCTGCGCACCGATGTATTCCGTATATTGAAAGAGCGGCCCGATGTGCGCATGGCGCTCTTTGTGCCGCGGAACATCCCTGATTATTTCCGGGAAGAGTGCGCGCATCCGCGCGTAGTTCTTGAAGAGTCCGACGATCTTTCATACGGAATATTCCGTAGAAAAATTTTTGAACCGCTACTGCAAAACACCGTTTACACCGCGACTTCAAAGTTCATGAATCGGTATTCGGGTCGCGCGCGCCGCAAGAGCCACCGCTTTTTGACCTACTGTTTTCTCCATGTCCTCTACACGATTTGGAGTCATCTCCCGTTCTTGAAGCCGATATTTCGGTTTCTGGAGTACCACCTCTTTCCCGACCGCGTGTTCGACCCCTACTTTGAGAAATATAAACCGGACCTCGTTGTTGCCACGACCGTGATGTCTAAGCGGGATATTGCTATGATGAAAGCTGCACGGCGGCACGAAGTCCCGACCGTCGGGCTTACACGCGGCTGGGATAACCTGGATCGGCTGTTCATGCCGTTCGTTCCGGGAAAGCTCGTCGTACAAAACACGCTCATGAAAGAGCGCGCGGTGCGTCTCCACGCCATTCCCGCAGAACGGATATTCGTCGCTGGCCTACCGCAGTTTGACATCTACCGCGACCAAAGCATCTACAAACCGCGCGACGAATTTTTGCGCGGACTCGGATTGGATCCGGCGCGAAAAGTCATCCTCTACGGCTCGGAAGGGCAGTGGGCGCCGAACGACGAGGCGATCGTGCGGATCATCTATCGCATGATCGCGAACGATGAACTCATGGCGCCGTGTTCGCTCATCATTCGTCCGCATTTCTCCGACGTGTACGAGCACCGCTTTGATGAGTTCAGGGATAAGCCGAATGTATTCCTTGAGCACGATTTCCGCCTGTCAAAGTTTTTTACGGACATGTGGGATCCTTCCCGCGAGGAGATGGTGCGGCTGGCCAACGAATTTAAGCACATGGACCTTCTCATCACCTACATCTCAACGATCGTCCTTGAGGGCGCCATCTTTGATAAACCCGTCATCAATATAGATTTCTACGCGGACGATGAACCGGATCGGGGACCGTATTTCGGCCGGTGGTACGGTGCGTCGCACTATCAGGATATACTTAAGACTGGCGGGGTGCGGCTGGCGAAAAGCGCGGAGGATTTGAAGCGGCTTATCAATATGTATTTACTGAAGCCCGAGACTGACCGAGGAAAGCGCAAACAACTAGTGGAGACAATGTGCGGAGCGATTGACGGCCGCGCCGGAGAGCGGATCGCGAATTTCATTCTTCAAGAACTAAAAACATGAAGCTTGAAGCATGAAACCTGAAGCACAAAATATAAAACGTGAACACGCCTACCTTTCATGCTCCATGCTTCATGTTGCGTGTTTCATGACGATATGACATCTATGCCAAGCATTAAAGAACTGCGCGCCATCTGCCAGACAAGCGAGGCGTCACCGTCGTTGATGAGCCAGAGCATAATGGGAAAGTTTAACCGCGTATTCTCCATCTACCTCACCTGGATTTTTATTCGGCTGCCGTTTACGCCCAATCAGATTACGGTATTTGGAACGGTCGTGTACCTCCTTGGGGCGGGACTATTTTTGAAATATCAATTCGCTTGGAATCTCGCGGGGGTGCTGCTGATCGTTCTCTCGTTTTTGATTGACGCAGTGGATGGAGAACTCGCGCGGTATCGGAAGATGGTCGCTGGCGGTGGCGTGGGCGGGGTTTATGTGGAGCCAGTCTCTCACGACGTGCAGTATGGATGGGTGTTTCTGCCCATTGCAATGGGAAGCTTCTGGGAAACCGGATCGGTATGGCCGCTTGTTGCGGGTTTCGCTGCAACAACAAGCAAACTGCTCTTTCGGCTCTTGGAGTTTCGCTACAATGTGCTTCTCCGTTTTTGGGCCGAGCGGAAAGGAGAAACGTACGGCTTGGTTCCGGCTCCGCAAACGACTCCGAAGACGCTCCAGTATTTTGTGTTTCGGAATTTTTTTACCGGCACCGGTCTCACCACGATGCTGCTCATCGCGGTTCTCGTTCGCCGCGTTGATTTTTTTCTGTATTTCTATGGGGCCAGCTTTTTCGGGTTATGGTTGCTCCTTTTGGGAAAGCAGTGGATGAAGATTCAACGAAAATTAAAAGAGGAACATCATGCCCCCACACCAGTTACGCACCGTACGCAGACATGAGAATGTTTAGCCGTCGTATATTATGGAACACGATTTTAGGCTTTTAAGAAAATGTGCGCTTTGTGGCGTTTCGCGCCAAAGTGCGCAACTGGTGTGGGGGTATGCGCAGCAATAAACAACCGACGGCGCTTGTGGTCGGCTTCGGTTCCATCGGCAAGCGTCATGCGGCGAATCTGCGGAAACTCGGCGTTCGCGATATTATTTTTTTGCGCCACGCGGCCCGCGGGCGTCTTCCCGCGAATCATGTGACAAGTATTTCGGCCGCGCTCGCGCGGAAACCGGATTTTGCCGTAATTGCAAACCCGACGAGTCTTCATGTTCCAGTCGCGCAAAGGATCGCGCGCGCCGGCGTTCATCTCTTTATTGAAAAGCCGCTCTCTCATAGCATGGCCGGAGTTCCGGAGCTCCTCCGCACGGCGCGGCGCAAGAAGCTCACGACCATGGTCGGTTATAATTTTCGCTTTCATCCGCAACTGCAGCGCGTGAAGGAATTGCTCAACCGCGGTGTAATCGGGAAAGTCGTTTCCGCGCGTGTAGAAGCCGGGCAGTATCTCCCCGATTGGCATTCGGGGGAGGATTATCGGAAAGGGTATGCTGCGCGGAAGGCGCTCGGCGGGGGAGTGATCTTGACACTCATTCACGAAATAGATTATCTTTCATGGTTGCTCGGGAAGCCCAAAGAAGTGTTCTGTTTCGCAGATCATCTTTCACGCTTGAAGCTGGATGTAGAAGATAATGCGGAAATTCTCATCCGGTTTCGTGGCGGCGCAGTGGGAGAGGTGCATCTGGATTATATCCAGCGCGCGCCGAGCCGGAGCGCGCAGGTCGTTGGGACGAAAGGGACGATGCGCTGGGACTATTTCAAAGGTGAACTGCGGGTGTATTCCACCAAGACGAAAAAATGGACGGTGTACCGTGATCCGAAGAATTTTGACCGGAATACGATGTTTCTCCAAGAGACAAAGCAGTTTCTCGCGTGTGTGCGGGGAAAGAAACAGACGACAATTCCGCTTTCGGAAGGGGTTGCCAGTTTGCGGACTGCTATTGCTGCAAAGCAATCAGCAGCTTCCGGGAAAATGATCCATCTCTAATTACAGAGAGCACATGGAATATTTGCAAAAATTATTTAATCTGAAAGGAAAAGTCGCGGTCATCACCGGCGGGGCCGGGCTTCTTGGCCGTCGCTACGCGGAAGCGCTTGCTGCAGCCGGTGCGATTCCGATCATGGCAGATGTTGACGGCTTACTTGCAGAAAGACTGGCTCGCGAGCTTGAGGAAAAGTATCGTACGAGCGTGCGGGGTTTTGCCGTTGACATTACAAGCAAGGAGAGCTTGGAGGAATGTAAGGACCGTATCATCAAAGAATTCGGGAAAGTTGACATCCTCATCAATAACGCCGGCATTAGTGGAAAAGTTGATGATAAAAATGTTGCCCCGGGTTTTGAAGACTATCCGCTCACAGAGTGGGAGAAGGCATTCGGCGTGAATGTGACCGGCATGTTTCTTGCGGCGCAGGTTTTCGGCCGCGAAATGGCGAAGCAGGAGCGCGGGGTTATCGTGAACGTATGTTCAATTTATGGCATCTTGAGTCCTGACCAGCGGATTTATTACAAGGAAGGCGCGGAAAAACAGTTCGTGAAACCGGTTTCGTACGCGGTTTCAAAGAGCGCTGTTCTGAATCTGACCAGATACCTCGCGACTTACTGGGCCTCGAAAAATATTCGGGTGAACACGCTCACGCCAGGTGGTGTTTTTGATAACCAAGACGCCGATTTTGTGAAAAAATATTCGGAGCGCACCCCGATGGGGCGCATGGCCAATCCCGAGGATATGGTCGGGCCGATGCTCTTTCTGGTCTCGGACACTTCCGCCTACATGACCGGCGCAAATCTTATCGTTGACGGCGGCTGGTCGGCTTGGTAATGTAGTCCATTCTTAACTTTTCGCTGCATGTATCAAAACAAGCGAATTTTGGGGCTGGTTGTGGGGCGCGGAGGGTCAAAGGGTATACCTCGCAAGAATATCCGGCTTTTGGCCGGGAAGCCTTTGATTGCTTACTCCGTGTTGCCGGGAAAAGAATCAAAATATATTGACCGTCTGATCGTATCGTCCGACGATGCAGAGATTATCGAAGTAGCGAAATCTTATGGCGCAGAGGCGCCTTTCGTGCGTCCCGCAGAATTGGCAAGCGACACCGCGAAAGCGCTGCCGGTCATACAGCATGCGGTGAAGTTCTGTGAAGAGCAGGAAGGCAAGAAGTATGATTTCGTCGTGTACCTGGAACCCACCGGTCCGCTCCGGCTCGTGGGGGACATTGACGGGGCAATCGAAAAAGCGGCAGACAACAACGCCGATTCTGTTGTGGGGCTGATGGAGCTTGAGGACGCGAATCCGGTTCGGGTCAAAAAAATTGTTAATGACCAGATTGAATGTTTTTGCGTTCCTGAACCGGAGGGGCTACGGCGGCAGGACCAGGAAAAGGCGTATCTGCGGAATGGTTCAATTTACGTTTTTTGTCGGGATAATATTATTGAAAACAATAGTTTGTGGGGCCAAAAATCAATGCCCTATGTTATGCCGCGGGAACGATCCGTAAATATTGATGAAGAATCCGACTTTTTGGTGGCGGAATTTTTTCTTAAAAAGACAGGTCGCGCGTAGTTTGGAATTTAGAATTTGGAATATGGAATTTGGAAAAAAAAGAAAGGTTGCCGTGGTTACCGGCCATAGTTGCGATTACGTACGGTTGAAAAGCGTGCTTGAAGAAATTGAAAAGCATCCCGCGCTTGAATATATCCTCGTCGTTGTCGGTTCACACTTGCTTGAACGGTATGGCACGACTATTCGCCACATACAGGCGGATGGATTTCGTGTTGATAAGACCATTTATACTATTATTGAGGGCGAGACACCGACAACGATGGCGAAATCCACCGGCTTGAGCGCCATTGAACTCGCCACTTATTTTGAAGACGCGAAGCCGGATATTGTGCTCATTTTGGGCGAGCACTTTGAAGTGTTCTCCGCCGCGCTTACCGCCGCACTCATGAACATTCCGGTGGCTCACGCCCGCGGCGGCGAGGTAACCGGAACGATTGATGAGAGCTTGCGTCATGCGATCACGAAGCTTGCACACATCCATTTTCCGGCGACAGAGAAGAGCCGGGAACGAATCATTAAAATGGGTGAGGATTCGGAGAGAGTATTTCTCGTCGGCTGCCCGTCGGTTGACAGCTTGCTTTCCGTGCGTAAGCTCGGAAAGCAGGAACTTTTTTCCCACCCAGAATTGGATCCGGCGACAAAGCCATCGGGCCAGCGGCCATTGGATCCGAGTCAGCCATTTTTGCTTCTCATCCAGCATCCGGTTACCACCGAGTACGGTGAGGCATACGCCCAGATTCAGGAAACGCTTGCGGCGGTAAAAGAGTTGGATGTGCAGACGATTATGCTTTGGCCGAATCCTGATGCCGGATCCGAGCTCATTGTTAAGGGTGTACGGCATTTCCTCCTCAAGAATCCCATGCCGAAACTGTACGCCTACAAGCGCTTTCCGTCGGAGGTATTTATCAATCTCATGCGGGAGACAGACTGTTTTATCACCAACTCCAGTTCCGGTCCCTCGGAGGCCTGTTATTTCGGCACTCCAGTCGTGAATGTGGGGACGCGACAGAATGGGAGAGAGCGTGGGAAAAATTTGGTTGACGCTGGGTACAAAAAAGACGAAATCGTGGCCGCTGCACGCCGCCAGCTCGCGCATGGGAAATACGAGCCGGAACATCTCTACGGCGAGCCGCCAGTCGCGAAAAAAATGGCAGACATCCTTGCAACCGTTGATTTGTCTAATGTTCAAAAAAAGTTAGCTTATTAATGAACATAACACAAATCCGCGTTCGTATTTTATTTTATGGCCAAGGCAGTAGTTGTTAGAATAGAACCAGACCCGTCTCTGTATAACCGATTACCACCTTTATAAAAGCCAAAATAAGGAAAGGTGTTTTAAGATCGCTTTTTATGCCTCGTTTTGAATCCACACTATCCCGTGTCGTTCGTTTCGGCCTTTATGTTCTTGTGGCCGCTTTACCATTCATCGTTACGCCTCGGACGACCCATCCTTTTATTTTCGGAAAAACGCTCTTTCTTCAAACTGCGGTTGTCATTCTCTTTGCTTTCTATCTTCCTCTTGCGCTCGCAGTTCCAAAATACAGGCCGCGTTTAACACCTCTTTTGCTTACTCTTTCGCTTTATCTTCTTGTTCTCGTGGTGGCTGCCGTTTTTGGTGTTGATCCGACTCGTAGTTTCTGGGGAACCGAAGAAAGAGGTATGGGTCTCGTTACACTTTTGCACCTCGGTGTCTTTTTTGTGATGATGCAGAGCATTTTTACAGGTTGGAACGATTGGCGCCGAATCCTTCGTCTTTTGGTAATCTCCGGCATCGCACTTTCTTTTATCGCGCTCTCCCGTCTCTGGGGCGTCAAACTCTATGGCGCAGATCTCGGGTTCCGGCTCTCGGGGACACTCGCCAATCCATCATTTTTTGCCGCTGTTTTAATTTTTGAGATTCTTTTCGCGCTTATCTTAGCCGTGAGAGAAAAGCAGCTTTCTCTACGCATTTTTTTTGGCATCGTGGCTCTTGGTCAATTTCTAATGCTTTTTTCAACTAAGACGCGAGGCGCTATCATTGGATTTTTGAGCGGATTTATTATTTTCGTTTTTTTGCTGGCATTGAAGAGCGGCAGGCGAGCGCGGGTAGGAGCAGTTCTGGTGTTGCTTGTCTTAATCGTTGCGGGTATATTTCTACGAATAAATCGCGACTCGGAATGGATCCGCAGCGTTCCGCCGTTAAGAAAAATTGCCCAAATTTCAGTTAAGGATTCCACCGCGCGGACTCGCCTTATTAGTTGGGAGAGCGCTTACATGGCGTTCCGCGTTCATTCTTTTCTTGGCTGGGGTCCGGAAAATTTTAACATCGCTTTCAACCGTTTTTATAATCCGGAACTTTTGGCCTATGGACGAGGAGAGACGTGGTCAGATCGTCCGCACAATATTTTTTTGGAGGTTGCGGCAGGCGCAGGAATAATAGGACTCATTGCTTACTTGGCGATTTTTGGCGTTACCGGCGCGCTTCTTTTGCGCAAGAACTTTGGCAAGTGGGAGTCGTCTCTATTCATTGCGGGTCTAGGGGCTTATTTTTTCCAGAATCTTTTTATCTTTGATACACCCAGTTCATTATTACTCTTCATTATTACCCTGGCTGTCATTGATTTGAGGTCAAGAAACAATGATTCAATTTCCAAGAAGCCGCCAGGCAAAGCAACTATGAAGGTCTCTGGTTTCCCGGAGGACAGAGCTATTGGAGCAAGAGCTTTATTTTTTACATTGCCATTGGCATTCGTTATTGTGTGGAAAATTGACGTACAACCAATGCGGGCAAGTTCAGCGCTCTCTACTGCCATGGCAGCTGCTTCCGAGCAGAATCCCTATCAAAGCCTGCCGTTTTTTAGGAACGCGCTTGCTACGCCATCACCCTATAAAACAGAAGCAAGGACAGAGTTTGCCAAGACCATCATGAGAATGGTTATTAACGGAAATATAAAAAAAGAAGATTTTGGGGACATTATTTCCAGTGCCGTAGAAGGGCTTAATTTGGCGATTAAAGAACATCCCCGTGATGTTTATCCGCATCTTCTCCTTGGGCGGCTTTATTCAGAGGCGGTATCATTTGATTCTTCGTATGCCCCGCTAGCTGAAACTGCTTTGCAAAAAGCGCTGGAACTTTCGCCAAATCGTCAGGAAATACTATTTGGCATTGCGCGGCTGGCTATTATTCAGGGTGACTTAGAGAAGGCAAAAGAAATTTACGCGCGGACAATTGTGCTTGAGCCGCGTGTCGGCGAAGCGCATATGTATTACGCCGTCCTTCTTAATGACACGGGGGAAAAGGAGGAATCCAAAAAAGAGATGGCGCAAGCGGCGCGTCTCGGTTATGTGGCAAGGAATCTTGACGAAGCATTGCTTCTGGCGCGCGCCGCATTGCGTGAGGGCGACTTATTGTGGGTTGTAGTTAATTTTAAAAATGCCGTTGATTTTGCGCCAAATCGCGCCGATCTTTACGCCCAGCTTGCCGTAGCGAATAGTGAATATTTGAAAATTTTAACTGATCCTAAGCACATTGAAACCGCAGTAAGAGAAGCCAGAGAAGCAGCGAAGAAGGCCGCTGAACTTGATTCTTCATACCAAAAAGAAGCAGAGCAATTTTTAAAAAATTTAGAAAAAAATTATTCACACACGTTGCCTTGACGGCGCAACCGGCACCTGATAACATAAAAATTGGGGTTGAATTATTCAACCCGCCGCGGTTCCGACGGATTCGGACAATGTACTTTACATCATAAAAGCGAAGGAGAACACTGATGCCAGCACGCACAATTACGGAGTTGTCCATTGGGATTCCGGATGAGCCGCTTCTTGTCGCTCGTGAGGCGCTTACCGACGGCGATGCTGTAGGTTTGAAGGACCCAAAAGAACTCGACTATTCCTCGCGAACTGGCGAACCGCAGGAGGTTGGTTACAACACCAATATAGAAAAACAGGCGCAGAAAGTAAGCTTTAGTAGCCAGAAAAAGATCGCCTCCCTCACCGTTCGGATTGCTAAACAAGGATCTCCGACTGATTCGATCAAGGTCGGGATTCAGGCAGATAGCAGCGGGAGTCCGTCTGGAACATTCCTGGCGTCGTTTACGAAAGCGGCCGCGGCGTTCACGAGTAGTACTGCATTTAGAGAGAATCTTGACGCCGTTGTGACACTTTCCGCAAATACGACGTATTGGATCGTTTTCGAGCGGACTGGTGCATTGAGCGACGTCAACTACTATCAGGCGCATGCCGTAGGCGGTTTTCCTTCCGGACAAGAGTCAAAGTATCTGTCCTCCAGTACATGGACCAATTCAACCATG
>ERZ1292645.504-Hain-H14-02um-R2-504-length-13899-cov-6_pt1 | contig 13899 bp, 12 predicted proteins | sample MGYA00564401_ERZ1292645 | MGnify/ENA primary metagenome ERZ1292645 (study PRJEB36523, sample SAMEA6512644) | groundwater metagenome | collected 2019-01-09 | study: AquaDiva: Metagenomics assemblies of 32 groundwater samples | reverse complement strand
TTCAAAACTATCCCTTTTTGGTGTACTTGTCCTGACGCTTGGTGTCTTTGTCGCGGTACAAGGAGCACTCCAGCAACAGGATACACGCCAACGAGCTACAGTAACAAATTTGGTTCAGAATCCCTCCTTTGAAAGTGGGATAGGTGGTTGGCAATTTAATAAACGGGCAGGGGATGGCAGTTTTTCAACAACCACCAGTAGCCCTTCTGATGGAGCGACTGCCGGACAAATTGCGATCACGGCATCAACAGGAAATGCTTCAGATATTGAACTTGCCCAATATGGTTTACCTATCACGTCAGGACAGACCTACACCGTTGTTTTCTTTGCAAAAGCTTCAGCAAATAGAACGATCAATACCGTTATTCAGCAGTCCTCAAGTCCTTTTACGGTCTATAAAAACCAAACATTTTCTCTAACAACAAATTGGCAGCAGTTTACGTACAATTTTGTCGCTCCATCGACACAATCAAATGTCTTTATTGGTTTCCAAATGGCAAATGCGACAGGAACTGTATGGCTTGATAATGTCCAGTTTTACCAAGGCTCTCCAGTTGCTCTTCCAGCAGCTCCAACTGGTCTAACGGTTACTCCCGGTAATACGACAGCAAACCTCACCTGGAATGCTGTCTCTGGTGCTACCGGCTATTATATTTACTATCGCGATGTGACCGCTAACCCAGCTGCTGCTTTTAGCAAATGGGAAAATCCTGTCACTGGTACTACTGCAATTTCTCAGTGGATGACCAATGGCCACAAATATGAGTTCAAATTGACAGCTTTTAATGCTTCCGGTGAAGGTCCTGCATCAGCTGTCGTCTCAGTGACTCCTGTCGGCGTTACTCCTACAAATACATCAACGCCTACACCTACAAAGACACCAACGCCAAGTCCTACCAAGACACCTACCCCTACACCCTCACCAACTAACCAGCCTCCAACGGCAACCCTTATGCCCTCAGCAACGAGTGTGCCAAATGCAACACAACTTGGTTTAGTCCTCAGGCTTCACGGAATTGGTAAAGGTGGGGACAGTCAGGCTCCAAATAGCACTGGAAACATGAACCCATTACATCCTCAGCGTACTGTTGCAATTGAAATTTACAATGCACAGAATCAACTCGTTTTGACAAAACAGGGTACAGTTACTTTTGATACGACAACAGGCAAATTTGCTGGAAACGTTGCTCTTGGCACAGGACTCGGGAATGGTGTATATACTGTTCGAATAAAGCCAGAACAATTTATCAGTGCAATAGTCCCTGGAATTCAAACAATTACGGTAGGGCAGGTTAATCAATTACCTGAAACGACCTTCATTACTGGAGACATTAACGATGATAACCAAATTAATATTCTTGACTACAATATCTTAATGGGTTGCTACTCAGATTTTGAACCAGCAAAGAGTTGCACCGTTGAGGACAAAGTACGTGCAGACCTTGATGACAATGGAGAAGTAAACTTAGATTTGAATTTATTTCTTAGAGAATTGACCACTAGAGGAGGGCAGTAGACGTGCGTCGTACCACTTCCTCTCCACATATCTCTCTTCATAATCTTTTTCTTTATAGTAGTTTTACTCTCTTTATCCTGACCACCATGTTTACGGTGTATAGTACCTCCTTCTCTGGTATACAGACAGAGACCCGATCCCGAGCTGAGGAAGTTGCAGTACAGGAAGAAATAGTGGAACCTAAGCAGCCAGTAGGTCAGACGAGTGGATGGTTGCTTGTTTTTGCCGATGAATTTGCAGGAACGACACTTGATACTGCCAATTGGTCGACTGGATGGTTTGGGACAGGCATTACGAAGCCTGCCAATGTTGCCGAAACGGCTGCCTATGATCCTGAACAGGTTCGTGTCACCGATGGCAACCTCAATCTAACAACAGTGACAAATTCGGTTACGATCGAAGGCAAGACCTATCCTTACCGCACCGGTGTCATCAATAGTAATGGAAAAAAACACTTTACGCATGGTTATTATGAGGCACGTATTTTTCTTCCTGCAGCCGAGAATCAAGTTGCGAATTGGCCAGCGTGGTGGATGACTGGTCAGAATTGGCCAACTGATGGCGAGATTGATATCCTTGAAGGATTAGGAGGAAAAGCTTCCTGGCATTTCCATTCTTCACAAGGAGCCCCAGGTGGTGATGCCCCAGGTGATTATACTGGCTGGCATACGTTTGCTGCGGATTGGAAAGCAGACAGCATTGTTTACTATTATGATGGGGAAAAAGTGGGTGAAGTAGCCTCAGGAGTAACCAGTTCTCCACTGTATCTGATCTTGGGTAATCAGATTGGTTCTTGGGGAGGCCCACTGCTGGTCCCATCCACCATGCAGGTTGATTATGTGCGAGTGTGGGAACAAGTCCCAGATACTGAAGAAGAAAACAGAAATACTATTATTGAAAGTGAAAAACCAGAAGAGATAGAAGACTATTTTGAAGTCATTGGTGATTGTGAGAAAAACGACACCTGTCCCAAGCAAGCCTCTGGTTCTAGTGACGCAACAAACGAAGTTGCACAGGAACTAAGCGAAATCACGCAGAAGCTTCAAGATCCAGATAGTACCGATGAAGAAGTGAAAGGGTTGCTTACCCGAGTGATCACACTACTGCAGGATCTCAATAGTAATGAAGAGGGTGATAGAAAAGAATCTGACCAGAGGCAAACAAAAAAAACTGAACAAAAACCTCGAGTAGAAAAGGGACTGGCGAACCGTTGTGTTGAAGCAGTAAGTGGCTACGTTACTCCACAGGAAAGGTAGATAAGCTCATCAATTTGACATAGGTGTCAATTTCTTACCCGCACATATTGTTTTATACTTATTTTCTATGACGAGAAGTGAAGGGCCGCCAACAAGAAATGACGGTGGTATGCCACAAGGAATACAAGATTTTTTAAGTGCTGAATCTGCGGTAATAGGAATACCTTTCAATGCTGCAAGAGAAAAAGAAAAATTAACGACAAGTTTAGATGGTGCAGGAGACGCACTCTTACATACATCCCTCTATGGTGTCACTTTGTCCACAAGCGAAAAAATTATCTTAGGAACGAACATGTTGCTTGGGACGCGTTTGGGTACGCAAGAAGTTCCTGTAATAGCTGGAAGTGCCTTTGGAAAACTTTCAGCAGCAATTGAAGTGGGGGCTGACAGAGCGGAAGGAAGTTTGCTTCGTGAATTTTATTTAGCTTTAGGTGCTGCTTCCGATCAGCCAACTCCAGAAAATTGGAATGATATACGAAACACCTGGAGAGATGTTGTCCGTCATGGTGGACGTGTCATTCCAACATATTTACAAGAAGGACATAGATTACGTGGTGTTGGCATAGCTGTTATGCCTGGTGATCCAAAAGGGAATCAACAAGTTCTTGACGAAGGATGGGAAAAAGAGCCTACGAACGCCTTCTTCAGTGCTTCTCGAGCACTGCGTCTAAATAGACTAAAGTAATACTGTACGCTTTTTATTTTCCTATTTATTGACAGAAATAAGCAACGCCATTATTGGTTGTCAATTAGTGACGACACGTATTTACTTGCTGTTGAGTTTTTAGTACAATGGTCTTTCTTTATGGCAACAAGTAGTGAACATCTTGCCCCAGGCGTAAGCGCCTGGTTCTCTAAGAGACCCCGAGGAGCAGGTATTGAGGCTCGTAGTCCCCGCGTAGTAGAAAGGATACCACTTCCTGTAAGGGACAGACTACCCAAAACTTCTTCTGGTGAACCAGATACCGCTGCAGAGCAAGCTAAGGGTGCAAAAGAAGCATGGAGAAAAGTAGTTGCTGCTCTTGGTTCGCGTGTGGATATGGGTAGGGAAAATATTCTGGGAGAGAGTATTTCACCTTCAAGTGTTGTTGGTCGACTACTTCGGGGGGCAGGGCATATTGAGCCTAGTACCGATGATTCAGGAATCGTTTATGCTCATTCAGCAGAACAAGATCTGGATAATACTGCAACGATGCATAGCGATGAAAGGGTAAGAGCTGTGGCACAGGCACATCTAAGAAATCATGACCCAAGAAGAATGGGCGATGCAGTATATCTTACCTATATTGATTCAGATAATCCTGACTTGCAGCTTATGGAGGAACAAGGAGGCAGTATTGGTGTCTTGATTGTGCGTCCAGTCCTTGCTCGATTTGGACAAGAAACAAAAAAGGGATATCTACGACCAACAAGGACTACCTGGTTGGCTACGAATCTTGGTGGTCTTCCTGGAAGATTCGCTGTCCCCGAAGCTATAAACTTACGTCAAGCAGATGCAAGGAGGCAATTTTTAACAGAGGTTGTGGGCACTGAATTTGGTCAAAATAGTGCTAAAATAGCTCATCTCAACGAAGGAGAACTCCTAGCAGTTGAACATAATGGATTAAGAGTTGCTCTTTCCCCTGGTGACAGGATGACGTTATCCCTAACAGAGACCAGTATGCGAGGATTTCCTCAATAACTCAACCTTTTGTCATTGACTTATCTGTCATGGTGTCTTACCTAAAAATCCTGTATACTTTTATCTTGAAGAGAAAAGTATCAATCATCTATGCCAAGAGCAGAACAACCCCCACAACCCTCAAGAGTACAAAGTGAGCCCGAGACAGAAGCGAGCTCTGCCGTTACTGATCCTAGAAGAAGGCGGGGCGTAGATCGCCGTAGACTCTTTCTCGGAGTTGCAGCAGTAGGTATATTGAGTTCGGCAGCCTATTCTGAGACTGGACCTGATGGACCTGATGGACCTGAAACGCCCTCCGAAATAATTGATCAGTTAGGTAGGGAAATACGAATAATCGCTCAATTTAAACCTTTTGCAGTCACAACAGTTGCTGAACAGCAACAAAATCCGATTTGGAAAACATTGAACTCTATTATTCCCCCGAATTCGGAGTTGTCGCCAGATCAAGCCTTAGACCCATTAGACCCAAAAATGGTAATCTCAATGTATGCGGTAACGGCAGCGGCAACAAACGCCTCAGCTGTAGGTCTTTTTACAGGAGAAGATCGTGTAAATGAAAAACCGTGGGGAATTGTTCATTTGCAAAGACTTCCGGATCCAACAACAGATGCTGATGCAGCAGCTCCTCCGATTCGTATAAGGGCATTGTTCCCACTTACTAGAGCAGGAAGTCCTACCGAAAGTCCTACAGGAAGTACTACTACTACTACTACTACTACTGAGCCTGGTTCACCCACAGCAGCAAGTTCACCTTCGATAACGGATGTACAGTGGATATTTGCAGAATGGAAAGTTACTGATACTGCTCCTATAGCAACAGTAAGCCTTGCCACGGGAGATGACTACAGGAGGTTAAAAGGTGCTATGCAAGGGGTTCTTTCGTCACATAAAGCCGAGGAAGAGTAATGGTTATTCGATATCTCTATCGGCTACCTGCTTCACCATCTCTCTCGCTGCTGCAATACGTTCTTGTCGGGCGTCAATTTCTTCTGGTTTTGCCGGTATAGCATCCCGTTCTGCAAGGAGGTCAAGGAGAAGATTGTTATCAAAGGTTACTTCACCAGGAGCAGGTTCTTGCGAATGATCAGGAGTCACTTGTAGTCTACTGAAGTAGTTGCTTGAAAATCCTTCTGCCGTTTGTAGCCAGACATTTATGCCCCAACCAACTTCTTGAGATTGACGAAGCGTGCTTGGCGCGGCAACATGCGTAAGGTCTTGATCCCCTGCAAGAAGTGCGATGCATAGAGCTACACCTTGTATGCGATCAAGCTCTTTTGTAAGAGAAGGATTTTTATTTCCCAGTCTCGTTTTTTCCGTAAGTAGTTGTTCAGCAAGTGAGAGCATGTTGGCACTGGTTACGGGAGCTTGTGCTTCAATGGGATATCCTACGCCAGCAACTGTTGCATATAGTGGGACAGTTGCTTCTGCTAAGAGCGCGTTATACTGTTTCGTTTTTTCACCAGTAACTCTCGTGATTGCTGCAATTCTAGAAAAGAGCATGTCAGCTTTAGAAAAATGGGGTTGTGCATGTCCATCTTCTTGTGCCAGAGTAAGACCCAGCTCAAGATGCATCCAGGCAAGCGAAGCTATCTCATGTGGTTCAAGTTCGTTTCTTTGGTTTGCTCCATCAAGAAGCGTTATAGCATGGTGTAATTTTGCACTACTACTTCGCAACGGAAAACGTGGTGCAAGATTTTCGTACCATCCTAATGCTTCCTCAGGAGTATGTATCGTGGTTTCAATAGAAGTATCAACAACATCCGTTGTCAGTTGCTCAGTCAGTGAGGCTTCAATTCTTTCTGTAACTGTATGTAGATGCCTATCTCTTACTTGAGCATTTCGTCCAAGTCTATCAAACTGACTGTTTGCAGCAGTAAAAGCAGATTGAGTCCTGGCGCTACGTATAGCGTTAGCAAAGCGTGCTTGTTTAGCATAGTCAATGACTGCTTGCAGGGTTCCATACGGATGGGCAGCGTTATAGCCGCTTTGCGATAAGTCAGTCGGATCTACATGAAGCATATCACCTTCGGATCCAACATGGACACCAAATTCATAACCTTTGGCTAAATCTATAATAGAGAGATGCAATCTGCTGCTCGGATCTACACTTGCATCCCAAAATCGGGGAGAAGTAGGAGACACTAAGAAATTAGGATCACCATTTAAAACGGTAAGTGCAGTCAGAGAGTGCAGAAAGGTCTGGTCATGAGAAGTCTTAGATTTTTTTACATAGTCTAGTGCAGCTTCTGAAAATGTTCCTTGAGCTTGTAATGCTGTACTTCGTGCTTTGTCTAATGCGTCATCGTCAGGAATGCCATACATCGCTTGAAGAGGAGGGATACTAATACTGGCTAGTTTTGCTTGCAGTTGTAATAATTTCGTGGCAGTAGTATCTTTTGCTAGAACATCAAAAGCACTCTGCGCTTGCTGGAAATGAGGCATCACCTCATCACGTGGGACACTTGGTCGTATGCCACGATTTAATTCGTGGAAACGGGAATAGCCTGTCTCCACATTTATCCATGCAGCCGTGAATCTTCTTTGTGGAGTGGTTTTACCGCCAAGGATCTCTGTACGCCATTTTTGTAACAGAGGAGAGGGAATCATTCCCATGGGAACCAATGATCCCACATCCAGATAGGCATTCTCTGCCAGAAAGGCGAGCTGTTCATTTTCAGCCGAGTGTGGTGCTTGTTCTCCTCTTGGCATAAGCTCTCGCGAATTATACCGAATAAAAGAGTAAATAAACAGAGGTTTTTCATCCTGGCAAAATGCTTTCCAATTTGCTATCATAAGCTTCATGCAATTTCATCGTAAAGTACTTGCCAATGGTCTTCGAGTGATTACCATCCCCATGCCTTCTCTTGAAAGTGTCACGGTTCTTGTCATGGCAGGAGCTGGTAGCCGCTACGAAACTAAGAAGAACAGTGGTATTTCCCATTTCCTCGAACACATGGCTTTTAAGGGGACACAGAAGCGTCCAACTGCGATGGATATCTCCTCATTGATTGATGGTATGGGTGGTGAGTTCAATGCGTTTACGGGCAAAGAAACCACTGGGTATTACATCAAATCCGCCAAGGACAAAATGGAAACCTCAATTGATGTGCTTTCTGATATGCTGTTGCATTCCAAATTTGATCCAGCTGAGATCGACAAAGAGCGGGGAGTAATCATTGAAGAAATCAATATGTATGAAGACATGCCTGCGCGAAAAATTGGAGATATCTATGAGCAGCTTCTTTACGGAGATACCCCAATGGGTTGGGATATTGCCGGGGAAAAAGCGATCATTCAGGCGATCAACCGAGGAGACTTTCTTGCGTATATGGGCGAGCTCTACAGCGCAAGCAACCTGACTGTTGTTATCGCTGGAGGATTTGACCCGAAGAGAGCCAATGAACTGGTTGAGAAGTACTTCTTTGAGATGAAACGATTCGATACGAAACAGTTTGTATCACTTAAGGAAGCACAGGAAAAGCCGGAAGTCTTGGTCAAAGAGAAAAAGACTGAACAGATTCACATCGCCCTTGGGTTTCGCACGGTGTCGGTGCATTCTGACAAACGGTACACTTTGTCAGTGCTTTCCGCGATTCTCGGTGGTGGGATGAGTAGTAGACTGCTCCATGAGGTTCGTGAGAAACGGGGACTGGCATACTATGTCAGAACTCATGCTGACGAATATGCAGATGCTGGAACGCTGGTCAGTATGGCGGGGATTGATCCGAAGCGGGTCACTGAGGCAATTGCCGTGATCGTTGAAGAATATGCTCGGGTATCTCGTGGGGAGATGAGACTTACCGATGAGGAGTTTACCAAAGCCAAAGAATATATGAAGGGGCACTTTGTTCTGGATCTGGAAGATAGTCGTTCGGTGGCTGGATTTTATGCGCATCAGGAGCTTCTTGAGGACAAGATCGAGAATCCTGATGAGGTGATTGCCGAGATTGAAAAAGTAACCAAGGATGATGTGGAAGCAGTTGGGCAGGAGTTCTTCAAAGAAAGTGGGCTCAATCTTGCCTTGATTGGACAATTTGAAGATAGACAGAAACTCACGAAGTTGTTAAAATTGTAAGGAGAGTTTCAGAGTGTATACATATTCGTTATTCTGGTAAGCTGTGCAAACAGCGCATCCAGAATCAAAAAAGTAGATGCTGGACAAGCCAGCATGACGGTTTTCAAATAAACTCTGAGAAAAATTTTATCAGAAATTTAGCATGACAGCTTAAAAATATGGAACAAACAATCGTACTCGTAAAACCAGATGGCGTCCAGAGGGGACTGATCGGTGAGATTATTTCTCGTTTTGAGCACAAAGGGCTTCGTCTGGCAGGTATGAAGATGATTAGCCTCAGTGATGCGACGCTTGACCAGTGGTATGCACATCATAGTGATAAGCCATTCTTCCCATCCCTCAAGTCGTACATGAAGTCCTATCCAGTCGTCGCCATGCTCTGGGAGGGGATTGATGCGGTGTCTGCGGTACGGCTGATGATTGGAATAACCAAGGCTCGTGAGGCCGCACCTGGAACGATCAGAGGAGACTTTGCGATGAGTCAGCAGTTTAACCTCATCCACGCTTCAGAAACACCAGCCGATGCAAGCAAAGAAAAGGGACTCATCTTTGCTGAAGAAGATGTGTTTGATTGGGAAAAGAGAGAATACGAAGATATCTACGCCTCAGACGAACGGAAGAAATAAATTCTTAGAACGCCGCTATCCACGTATGAGTGAACGCATGAGAGACATTCAAGTAATGGGCCCCCGTTGTTCAGGGACAAATGTGGTAGATAGTATGGCACGCAAAAATTTTCTTCATGTTCGTGTCCTCAAAACTGATGATGCCGAAGGAACTGATAACTATGGGTGGAAACATATGCCACCCGGACAAGAATTTCGGGTATACGTAGATGGTCATTGGGTCAAAGAAGATGGGTTAGCAAATTATGCAAGTTTGGTAGGTGATAAAAAGAACCTTATCCCACGTCAGCGAATCCCTATGCGAGATCCCCGGTATGCTGGTGTTGATGAAGCTGGGGATCCTTACATCAAAAATAATGTTATGCAACCCAACGATGATGATCTTGCGCACACACTTTTTATTGTCGTAGAAAGAAATCCATTAGACTGGCTCCGTTCAATTCATGAACAACCGCATCATGCGCTGGACCTTTTTGATATTCGTGATCGTGAGGGACTTCCTTTTGAGCGCTTTATACAGGAGCCATGGCGTACCTGGGAAGGTACAGCATATATGGAAGATCCAGATCCAGTTGATAAGGGCAAAAGAGAGAAATGGAAAAAGAAACGGGTAGTAGAAGATCAAGCAAGTATTTTTGTGCATAGAAGCGAAAGCCTTACACTGTTTGAACAGTTGCAAGAAGAAGTCCCAAATGTGGTTTTTGTTCACCATGAAGCAGTAGACAGGAATCCTGAGCAGGTGATGCGTCAAATAGCAGCAGCGTATGGTATCGAGCGTGATGAACAGTTTAGGGGAATATCTACCTATAAAGGTCAGGGACAACGACCATTTGTTCAAAAGACATATGATCCCTTTTCGCAAGGTAATTTAAAGAATGTTATCGAAAATATCGATTGGACAGTTGAGTCTCGGACAGGATTTACGGTGCCAAAAGAAGTGCAGGGGAGGACAGAATATGCTGAGGGTGTATTAAGAAACCCCAGTACGCTTGTTGTTTTTGATTCTTCAAAACAGCTAAGGATGTATAGAGATGGAGAATTGGTAGGAGTGGATAGCGATTGATGTTACCTTGTAGATGCTACCTTTTATACAATCTTACTGTATTTCATGGTAAAATACGAGAGATGCCCCTGTAGCTCAATGGATAGAGCAGACCCGTCCTAAGGGTAAGATGGAGGTTCGATTCCTCTCGGGGGTACTCGATATGAATAGGCAGCTTATTATTCTTAATTTGTTTTTTGTGGCGATTGTTGTTGTCTTGGGTTATCTCTTTTTTTCTCCATCACCAGCATTTATTCCTAGGCAAAATACTGATTTTATTACACGATCAGAAGATACTTTTCTGCTCAGGGGCAAACCTTATCGCTTTACTGGTGCAAATAATTATTATGTCATCTATAAGCCGAGTGGCATGGTCGATGCTGTCTTTGCCACTGCCGCAAAAAATAATTTGAGCGTTATTCGTACGTGGGGGTTTGTGGATATTGGCAAGCAAGACGGTTCAGAGTCGATCGACGGTAAGGGGAAAAAAGAAGCTGTCTATTTCCACTATTGGGATGGGCGCCGTCCTGTCCTTAATGAGGGAGATACCGGATTAAAAAAACTTGACTATGTATTATATCAGGCACACGAGAAAGGTATACGGGTGGTTCTGCCGTTAGTCAACAACTGGAAGGACTTTGGTGGCATGGATCAATATGTCCGTTGGCGGGGGGGCAAGTATCATGATGCGTTTTATACAGATGAAACGATTAAAGGCTGGTATAAAAACTACGTAAAAACTCTTCTTAATCGGGTAAACACCTATACGGGTATTGCCTACAAAGATGATCCGACGATTTTGTCCTGGGAGCTTGCGAATGAACCTCGTTGTGCGGGCAGCGGTGACTATCCTGCTTCTGAGAGCTGTACGCCTGATACCATTGCCAGTTGGGCAGATGAAATGAGCAGCTATATAAAAAGTATTGACCCCAATCATCTTGTCGGTGTTGGCGATGAAGGGTTTTACTGTATCGCGGGTGCTACTGATACTACTGAAGATTGCTCGGAGGGAGATTCGCTGAAGTATGGCTCACTGCCACAGATTGATTATCTCAGTTTCCATCTGTATCCAGATAAATGGGATAAGTCAGAAGCTTGGGGAACGTCATGGATCAAAACGCACCTGCAAGGAGCCAAAATCATTGATAAGCCAGTAATGCTTGGAGAATTTGGCCACAGTGTTCCTGAGGGGCGTACAGAACTCTATAAAGGGTGGCTAGAACTCTTTACGCGTGATGGGGGTGATGGGCTGTTTGTCTGGATGTTGGCTGATAAAAAAACTGATAATGAGCTATACCCTGATTATGATGGCTATACGGTGTACTGTCCAAGTGATGAGTGTAATATGCTTAAGCAAGGAACCAAATTACTTGCCAAAGCTCCTGCTGAAGTAATCACTGATGTCCTTCCTGCCTATGATCGTTGGGAAGCTGCATCTGCTGAAGCAACGCTTGTGGAAGGAAAAGAACGAGGTCTGACGGGGTATTATTTCGCTGGAAGATCTTTGGGTGGTGTCCCTGTGTCACGAATTGATCCACAGATTGATTTCTCTTGGGATGCTGCTGCACCTGATCGGACTATTCCTTCTGATAACTTTTCTGCGCGTTGGACAGGATATATCGTGCCCAAACAGTCACAGAAGTACACCTTTTATACTCGTCACGACGACGGAGTAAGGTTTTGGATTAATGGGAAACTTCTTATCGATGCGTGGAAAGCAGGGGAAGTTGTTGAAAACAAAGCAACCTTTTCACTAAAAAAGGGAAAGAAGGTCGCAATTATTCTGGAGTATTTTGAAAAAGAAGCATCAGCGAGTTTGCAATTATTGTGGAGTAGTAAGTCGACCAAAAAAGAAGTGATACCCTCAGAGCAACTCCTGCCTTTCTAGAGTTTTCGCCCGACACGAAAAATGTTTTCCAGCAGTGTTGTGCTATTTTTGTCATCCCGCACTTGATGCGGGAATCCAGACATTTTAAGCGCTGGATCCCTGGTTTGCGGCCAGGGATGACAAGAAAGATTTTCAAAAACTAAATAATTTTATGGGGTCAGGTGGCCTATACAGGTGTTGCTGTTGTCGTCACTGTTGGTACCATCGGGACAGATAGTACCAGACCAAATAACACCATTGATATCAGTATTAGTCATATCCGCACCAGTCAAATCTGCAAACGTTAAGTCTGCTTCTGTTAGGTTAGCATTTGTAAAGTTAGCATTAATCCAAATCGAATTCCTCATAGGTGCGCTTGTCATATTCGGGAGTTCGGTTGTGAAGGAGGTTACCGCTGATTGTGAGCCAAATGAGATTGGATTAAGTGATTTGGTCAAAGGCGTCAAGAGATTTTTGAGCTGTTCGTCACCGCTGATGTCTGAATGGTTATAGTGCTTTCTCCTGAGCTAACTTCTTTTGAAGATCTTTAAATTACTGAAAATTACTGATTGACATTTTTTCAGAGCAGTAGTAACTTAATTGTAGATATGCCAAAGAAGCAATACTATCATTCCCTCGTTATTCTTTGTGTATCATTTTTCGTTGGTATCCTCGGAGCAGTAATTGGCACCTTTGTCGTAAGCGCGCACGGTGGCGATACGAGTAAAATTCATGCATGTATAAAAACCACATTGTTAAATGGTCCAAACATTCGGATCGTTGATGCAAATACGAATTGTAACAACAACGAAACAGCACTTGATTGGAACATCCAAGGTGTCCCAGGACCATCTGGTCCTCCAGGGCCCACAGGCGTACCAGGAGGAAGCTCTTCTGTAACCTGTTCAGTCTGTAGAGGCAAAGATATTATAGCTCGTACGCAGACTACAACTCTATCTGGGATAAATCTTGATTTTGCTATATTAAATAATGCACAAATATTTGGTGAAGATTTTAGTAGCTCTTCTTTTGTTCATGCTATTTTAGCTTTAGTTAATGCTGGCAGCAATAATATTTCCGGGGCAGCTAATTTTGCAAATACAAATTTAACTGACACTAACTTATTTGGAGCAAATATGCATGGGGTGAATTTTTCAGGTGCTAATTTAACTCGCGCATATCTACGAAATACTGATTTGACAGGTGCAAATATGGCTGGTGCTGATCTTACTGATGCTACATGGGACAACACTTTCTGCCCCGACGGCACCAATTCTAATGACAACGGAAACACTTGTGAAGGGCATTTAAATCCGTAGTTAGAATTGGTTTTTCCTCTCTCGATATGCCTTTCTTTTCCGATACAGCTCCAGAGAATGCAACTCTAACTGGTGTTGTAAAGTTTGGACTTAGTTATAAATATCAAGGAACAGTACCAACAGGTAATAGACAGTTTAGTATGGATTTTAATTCGGCAGACCTTCACTTTAATGCAACAATGGTTAATTCTCTTGTTATTTATAGTGGACTAGGAGTACTCACAGGCTCAGGGACTATTAACGGAGCAGGGAACTATAACTTTTTAATTGTAGGAAGCGAGGAGACCAATATGATCAGAATTCAAATTAGAGACCAAGCAGAAAATGTTATTTATGATACACAACATGGAGCTCCTGTTACTGCCACCCCAACAACTTCTATAACCGCAGGAAATATTTTGGCTCACTAAACAGACACGCAGTTTGAAAGTAGTTCTTTTTTTGATGATATTTTTCAACTCCAGATTTATAGACGAGAGTACTGTCCTCCTTCTTGTCATTCCCGCGAATGCGGGAA
>ERZ1292645.503-Hain-H14-02um-R2-503-length-13902-cov-6_pt1 | contig 13902 bp, 11 predicted proteins | sample MGYA00564401_ERZ1292645 | MGnify/ENA primary metagenome ERZ1292645 (study PRJEB36523, sample SAMEA6512644) | groundwater metagenome | collected 2019-01-09 | study: AquaDiva: Metagenomics assemblies of 32 groundwater samples | reverse complement strand
ACCGACATTATAGCGATTGTCCGGCTCAAAAGTGACCCCCCACCCATTACTCCTAAACTTGCCAGGGTAAATCCTAAAAAGAAACTGCCAGAGTCCCCCATGAATATACTGGCTTGTGTCCAATTATACCTTAAAAAACCCAAACTTGCCCCTGCCAGTCCAGATGCCAACACACCCCACTCTCATTGGCTTGTCTGGATAGCAACAGCTAAATACGATGACTATGCTATAAAAGAAAGGCCTATAGCCAGCCCATCCATATTATCTATCGCATTTATTGCACTGATAACCCCGACAATCCATAAGATGGTAAGGACTAAATTGATGTAAGGATTTTTGAATAGATTTAAGGAAACGCCATAACTTGATAAGACGAGTGCTACCAGAATGAGCGCCAATAATTTTAATGTAGCAGGAATACCTTTAAGGTCATCTATAAATCCTATAAGCAGAACTATAAACCCGCCTATTAAAACTCCTATCTGCTGATTAGAAAGTTTTACTACGCATAATAAGGCAAGGGAATACGCTATGTATATACCAATGCCTCCGAGTCTCGGTGTGGGTTTTGTATGGAGCTTTCTCTCGTTAGGCTCATCTACCACCCCAATTTTTAAGGATATAAACCTGATTAAGGGTGTAAGCAAAAATGCCAGACAGAAGGATATAAGAAGTATTATTGTATATCTTATCAGCCACATCTGCATATCTATAGTTTTCCTGTCAAGACCTGCCTGCTGTTCGGGCCGCAATTAAACAGGAGGTCTATCACTGACATATTTGGTATAAATGGTTCATATACCTGTTCGTATACCGGATGGACGAACTCTTGAAATATGCACCTTATGCCATTCTCCTTGAAACGTTCCTCTGATATATAATCCTGCCCGTGCTTACCATGAACATAGGAATCCGCATCTAATTTCTTGCAGATATCTATTATAAGGTCTGTCCCTTTACCTTCTGCCTCTAATTGGGTTGATTTTATAATTTTTACATTTATCAGGAGTTCTTTCAATACGTATCTGATGATGGTTTCACTCAAGTCTATTAAGAGGTTCCATTCCTTTTTATATGTATCTTCAAAGAAGTCTGCATACTTACTGAAATACGGGGCTTTCTTATAATTGATTACCATGGATTTCCAGTGTTTGTCCCGCCAGTCAACGTCGTTGTTTATCCGTGTCTCCAATATCTTTTGATGGTATCTGCCTTTCGTCAGCACAGGGACAGTAAGCCATGTCCACCCGGAATGCGTCCTTATCTTATTGCGGTTCATCCACCCGAATTTTCCCCTCTTTACAAACTGGACGTTGTCTACGATAACAAAACATTCACTCATAGCCGCTTTATGGAAAAACCCTGAATAAGGGAGATAATTGGGTTGATGTCCTGTTACTATCACTTATCCTTTACACACCTCACAGACTGTGTCCTGTATTTTTTTAATCTCATCTTCATGGAGTCCCGGATATATGGGGATAGAGATAATTTCTTTAAACGCCTTTTCAGTATTTGGGAACCCGCTGTTATCCATCCCGAGATACCTGTGCAGCGGCATAAATACAGGTCTTTTAACCTCTATCCCTTTGGAGAGAAATGCTTTCTTTATCCCGCTTATATCCCCTTTTACCCTTATAACATACCTGTAAAATATATGGTCTCTATCTAACTTCACCTCAGGCACATCTATGCCCATTTGTAAAAATCTCTTATTATATGATTCTGCAATCTTCTTACGAATTTGTATAAAAGATTCCAGACGTGCAAACTGGCTCAGACCCAAAGCTGCCTCTAAATCCATCATCTTATAATTGTACCTCAGGATATAATCTTTGCGTTCATCAAATTCACGTAAGTCCCTCACCCTGTCTAATATGGTGCGGGAAGAAGATACGAGCATGCCGCCATGTCCTGTAGTTATCATCTTTGTGGCATAAAAAGAAAATATGGAAACTGTGCCAAATTTACCTGCTAATCTACCTTTGTATCTTGAGCCTAAGGACTGGGCACAATCTTCAATAACCGGGATGTCCAACTTTAATATATCTTCTAAATCTCCCGGCTGGCCAAATAGATGCGGAAGGACAATGGCTTTAACGCGGGGGGTGAGTCTTTTCTTAATACTATCAGCATTAAGATTAAAATCTATTGAATCTATATCAGCAAGTCTTGCTTTTAAACCGGCAAGTTTCACTGCATTGAGAACTGCCGCGCATACAAAACTCGGGATAAGGACCTCATCCCCGTCTTTCAGCCCAAGTGCCAGGAGTGCCAGGTGGAGCGCTGATGTACCTGAATTTGTTGCAACTGCCCCTTTTGAACCTAAAAAGGCTGCAAATTTGGATTCAAACTCTTCTACTTTTGGACCCTGTGCCAGGTAACCAGACTTTAGGACAGACTCTGCCGCCGTTCTATCGTTTATGTCAATCGTAGGTCTTGAGTGGCTTATCACAACACAAACCTGTAACACATAAATGCCTCTGCTGCCTCTACAGATATGTCGCGTCCTCTGACCCTGACCAAATTTTCCAGGTTTTCTAAACTGCAGTGATGTAACGAAGGTTTTATCTGGGACCTGTGAAAGGAGAGCGCCTTGAGTTTTACATCAATATATTTTGATATATCTACATAGAAATTGGGATGGAATTTTTCTCTCTCTACATTCCAGAAAAGGGTGGGATTGTCATAAGCCAGGACAATATTCTGAAATGGCTTAATATGGGGTAGATGCGGACGGCAGGCAGTAAATCCTGCATGGAAGACTGCACAGTGGTCCTGGTTGTAAGATATAGCCGGCAGGGCTATTATAGTAGGCTTCACTTTATCTATGGATACGGAACTGTCTCTCTCAATAATACTTATGAGGTCCCGCCTTGACATCGTGTCCAATCTAAGGTGGTGCTCAGTATCCTTTAAGGCTATATCATAGCCATCCACCTTCAGAAATTTTGCTGTCTCTATAAATTCTTCCTCACGGGTCTTGCATTTTACCATTGTATCCCTGCCATCGTAGTGTTTAAGGTCGCCTATAGAAATAACCATTATATACACCTTGCCTCCAAGGTCCTTAATCTTTGCAATGGTGCCGGCGCACCCGAATGCCTCATCATCAGCATGCGGTGAGACTACTAATAGTGTTTGTTTGGCTAAAAAATCCGAATTTCCATGCTCTTCCATATATCCTCCATTTTACTTCTTATCAAACTCCTGGGATTTATTAAGATAATCCTCGTAACTCATATTCCCTGATATTTCCATCCTGACAGTAGCGAGTCTATCAGATAGGTAAGGGTGGGTCCTCGCATAATTTAGCTGTTTGATAGGCTCCTTTTTTTCTATCTCTTTTAATTTATTTAAAAAACTCACCATTGCATTAGGGTCATAACCAGCCAATTTCGCATACTTCACCCCTAACTTATCCGCAAGGAGTTCATCTTCCCTTGAATAAGCAAGGAATAATTCGGCTAAGGCTATATCTGCATTCTCACGCGTCTGGCTATCTCCAGAATTTATCATTAGTATTCTCAATATATTAATTCCAAGTGCACCCTGGAGTTTTTTTACGCTGTGCTTGGCGGCAACATGACCAACCTCATGGGCTATTACGCAGGCGAGCTCATCATCAGAACCCGCCTTATCAATAAGACCCTTGTTGACATAGATATATCCACCAGGCAGTGCCATGGCATTTACCTCTTTCTCGTTCAAAACTGTAAAATGATATATAATATCCCTCCTGTCAGATACATTGGCTATACGCTCCCCTATGTTATTTATCCGCTCCTTAATCTTATCATCTTCTACCACCTTGAACCTATCTTCAACTGCCCTTGATATAGATTTCCCCATCTTTACCTCTCTATCATTAGAGATGAGTATAACCTCTTCCTGCTCTGTGGCGAGATTATATTCAGTGGCACAGCCGCTGAATAAGAGGCTCAAGATAGTTACAAGCAATATATTAAGAAAATAGAACCGTCCCTTTTTCATTTGATTTTGGTTGCTATGCCTGCTATGACCATATAGGCACTTTCTGCATTCCTTGAAATAATCTGATTTGATTCACCCTGGATATCCCTGAATAATCTGGCGAGCCTATTCTCAGGGACAATGCTCATGCCGACTTCGTTAGATACGATGATAAAGGTATGCGGTGAAGCATTTATAGCGCTAACCATCTTCCCCGCTTCTTTCAAAATCCAATCGTTTAATCTGTTAATTTCATGGGGTTTCTTTTTTTCACTATATCCCTTCAAGAGTATATTAGAAATATACAGCGTAATGCAATCTATAATCACTACCTTGCCTTTTCCCTTTATGTTTCTGATAGCCCGTGGCAAGTCTAACGGTTCTTCTATAGTTTTCCAGTCTCTCGGTCTGGACCTTATGTGCTTTTTAATTCTCAACTTCATCTCTTCGTCCTGAGCGCGCGCGGTGGCGATATAAACTACCTCTTTGGCCCCCTTCTTTGCCAATTCCGTGGCAAATTTACTCTTACCGCTCCTCGCCCCGCCAATAACAAATACAATTTTCCCCAAGAATCATATCCTCTAAATTAGACTCTTCGCTACACTCAGAGTGACACACTCTTTTGTCATTCTGAGGCGCATCCGAAGAATCTCAACTTTGAAATTCCAGATGTATTTGGCGTGCCTGGGCCGATTTGAACGGCCGACACCTGGTTTCGTAGACCAGTGCTCTGTCCAGCTGAGCTACAGGCACGTTATTTGGTTTCAATTAGTTTCTGAATATAAATAATACTATATCGGTAGCAAGATGTCAAACATTTATTACAACATTTATTTCCCACCTATTGGAATGAAATCTATCACCTGCATAGATAGAAAAATGGGCACCTTGCACATTGGCGAGGGTCTTCTTCGTCTGCCTTAAAAGGAATATCGGGATTCAGGATGTCATTTAAAATTGAATCTAACGCCTTTAGATAAACCTCCATGATTTTCCCTTTTTCAGAATGTCTATCTTTAATCAGTTCTTTTAAACCTGAATTTTCCCCTATATCCCTTATGGAATAAAGTGCGGCGTCTATCTTTTCTTCTTTATATATTTTATCCACGAAATAAAGATACAATGGAAGTTGAAAGGATTTTATGGTCTTTTTGAAGGATTCTCTATTGAAACCTTCTGATTCTATCTTTTCTATATTCTGTGGCATAATATCAGTGCTTCCTGTCTTATAGTCAAGTATTAAAATGCTTCCATCAGAAAGTCTATCAATTCTATCAATGATTGCCTTGAATTTGAAAGTTCCACACCCGAGCCTTATTTTACCTTCAAAGGGTTTCTCAAGGCATATAATTTCCCTGACGTCCCTTTGTATTTCATTATTCAGGAATCTTTCCAGTCGGAAGTCAAGGATTTCTTTAATAAGGAAGGCATCTGATTTCATCCTCTTCTGGAATTCCCCTTCAAATTTCTTTTTCAAAACTGCAAAGAACCCCTGTCTGAAATTGTCATCAATGCAGGGTTTTATGCCGATAAATACAGAAAATGTTTCCTTAAGTAATTCATGGATAAAGTTACCCATATCAGTACCTTCCGGCTCTTCAAGCAAATCCTCTTTTTCTTCAAGTCTGAGGACATATTGATAATAAAACCTCAAAGGGCATTGCATATATGTATTGATTCTCGAGGCAGAATATTTGCATTCTTTTAAGAATTTTAAGACCTCCTGGTTTTTTACGATTTCTAATCTCCCGGGCAAAACTTTAACGTTAAAACTTGCCTGCGGTATGGATAAAACATCCAATGAATTTTTCTCTTTTTGCCTTTCCCAGATAAGTTCTTCTATGAATCTGCTCTTTTCTTTATCATCCCTCTTTTGATAGATTAGATAGACGTTTCTGGCTGATGAGATTAACCTCCTGAATTGATAACGCTGAATCTCTTCTTCTTTTTCAAGCCGGTTTAAACCCAGACTTATCATCACTTCTCTGGGAATCAGGGGCTCATAGACCTTTAACTTTGGCAGGACCGTCTCATTTACGTCTATCACGATAACATTATCAAAGTTTAAAGAACGCGTCTCAAATAACCCTAAGACCTGAAGCCCTTTTAATGGAGAGCCAGAGAAGGAAATTACCTCGTTACTGAGTTTATTATCAAAGATTTTAAAAATATCTTCTCCGGGAAATGGCTCTTTGCTAAAAGATGAGTTTCTCAATTCCTCGTTAATGGAGAATAACCTTTCTGCCATTTTTAGATTTAGCGGGTAATTAGCCAGAGGACTCTTGTTTATTAAAACATCAAGGAATCCTTCAAGGCTTAAAGTAAATTCATGGAAATTCTTTATATTCTCCCATGCAGCGAATAGAATATTATGCAATTCCTGCAGTGCAATTTTAAGTTCATCTTCTGTCACCTCAAGAGCCATTGTCCTCATCGTATTTATTGCCAATGAATATAAATCCCCTGAATGCTGGATACTATCTAAGCTGACAAACATGCTTCCGCCAAGAGGGGTTTCTTCTATTCCCGCGAGAATTTCTTCAATCTTATGGATGAGAACCCGGGTTACAGAATAATCAGGAAAAATTTTTAAGTTTTTTATGAGTGGATGGCTTAAAACCTTAAGATAGTCCCTGGCATAATATTCATCGTCTTTTCTGGTCTCCTGTGCCTTAAATATGCATTCAAAAAGTGAATAGAGCGAACTTCTCTTCAGGGGATAACCCATAGAGATATTGAAATCACAGGCGAGGGTTGAAATTTCCGAGAGTAAAGGTATCAAGCTGTCAGGTTCAGGAAGGACTACTACGGTCTTATCTAATTTTTTTATCTTCTTTAAAACCTCCCTTACCAAACAAACTTCCGAATGAATATCAAACCCGCCCTTTAGAGAAAGATTATACCGTGGTCTTTGAATGTCTTCTGCCTCTATTGAAAGACCAAGGTTATGTGAAACTTTCTTCAGGACGCTCCATTCCGATTCATTCCCCTGAAAGAAAAGGACGGTCTTTTCTTTATCATAGACACTTTTTATGATTGCCTCTTCTGTTTTATGGAGGTAGAAAAAGCCGCAGAATAGGATGTGGTTAAATTCTTTGAAATCAACATCTTTAATGTATCTTCCTGCAAGTAAATAAATAAAACCCCTTGAGTATGTCTTATTTTCTTTTAAGATAGTATGATAATCGTCTCTTAAGGAAATAATACTATTGAGTAAACGATTGACGTCTTCAGGGACATCATAACCGAGTGCTGCTTTTTCCTGAATGTTCTTTAAGGATTCAACGCTTATGTCTTCCAGGTCCACCTGTTCAATAAAATAAAGAATCTCTCTTGCCCAGGGGAGAAATTGTGAAAAACCCTCTCTGCCTTTTAGAATATCCGGGGAAATCCTCCGCATTAGATTATAGATGATAAAACATGCATCTAAATCAGAAATCCTGTTAAAACGTTCTTTTTTATTAACGATATATTCTACAAACTCATCTATGGAGAAAAAATGCGGAGGGAAAAAACCTTTTTTGATTCTCTTTGAGAGTTCTTTTTTAAAGAATAAGGAAGGCCTTCTACCTCCAAATATAAATGCAAAGGTGCTTATATCTTCGCCTTTATCTATAAAGTTTTCCTCAAAGAATTTGGCAAGATTCTCTATAAAATTTTCAGTTAAATTATACGTTACGGTCCTTTGCATTTATTTCTTCCGTACTTAAATCATCAAGATAGACTAATATGCCCCTCACATTTAAATCCGGATAGATTTCCCGGATTATCTTCATATACTGGAGCATTTGTTCATAATATGCGGTATTATTTTCTTTACTGCTTTTATAGTCAATTATCAAAACCTCACCCTGCTTTACGATTAGCCTGTCTATCCTTTTAGTATTTCCAGACGAGTCCACAATCTCTTTCTCAAGATAAACCTCACCATCCCGGATTTCAAGATATGACCTCAAGTCTTTGTTTTCAAGCAATTTATTAATCGTTGCTGCATATTCTTCAAGATTACTTAAAGAAGGATATTGAAACCGCAATTTCTCTAATGCCTCTCTAACAACCAAATCCTTATCCTGATTATGGAGATTGCCGATAAAGGAAAGGAGATGGTGTAACACCTCACCTTTTAGAATCTTATCCCTGTCTTTTAAGATACCCTCTTCAATAAACTCATCTCTTAACAGCGGTATCCAGTCTTTATACTCAGAGGGAGGAATTTCTATTGGAAGAATCTCTTCCTTATCATGGGGATTTTTATGTTCTGATTTCTTCCCGCGTTCAAAATCCTTCTCAGGAAAAAGTGCACCTGCTAAGTTAGCTCCCCTTTCTGCCTTAGCAGGTATAAAGATGTAGAGTTCATCTTTTGCCCTGGTTAAAGCGACATATATACTATTCAATTCATCAATAAGATATTTCAGGTATTCTTCCCTGTACAACCTTGCCAGACGCGGAGAAAAGTTAGCGTAGCCCTTTTTAATACGGATAAGATTAAGGTTGCCATTATTGGAAAGGACAACTTCCTGTTCCACCTTAACATTCAGTTCAAGGAATGGTATAATAACGACTGGGAACTCCAGCCCCTTTGCCTTGTGTATGGTAAGGATTTTTACGGAATTACCCTCTGTAACGTTTACATAAAGGTCTTCATCAGGTGCCTTTTTAAAGAATTCTAAGAACGAAGAAATGCTTGAATGTTCATCTTCATGTTCTTTGATAAATTCAAGAAATTTCATAAAGAAACCCTGGTAATCACTGAATCCCTGGACAACATTGAATCTGCTTAATATACTTATGACAAGTTCGTAGAGTGGGACAAACCCCACACTTCTGAAAAACTCTTCTATCAGGCTTTCCCAGACATCTAAGAATTCCTTACGGAATTCCCTGTAAAGATATGTTTTTTCTTCATCGCCTTTACCTTGAATTCTAAACACAAAATCATGGATTTCTTGCCGGGTAAGACCTGATGTCTTAAGAAATATATCACCAAGTATAAAAGAGGCAAAAGAAAGATTATCAATCGGAGAGTTCAAAAAATTAAGGAATGAAATAAGTTCCTTTATATAAGGATTCTCTTTTATATTAAGCGTCTTTTCTGACTCTACAGGGATATCTTTTTCTAAAAGCCATGTTGTAAGAAGTGCTACCTCATTATTTTTTCTCGCCAGCAGGGCTATATCCTTTAAAGAGAACCTCTCTTTTAAATCCTCTAAAAGATTTAATATCCTTTCTCTTATTATCTCATCTATCTCTTCATTGTTTTTGCCGTCAATAAATCCTGACCTTACATAACCTTCGGTTTCATCTCTTTTATAGTCCTGTCTTGAGTCCTCAAATATATCTAAAATCTTTTTTATATCCGAATCACCGAATTCCAGACTATCCTTTTTCTTGTTTTTTACCTCATCAATAAATCCCGTAAGATTTTCTTTTGAGAAAACCATATTGTTAAATTCCACAATCTCTCTTTGACTGCGGTAATTTTTATTCAAAGTCTCGGGTATCAGGTTAAATGCAGGGAAGTGTTCTTTTACTGATTCTATCAAAGAGACCTCTCCGCCTCTGAACCTGTAAATAGCCTGTTTCTTATCCCCTACATAAAATAAAGAACCATCAGTGGAAAGGGCCTCTTCTATCATAACCAGGAGGTTCTCCCATTGTAATCTGCTTGTATCCTGGAATTCATCTATAAGAAAATGCTTAAAACGAGTGGCTAACCTGCAATAAAGCTCAGGCAAGAAGGATTTTTCATCAAGAAGCCTTTGCGCTTCTTTATTCAATGCCTCTAAAAATAAAACATCATCCCTCGTGGTTATGTCCTTTAACTCACGGAGCACTTCGTTAAGAATATCAACATAATAATTATACGCAGACTCTGATTCCAGTTCGCACAATTCTTTTATGCTATTTCCTATTCTCTGCCAGAGTTTACGGACATTATCAGGAACCTCATGGTTTTTATTAATCGGGAAGTCTGTCCTTCCAAAGAAATCAGGAATATCATCAATGTCGAAACCCTCCTTATTCCGTTCAAGAAAATTAGATAAACTATTTAAAAATCTTTTGTCAGTCCCTCCGGGAAGATTTCCCGTCAGGTCTGTCATGAGGTTCAGGATATATTTTTTAAGAGAAATCAAATCCTTCACCTCTATATGATTCCGGACAAATCTGCCTGAGAATCTGTTGTTTTTGGAATATAGGGATTTCAGGATTGAAAGAATATCCTGCTTAGGAAACCAACCAGACTTGTTTTCTATAAAGAGATAGTGCCTTAAGAAATTATGGAAGAGATTCAGGACATCCTTATCCGCGCCTGCCTTATCTATGAGTTTGTCCATGCTATAGGCTAAATAATCGCCATAATATTTTTCAGTCTTGAAGTTTGCTGACAAATCCAGCCGGAAGGCACAGCCGGAAAGTATAGCATTGATAAAACTGTCAATAGTCTGAACCTGAAAGAAGTTATAGTTCTTAGTCAAATAGTCCATGATTTTATAAGATTTCTTCCGGGCGGCTTCTTTATCTACATGCAGGGAAGCAAGAAAATTTTCTTTCTCTTTTCCGTCTTCAAATTTATCTAATGCTATCTTCTTTAAGAATTCTAAAATCCGCTCCTTCATCTCTATAGCTGCTTTATTAGTGAAGGTTATGGCAAGGATTGTATTCAGGGGGATTTCTTCTGGTTTTAAGCAGGGGGTTATAAGAAGTTGAATGTATCTCTTTGCGAGTGCGTATGTCTTTCCTGAGCCTGCAGATGCCTCAACTATACGCACCTGCGGGAATTGGGATTGCTGGGGAGTCACATCATATTCTCTCTTGCTTTTTGTACATCTTATAGACATAAATGGATAGATTTATTTTACCACAATCTTTATACCACCCATTATCATTGCAAAGAAGTTATAAATGAGCGCAAGGATGGCACAAGACAGCCCTATGGCTATGCCGCACGCTATACCCAGACCCAATCCTAAAAGGCTAATTGCCAGAGGGCCTTTAGATATAATCTCATCTATAAATTCTATGGACTCAAGTCCAAAGAACTGGCCAGATAATCCTGCTATAAGACCAGCTATTAAACCAATGACCATAAATGTTCCGCCAATCAATTTAAACATAGACCATGCCCCGATACCCTTTACCTCCATTACATCCACCAGTCCCACCTCCTCTATGCTTTTAAATATACCATAAACCCCTGCAAAAATCAAATCTTATTTTCTTGCCATTTAAAGGGCTAAATGTTATAATTTACCGTTATGAGCAAGAGAATAATGATTGTTGCAGGAGAGGCCTCAGGAGACCTTCACGGGGCTAATTTGATAAAGGCATTGAAGCAACTGAACCCTGAGTTAGAGGTATCAGGATTAGGCGGGCCTTTGATGAGCCAGGCAGGTGCTGAGATTTATTACAACATGATGGACCTTGCAGTTGTAGGTTTTACAGAGGTCATAAAGAATCTGAATGAATTTAAAAGGGTCTTCAAGATGCTCCTGGAGAAACTTGACTCAAAACCGCCTGATTGCGTGGTATTGATAGACTACCCGGGATTTAACCTTAGACTTGCCAGAGAAGTCAAGAAGAGGAAGATACCGGTAATATACTATATAAGCCCGCAGGTATGGGCATGGGGCAGGGATAGGGTAAAACTTATAAGAAAATTAGTTGACAGGATGCTCGTCATATTTGAATTTGAAAAGGAGTTTTACGAAAAGGAAGGGATAGATGCAATATTTGTAGGACACCCCCTTATGGACGTAGTCCAACCCTCTATGTCTGTCTTAGATGCATCATCAAGATTCGATTTGCAAAATGGTAAGGGGACTATTTCTCTTCTGCCCGGTTCAAGAGAAAAAGAGGTATTGAGAATACTGCCGATAATGCTTAAATCAGCTCTGCTTATAAAGAACGCCTATCCTGATACCCAGTTTCTGCTACAGGAGGCAACGAGCGTAGATGAAGAAATATTCAGCAAATTTACAAAATTTTATCCTATTCCTTTGCATACGGTGAGGGGGAATAATTATGATGTCCTTAATGTCTCTAATATAGTAATGGTCTGCTCAGGCACTGCAACTTTAGAAACTGCCATAATGCAAAAGCCCATGGTCGTAATCTATAAGGTCTCACTTCTAACATCACTTATGCTGCGTCCCATTATCAGGATACCATATATAGCACTTGTAAATGTGGTGGCAGGAAAGAAGGTGGTCCCTGAATTTATCCAGTCCAATGCAAAGCCGGAATTGATAGCAAATGAGGTATCAGGATTATTGAACGACAAGGATAGAATGGAGAAGATGCGGGATGAACTTTACAAGGTGAAAGAGAAATTAGGCATGTCTGGCGCTTCCCTTAGAGCCGCAAGGGAGATAATTGATTTTATCTCATATCCTGCCTAATATCTTATTCTTTATCAAACCCCTTTTCAGCCGGGCGATAGACCTTGTCGGATTTATATATTTGGGACATACCTCGTTACAATTAAATATCGTATGGCACCGCCACACACCATGTTCCCCGTCTACTAACTTGAGTCTCTCAATCCCGCCTTTGTCTCTGGAATCTATATAGAACCTGTTAGCCTTAAGAAGCGTAGCAGGGCCAAGATAGTCTTTATCTGTCAATGTCATTGTGCAGGATGCATGGCAGCATCCACACAGGATACAGTCAATCATCTCGTCAATCTTCGCCCGGGCCTTCTGGCTCTGGAATTGTTCTCCTGTTTCTGAATGACCATTTTGGGTAATCAGATACGGCATGATGGATTCATATTTCTCAAAGAATGGACGCATATCCACTACAAGGTCCTTAATAACGGGCAGGTGTCCGAGGGGTCTTATGATTACTTCATTGCCCTTTAGATTCTCTATCTGTGTCTGGCAGGCTAATCGATAATAACCGTTGATATGCATGGCGCATGAGCCGCACACTGCTCCACGACATGAGTACCTCAAACCAAGAGAGCCATCCTGGTTCTCTAATATATCAAATAAAGCCTCCAGGACAGTTAGCCCTTTCCTCACCCGGACATTAAACGAATCAAAATAAGGCTCTTTATCCTTATCCGGGTCAAAACGAAATACCTTTATTGCGGCTACTTCATTCATATTCTAATATTTCCTTGCCTCGGGTTTGAAGGTTGTTATTCTCACAGGTTCATAACTGATAATCGGACCCTGGGGGCTATGGCGTGCGATAGTATGTTTCAACCAGTGAGTATCATCTCTATCTTTAAAGTCTAATCTGCAATGGCTTCCCCTTGACTCCTGGCGATTGATGGCTCCTGTTGTAACTACCTCTGCTATGTCCAATTTACATTCCAACTCCAGTGCCCTTGCCAGGTCCAGATTGCATTTCTTACCCCTATAAGAGAGAGTTGCATCCTTATACCGTTCCTTAAGTTCCTTTATCTTTGACAGTCCCTCTTCCATGGGTTTTTTTTCTCTGAATATTCCTGCCTTTTCATCCATCGTCTTCTTAAGTTCCTGTCTTATATCCCCAGGGCGTTCTTTACCGCTTTTAGTAATAAGATTATTTATTCTTTCTTCTTCTTTTCGTAGCACATCTTCTGCAACCTTCTTACCTCTTGAGTCTTTTTCTTTTCCTTCTGCATGTTTCGCCGCATGGGCACCTGCTATCTTCCCAAATACCACAGTCTCAAGAAGTGAATTTCCCCCTAATCTATTTGCCCCGTGCACACTCACACACGCTGCCTCGCCTGCCGCATAGAAACCCTTTACTTCAGTTTCACACCTCTCGTTACAACTTATCCCTCCCATAGTATAATGCTGGCCTGGCTGAATCGGGATAGGGCTTTCTATCGGGTCTATGCCTATAAAATGGATACATATATCCCTGATACCAGGCAGGCGTTCCATAATCTTCTTTCTCCCCAGGTGTCTCAGGTCTAAATGGACATATTCATTCTCA
>ERZ1292645.502-Hain-H14-02um-R2-502-length-13909-cov-4_pt1 | contig 13909 bp, 13 predicted proteins | sample MGYA00564401_ERZ1292645 | MGnify/ENA primary metagenome ERZ1292645 (study PRJEB36523, sample SAMEA6512644) | groundwater metagenome | collected 2019-01-09 | study: AquaDiva: Metagenomics assemblies of 32 groundwater samples | reverse complement strand
TATACCGGTAACCCCGTTCGATCCCGTATTTTAGGCGGCAACGAGGAGGAAGCATTCGCTTTGTTTTCCTTGGAACCGCACATTCCAGTTATTCTTGTATTAGGCGGCTCACAAGGCGCAAAGCCCATTAATGATATAGTGGTGCAAATTGCCGGGAAACTCACGGAAGAATTCCAAATAATCCACCAGACTGGAAAAGACCACTATCAGGATGTAGTGAAAGAAGCATCTGTTATATTAGAACAATCTCCGCATCGGGGCAGATATCGGATTTTCCCGTTTTTACATGAAGATCAGTTGCGAAACGCCGCGCGCGTGGCGCGTTTAGTGGTGTCTCGGGCAGGGGCGAACACTATTTTTGAAATTGCCGCATGGAATATTCCCAGTATTCTTATACCGCTTCCGCATAGCGCCAAAGATGAACAGCGGCATAACGCATATATCTATGCGCGCTCGGGCGCTTGTGAAGTAGTTGAACAGCCAAATCTTACGCCCACGGTGCTGTTGTCTCAAATATACAAATTGCTAACGGATGAACAAAAAAGAAGCCAGATGACGGCGGCGGCGCAAAGGTTCAGCCGTGTGGATGCCGCCGAAAAAATAGCGCGGGAAATTATCCAGGTGGGATTGCATACATAGGCAGTTGGCGCGGCGGCGTATTCATTGTATTATTACTACCATGCTGAACATGATACGTACCCGTATGGCGCCAAGTCCCACCGGGTTGCTTCATGTGGGTACCGCGCATACCGCGCTTTTTAACTACTTATTTACCCGGCATCATGGCGGTGTATTTGTGTTGCGGATTGAAGATACGGACATTGAGCGTTCTCGGAAAGAATTTGAAGATGATATCTTGGAACACCTTACATGGCTTGGAATTGCGTGGGATGAGTTTTATCGGCAATCAGATCGTTTGCAACTATATAAAACATATCTGGAGCAACTCTTATCGGAAGGTAAAGCATTTTATTGCGCGCACACCAAAGAGGAATTAGAAATGGAACATAAAGGACAGTTGGATGCGAAAGAACCGCCGCGACACATATGCGCACACCGAAACGAAGGGAGGCCTGCCCGCCAAGGTGGCGGGGAAGCAGGCATTATACGCTTGAAAAACGATCTTTCGGGCACTATTTCGTTTTTAGATGTTATACGCGGGGATATTTCGGTTAATGCGGAACTGCTCGGAGATTTTTCATTGGCACGCACTGTAGATACACCGCTTTACAATTTTACTGCGGTGATAGATGACCATGAAATGCATATTTCTCATGTAATCCGCGGAGAGGACCATATTCCGAACACGCCGAAACAACTTTTAATTCAGCAAGCGTTTGGATGGGAATCGCCCCGGTATGCCCACCTTCCTTTGCTGTTGGGAAGTGACCGATCTAAATTATCAAAACGTCATGGCGCGACAGCAGTGCGCGATTATAAGGCAATGGGATATATTCCCGAGGCGCTTGTCAATTTTTTAGCGCTTCTTGGGTGGAATCCGGGAGATACGCGTGAATTGTTCACTATGCAAGAATTAATAAAAGAGTTTTCATTGGAAAAAGTTCAGAAAGCGGGAGCTATTTTTAATGAAGAGAAACTGCGGTGGATAAACCAACAATATATAATGAAAGTAATATCTTTTGATGATCTTTTAATACAGATTAAATCTTTTGTCTCCGAGAGTACTATTTCGCCTGACACATTGAAACGTATGTTGCAAGTGGAACAACCGCGCATGGCCAAACTTTCTGATATACTGGATATGATGCCGCTTTACGCGGAAGATCCTATATATAACGCTCAACTTCTTTCATGGAAGGGTACACAAGACATCGCCAGCATCGCGGAGCATCTCTCCTCTGTAAGAAATATATTGTGCGACACACCAGAGCAAGATTTTATTGATAAGGGAAAACTGCAAAACGCAATTGAGCCGTATGCCGCTGAAAAAGGAAAAGGTGATGTGTTGTGGCCGTTGCGCGCGGCATTAAGCGGCAAGAAAACATCCCCGGGGCCGTTTGAAATAATGTATGTAATTGGCAAAGAAGCAACTTTGAGGCGCATAGATAAAGCTCTTGAGTTGATAGAAAAATGGAAAATGTAAATATCAAAATGAAAAATGACAATGCAAAATTTTAAAATAAATCTGGCGTTCAAACATTTTGACATTTTTAACTGTCATTTTATATTTTGATTTTTAAATTTTAAATTTCATGATTCTAAAAAGTACACTAGTATTCTGTTTGATACTATTTATTACATTTACGTTTACTATTACTATTTTTGCTGCCACTGAATCCGAACTGCGGGTGCGCATTGAAGAACGCAATGCCGAGATAAAAAAATTGGAAGCAGAAATTGTAGTATATCAGCAAACGCTTTCGGAAACAGCGCAAAAATCAAAAACATTGCAAAACGAAGTATACCGCATTGAAACCCAAATAAAAAAATTATCAACAGATATTCGCGTAACGGAAAATAAAATAGGAGCAACAGAACTGGAGATAGAAGAACTTGATGCCGGTATCCTCCAAAAAAATGAACGCATAGAACAGCAGCGTTCCGCGCTTGCAGAAACTCTTCAAATTGTATACCAGGAAGATGGTAATTCAATAGTTGAGCTGCTGCTCCAAAATGGAAGTTTATCAGATTTTTTCAGCGCGCTGGAAGACATACAAAACCTTGAACAGTCCATTCATGAGGATTTGGCGGACCTGCGGGAATTAAAAGAAATCTTGGAAGAAGAACGCGTATCCCGCGAAGAACGAAAAGGAGATTTAGTGCGCTTGCGGAGAGAACTAGACGCCCGTAAAGATATAGAAGAAAACGCCAAAGGCGAGAAAAAAACATTGCTTACCGTAACAAAAAACGAGGAAACACGGTACCAGCAATTAGTGGTGGAACGCGCGGCAAAACGGGAAGCAATGCTTGCAGAAATTCAGCGGACAGAAGATGAATTGCGCTCCCTTATCAATCCTTCACATTTGCCATCCGCGCGGCAAGGAGTGCTCGCGTGGCCACTGGCGGGCAGTATTCTTTTGACGCAAAGTTTTGGAAACACCCCTGATTCAAAAATACTTTATAACGGGAAACCGCATAACGGCATTGATTTAAAAGCAAGCGTTGGTACGCCGGTCTATGCAGCCGAAGCAGGGGTTGTGCGTGAAATTGGCGATACCGATGCGTTTCCCGGATGCCTGTCCTATGGCAAATGGATTTTAATTGAACATCCGAATAATCTTGCTACGTTGTATGCCCATCTTTCCCGGATTGGTGCGGCAAAAGGGCAGGCAGTAGCGCGTAGAGAGCTGATTGGATATTCGGGGTCTACCGGATACGCCACGGGGCCGCACCTTCATTTTACGGTTTATGATGCAAGCACTGTGCAATTCCGATCTTCAAAAATTTTCGGCAGCGCTTGCAACTATTTGCCGTACGGGGGATACTTAAATCCATTAGCGTACCTATGAAGTCAATTCACTCGCCTCGCTTGACGCGAGTCGGAGCGGGTAATTCAAAAAACATGAAAAATAATACAGGCATTATTCAGTTGATTATCATCATAATCCTGTCAGTGGTAATTTTGAGTCTCCTCGGGGTGAGTCTTCGCGCGTTGTTTACTGACCAAACACTCAAAGAAAATTTTGTATTTTTGTGGAAATATATACAGTACGGGTGGGGAACATATATCTGGCCGTATATACAATCGGCATGGGAAAAGGCACAATCACGAATGTAACATAAACTTGTTTTATACTATAAAGTATGTCGCACAATCATTATTTTGCGACATTGTTGAATTATTAAAAAGATATGCGAACTTCCTATTCAGCGCTTGAGACATTCCAGCAATGTCCCCAAAAATATAAATTTCAAGAATTGGATAAAATAAAAACGCCTAAATCAAAAGAGGCGGTGTTCGGCACACTTATTCACAGCACGTTACGATATTTGTTTTCTCCCAACCCTCTGTACCCTTCTTTAGACGAAACGATATCCCATTTTCGCGCGGGCTGGCAAACAGCAAGCGTACAAGGATTATCAGAAGAAGAACACGCCATGTATCTTTCACAAGGAGAAGCGCTGATTAAACGGTTTTACGCGAAAAACCAGCCATGGAATTACCATGTGGTGGATTTAGAAACCCGTTTTGAAATTGTATTGGATGATCCCGCAACCGGAAAAACCCATATGATCGCCGGCATTATAGACCGAGTGGACAAACAGGGCGACAGCGCGTTTGAAATTATAGATTACAAAACAAGCCGTAAAATGAAATCCCAGGAAGCAGTGGACGCAGATCTTCAGCTTTCATTGTATCATCTGGGCCTTATGCGCCGCTGGCCGCATATTGACCCCGCAGCTGTTTCTCTTTCACTCTATTACGTAAAACATAACGAAAAGCTGACAACGCTGCGCACCGCAGAACAGACAGAAGCAACAAAAGATCACGTGCGATCTGTTATCCGCGATATTGAACAGCGAATAGAGACAGGCGATTTTCCGCCGCAACCGTCGGTTTTGTGTGATTGGTGCGGATACAAAAGCATGTGCCCCGCGTGGAAGTTCCTCTTTCAGAAGCAGGAAGCCGGAATTATAAATTATGAAGAAATACAAAAAGGCATAGAGGAGTTTTTTGTGTTAAAACAGCAAACAAAAGAGGCTGATAAGCGTATGGGGGAATTGCAAAATAATATTAAAAATTATATGGATGCTGAAGGGATAACGCGGGTGTTTGGAAAATCTGGCGTCATTTCAAAAACGGTGCAAGAACGGTATCAGTACGATTTTGAAAAAATAAAACAAACTCTTGCAAAACACAACCGCTTGGACATATGGGAAACACTGCTTACCCCCGATGACAAAAAATTAAAAAATGCAATCACCACACTTCCCTCTCCGCTTAAAGCGGATATCCTGGAAGCGCGCTCGGTAGCAAAAAAGTTCGATGTGCTGACCGCGACAATGAAAAAATAGGTTTTATATACTACAATCCTTCACACCCTTTTGCAATGGTATACCCGCGTCTTTCCGCTTCCTGTTCGGTATCAAACCACACAAGATTTTTTTCCTTAATTTGCTTCAACCCGCCGCACCATGGGTAATAATACCGTTTTCCGTTTCTGCTGGCCGCTACCAGCCCCGGAAGCCCGCTTGCCTGCATATAGCGCTGATGCAGTATGCTGTGACTTGCCACTTCCCCATTGGAATCTATAAATTGCACCGGCTTTTTTGCTTCCATAAGCATCCACAACCGCAGTATTCCGGTTCCTAAAACAACCACAAAAAGCAGAGAGATACCCAAAAAAATAGAATCATGATTTTTCTTCCACCACACCTTGACCATATTATATATATCTGCTAATCTATCTAACATAAGAATTATTACTATATCATCTTTATATTCTAGATTCTAGAGTTATGGCTCCCCGCCTTATGGCGGGATGCTCATAAATTATAGTCGTTATCACTCCTTAATTTATGGCACATACTAAATCCGCAGGCTCTACAGCCAATGCCCGCGACTCACAACCAAAATATAGGGGCGTCAAGCGCCATGACGGTGAACTGGTGACTGTCGGTAATATTATTGTGCGGCAAACCGGTTCTCGCGTTCTGCCCGGCAAAGGTGTGCGCCAAGGCCGCGACTTTACCCTTTACGCAATACAGAAGGGTGTTGTTCGTTTCACTTCAAAGCGAAAAACCCGCTTTAATGGAGATGTTGCGCGAAAGAAAGTTGTCAGTGTTGTGTAAACGTTATTTTTTCTTAATTGCCGCTCGCACAAACGCGAGAAATAACGGATGCGGCTGCAACAACCGCGACTGAAGTTCCGGATGAAATTGAGTACCCACAAAAAAGGGGTGGTCCGCAAGTTCAATAATTTCTACCAAATTACGTTCAGTATTGATGCCGGATATAACAATGCCGTTTTTTTCTAATTGGCCGCGCAGGGTATTGTTTAATTCCCAACGATGCCGGTGCCGCTCCTTTACGGAATACGCACCATACGCGGCATGCGCTTTTGTTCCCGATATAAGTCGGCACGCGAAAGAACCTAATCGCATAGAACCTCCCATGTGCTTTGCTTCAATATTCTTTTTTTGTTCCGGCAGAACGTCTATAACCGGATATTTTGTATTGGGATCTACTTCCGTAGTGTGCGCGCCTTCCATCTTTGCCGCGTTCCGGGCAAACTCCACCACGGCCAAATGCATCCCATAGCAAAGGCCGAAGTATGGAATTTTGTTTTTTCGGCAAAATTCAATCACGCGTATTTTTCCTTCCACACCGCGCGCGCCAAACCCGCCGGGAACCACAATACCGCCAAATTCCCTTAAACTCCAGAGCGCTTTCGGATCCCGTTCATATTCTTCCGCGTCCAGCCATTCAATCACGGGAGCAATTTTTTCCGACCATGCCGCATGCTTAATAGCTTCAATTACGGATATATACGAATCAGCCAGCATAAACGCGCCGGTCTTAAAATATTTGCCGGCAATGCCTATGCGCACTTCTTTTTTTGCCAATGACGCTTGCCGCACCAAACGCGTCCATTCTTCCATGTCGCGGTGTTTGCGCACCGGCATATGAAATTTTTCAAGAAGCCGATCACCCAAACCTTCTTTTTCAAAGTTTATGGGAACTTCATAAATGGAAGTTACATCCGGCGCGGAGATGATGTCCTTATCGCTGATGTTGCAAAAAACCGATACCTTTTGTTTGCGCGGCTTATCAAGGGGAACCGCGGAACGCGCGAGTATAAAATCGGGCTGTATCCCCGCCGTATTGAGTGCGCGCACCGCGTGTTGTGTTGGTTTTGATTTCATCTCGCCGATCATGCGCGGAATGGGAAAATAACTGACCATTATAAAAACTACGCGATCCGGCATACGAAGCTTCATCATGCGGCCTGCTTCTAAAAATAAGAGATTTTCATACTCCCCTACCGTCCCGCCTATTTCAATCAGCACAAAATCCGCGCTGGTCTTGCGTCCAGCCGTTTCTATACGGCTGATAACTTCTTCCGGCACATCAGGGACAACCTGCACGCATTTTCCGCCAAATTCTAAATTTCGCTCTTTGGTAATAACAGACAAATACACGGATCCGGTAGTCATGTAATTATACGCGTGCATATCCTCGTTTAAAAATCGCTCATAGTTGCCGATATCCTGATCACACTCCATGCCATCCGTGGTAACAAAAACTTCCCCGTGTTCAACGGGATTCATAGTGCCGGCATCTACGTTTATATAAGGATCAATTTTAAGAGCCGTTACACGGTATCCGCGAGATTTTAATATGCGTCCTATGGAAGATGTCGCAATACCCTTGCCAATGCCGGACATGACTCCCCCCACCACAAAGATGTACCGTACGTTATTCACCGCGCTCTACTGCTAATGAAATAGAACCCTCTATATCATGATCAAATTGTAATTGAACAGTATATGTGCCAATGACTTTCAAGGGATGCGGAAGCACAATATGATCTTCTGACACGGGGTATTTCTTTTCCTGCAGCATGTGAGCGATATCTTTTTCAGTCACTGATCCGAACAAATGTCCTTCTTCATTTGCTTTTTTCAACAGCACGAATGATTCTTTTTGAACAGACGCCAAAAGTTTTTTGAATTCTTCTTTGTTCCGCGCCGCTTTTCGCGCTGATGCTTCCTTGATGCGCTCCGCTTGCTGCATGTTTTTTGGTGTTGCCGGCTGTGCGAGCCCGCGCGGGAAAAGAAAATTACGGAAATAGCCGTCTGCAAGATTCTTTATATCTCCCGCGTTTCCCACGCCGGCAATATGCTTTAAGAGGACAACTTTCATATTCACCCATTCTATTCCATGGCTCGTATAATTTCAAGAGCCCTCTCCAACTGCATATCTTTGAGCTGTTCCTGATCTTCTTTGTCTGCCTCCACCATCACATCCGGATCCAGCCCATTATCCGAAAGCGAGGTACCCAGCGGCGTTAACCATTTCGCAATAGTAATTTTAAGAGATGTGTTTTCCGTGATATCAATCAGCTCTTGGACTGATCCTTTTCCAAATGTTTTTGTGCCGATAAGCTGGATTTTGTTATGATCTCGCAGCGCTCCTGCGAGAATTTCAGAGGCGGAGGCAGAACCATTATTTACAAGAATTACTGTGGGGATATCGGCAATCGCATTGTATCCTTTGCTTCTATGCGCTATTTCGCTTCCATCGGATCGTTGTTCCCGCACCACAATTTTTCCCGATTCCAAAAACCAGCTTGCGATATCAACCGCGGCTTCCAGATAGCCGCCGGGATTGTTGCGCACGTCAATGATAAGTTTTTGGGAACCAGACCGCGCCATCTCTTCCAAAGCGCGGCGAAACTCCAGCGGAGATTCCAATGTAAAACTGTGAAGCCGCACAACAAACACGCCACCTTCGTGTTTTTCCATATCAAGCACGGGAACGCGGATGGTATCGCGCGTAATCTCTGCCACGCGCGTTTCATCGTCACCCTCCCGCAGAATAGTAAGCTTGACGATAGTGCCCTTGGCGCCGCGTATAAGGCGCACCGCTTCATCAAGGGTAAGATCGGCGGTAATGGTTTCATTAATTTGTAAAATAGCATCTCCGGCTTTTAAACCCGCGGCCGCTGCGGGAGAACCGGTGATCGGCGCAATGATGGAAAGAATCCCCTTTCGCATGCCGATTTCCGCGCCGATCCCTTCAAATTTTCCTTCAATTTCGGACTCAAACATTTCGTTTTCCACAGGCGGGAAAAACACTGTATAAGGATCCCCCAAAGATTTGACCATGCCGCTTATGGCTCCATACACCATTTTCTCCCGATCAAGAGCATCATGTCCCACATAATTATCTTCTACCACGCTCCATGCTTTCCAAAAAGGCGCGAAATCAACCTCTGCCGGCTTTGCGGTTTCTTTGTTGTAGAGAGACGTTACTTTCTCAATGGCCGGCTGCTGGCTGTATCCCACATAAACACCCACGCCAAAACCCGCGCCCACCACCATCAGCGCGCATAGACCAAGCAGTATCCGTTTAAGTTGATTCATTACTTGTAGTATCCCAAAGAAAAACACACTGGTCAAATACGGCTGAGAGCATTATACTAGCATCATGACTGCCATTCATGGGAAAAATTTTGTTTGGATTCATTTTGTGCGCCCCACTGCTGATGAAGTGCTTGCAATCGCTAAAAACTATGATCTGCATCCTCTAGTTGCCGAAGAACTGACGCGGCCCACCTTTCGTCCAAAAGTGGAACAGTATGACTCCCATTTATATTTGGTGCTTCACTTTCCCACGTATGACGCCAAAGATTCCAACCACGGCGTGGAAATTGATTTTATAATCGGGAAGAATTTTTTTATAACCACGCAGTATACGGAGATGCCCGCGTTTGAAGATTTTCTGCGCGCGTGCGAAACCGATAAACGCAAGGCAAAGCAGTATATGGGAGGCACCGGTGAATTACTCTATCACCTCTTATCCCATTTGTTCGCAAACGCGCTCCGAGAGCTTGAAATTATGGATACGCATATCGCGGCCATGAAATCAATTATATTTAAGATGCCCAGCCGAAAATTTGTGGAAGACATTTCATTGCTGCGCAGAGAAGTGCTGGACTTCCGCCGCACCATACAGCCGCAGCAAAGCGTTTTAGAATCTTTGGAAGAGGAAGGAAAAATGTTTTTTGGAAAAGAAATGCGGCTGTATTTAACGCGTATTATCGGAGAATATCTTCGCGTGTGGCATATCTTGGAAAACCACAAAGAAACTATTGAAGCATTACAAGAGACGAATGAATCACTTATATCGCTCCGCACGGCAGAAATCACAAAAAATCTTACCATCATGGCGTTTGTAACATTTCCACTGACCTTGCTGGCCTCCCTTTTTGGCATGAATGCGAAATCTGTCCCTATTGTGGGCAGCCCCCATGATTTTTGGATTATTATCGGCATTATGTCGGTAGGTGTTGCGGGCATGTTCGCCTATTTCCACCATAAAAAATGGCTCTAACTCTTTACAATACGCTTACGCGGAAAAAAGAAATTTTCAAACCCTTGAAAAAGGGTTTTGTTGGTTTTTATGCCTGCGGACCCACCGTTTACAACTACGCTCACGTGGGGAATCTCCGCACATATATTTTTGAAGATGTTTTAAAACGTGTCCTCAAACTTCAAGGGTACCGCGTAAAACACATTATGAACATTACGGATGTGGAAGATAAAATTATCCGAGATGCCGCTCGTGCGGAAATGAATATACGCGAATTTACAAAACCATATGAAGCCGCGTTCTACGAAGATCTGCAGCTGCTTGCTATTCTTCCGGCTTCAACATACCCCAAAGCCACAGAACACATACAAGAGATGGTTGCCCTTATACAAAATCTTATGAAAAAAGGCCTTGCTTATGAATCGGAAGGTTCCGTATACTTTAATATATCGCGCTTTGGCGCCTATGGAATATTAAGCGGTTTAACGCAAAGAACACTCAAAGCTGGGGCACGGGTAGATACGGATGAATACGCAAAAGAAAATGTGCAGGATTTTGTTCTTTGGAAAGGAAAAAAGGAAGGAGAACCGTTTTGGCCCGCGCCATTTGGCGAGGGGCGGCCCGGCTGGCATATTGAGTGTTCCGCTATGTCCATGAAATATTTAGGCAGCACGTTTGATATTCATGCCGGCGGCGTAGATCTCATATTCCCCCATCACGAAAATGAAATTGCGCAATCGCAAGGAGCTACCGGCAAACAATTCGCGCGTTTTTTTATGGAAGGCGAACACTTGCTGGTGAAGGGAGAAAAAATGTCTAAATCACTCGGCAATGTATATACCCTGCGGGATATTATCGCTAAAGGATATTCCCCGCTTGATTTTAGATACTTGTGTCTTACCGCGCACTACCGCACCAAACTAAATTTCACATGGGAATCGCTTTCTGCCGCACGCGCCGCGCGTGAAGAATTAACAGAATTCGTGCGAGAACTGCAAAACGCGAAACGGCCAAAAACAAAATCATCCGCCTCGTATAAAAAATATAAAAATGAATTTTTTGTCGCCATGAATAATGATCTTAATATTCCGAAAGCGCTTGCGGTTGGGTGGAAATTTATAAAACAATATCGGAAATCAAAAATACAAAACCAAGGAACCGCTCTTCAATTATTATTGTGGTTTGATAACGTTTTTGGATTGAACCTTGTAGAAATTAAACCCCATAAAATTCCAATTGAAATACGCCGCCTTGCGGATAAACGGGAGCAATTGCGCAATGAAAAACGCTGGGAAGAAGCAGACGCGGTACGAAAAGAACTTGCTTCTCAAGGATGGAGCGTGGAGGATACGCCGGAAGGCCCGCGATTGAAGTATGAGGCATGAAGTCTGTTTTCCCATAATTCATTTTCTACACACGTTACACCCATCTTCTTAACACTATTGGAATTGTAGAAAATACGGTTCTCTCCTATACTATCCCCATGGCAGACGCGCCTCAAAAATCAGTTGGCTCTTTCTCCGCACAAGTATCGTCGTCGGCTGGTATCCGGATGCCGCCCCAAAACGTGGAGGCAGAAATGTCTGTGTTAGGGTCTTTAATGCTGGATAAAGACGCATTTGATAAAATTGCCGATATTTTAAAACCAGCGTCTTTTTATCGAGACCAGCATCGCGTTATATATGAAGCAATGCAGGATTTGTTTGAGCGTAGAGTGCCGGTGGATGTGCTTTCAACTTCAAACCGCCTGCGGGAAAAGAAACAACTGGATGAAGCGGGAGGCATCGCGTATTTGACATCGCTGGTAAACATGGTGCCCACCGCAAGCAATGTGGCGCATTACGCTGAAATAGTAAATCGCAAATACATGCTCCGAAGTATCATTTCCATATCCCAGGATATTAATCAATTAGGATATCAGGAATCGGACGATGTAGATACTCTGTTAGATGAAGCGGAGAAAAAAATATTTAGTATTTCGCATGGCTCGCTCCGTCAACGATTTGCTCCCGTATCAGAAGCGCTGGAAGCGGCGTGGGATCGCATAGACAATTTACAAAAAGGCGAACATTTGCGCGGCGTACCGACCGGATTTTTCCAGCTAGATAATTTGCTGGCCGGTCTTCAGCGGTCTGACTTGGTAATTATCGCGGCTCGTCCTTCGTTTGGAAAAACAAGTTTAGCGCTGGACATCGCACGGCATGCCGCAGTAAAAGAAAATATACCTGTCGGCATTTTTAGCCTTGAAATGTCTACAGAACAAGTAATAGACCGCCTATTGGCCGCCGAAGCTCGCGTAGATTCGTGGCGGCTTCGCACTGGGCGGCTATCACATGATTCTGATGATTTCCTGCGCATTCGCGACGCTTTGGAACGCCTGTCTAAAGCGCCCATCTTTATAGACGACGAGCCATCCAATAATATTCTCCAGATGCGCGCCATGGCCCGACGCCTCCAGTCAGAACACGGTCTCGGGCTTATTGTAGTGGATTATCTCCAATTGATTACTTATCACAAAGCAAGCACCGATAGTTTGGTTCGTGAAGTTACGGAAATTTCCCGTGCGTTAAAAGGGCTTGCGCGCGAGCTTAAGGTTCCGGTGGTAGCGCTATCGCAATTGTCACGCGCGGTTGAACAGCGACACCCCCCCATACCAAAGCTTTCGGATTTACGCGAAAGCGGAAGTATAGAACAAGATGCGGATGTTGTCATGTTTCTCTATCGGGAGGATCGGTATAAGGATGATATGGAGCAAAAAAACATTACGGAAGTGCATGTGGCAAAACACCGTAACGGGCCATTAGGCAAGATTAACCTATACTTTCATCCGGAAACTATCTCATTTTCCAGCTTAGAGAAAAATGTGGGAGAAATCTAAGATTTTAGCATGGCTTACCCTCGACATATTCAGCGGCTTTCCGAATTATTACAGGAGCTTCCCGGCATCGGACCGCGGCAAGCAGTACGGCTTGCGTTTGTATTTTCAGAAAAACAAAGCGCTTGGCACACCGAGTTTGCGGAATTGGTGGCAACTTTAAAAAAAGAGCTTACACGGTGCAAGCTCTGTTTTCGCGTTGTGGAACTGCGGCAGTTGGAACAATGCGGCATCTGTTCTTCCAAAAATCGCGCGCAAGAAAAAATTTTGATAGTAGAAAAAGAACAGGATATGGAAGCGTTTGAACGCGCGGGGTCATACAACGGCTTGTATCACGTGACAGGTGGAACCATCTCTCCCTTGGAAAAAAGTCCGGGGGGCGCATTGCATCTTCGGGAATTATTTAACCGGATCAAAGAACATCCAAACCGATCAAAACTTGAGATAGTGATTGCTCTGTCAAATACGCTGGAAGGAAATCAAACAGCTAATTACATTGAGCGGATCTTAGCGCCGTTGCAAATAAATATAACCTGTTTAGGACGCGGATTATCTACCGGAGCGGAAATTGAATACGCGGATCCGCTGACATTGGATGCAGCATTGAAAAACAGGCAATAGATAATAACAAAAAAGCAATGTCTTTGCTCATTCTCGCCCGCCAGCGCGGACTCCGAGGATAAAGCTCTATTATGCGATACCAAGAATTTCAACCTCTGTAAACCACTGCCGGTGCCCTTGCTTGCGGCGGCGGCGGGTTTTTGAATGATAGCGCAAGTTTGTTATTTTTTTAGCGCGTCCGTGGCGCAGAACTTTTGTTAAAACAGCAGCGCCCTCAACAAGCGGAGTTCCAATACGGGGCTCTCCTTCCTCCGCCACCAACAGTACATTTTCAAACGAAAAATCCACCCCCTCTTCAACGAGAAGCTTTTCAACTTTCAATTTCTTTCCGGGTTCGGCAATATACTGTTTACCGCCCGTTTTTATTACAGCGAAATTTGTCATAAAATCAGAAATTTACTATACCAAATATA
>ERZ1292645.209-Hain-H14-02um-R2-209-length-24837-cov-6_pt1 | contig 13916 bp, 14 predicted proteins | sample MGYA00564401_ERZ1292645 | MGnify/ENA primary metagenome ERZ1292645 (study PRJEB36523, sample SAMEA6512644) | groundwater metagenome | collected 2019-01-09 | study: AquaDiva: Metagenomics assemblies of 32 groundwater samples | reverse complement strand
TGTCAATACTTGTTCATGCTGAATAATCTTTTCCCAACCAATTCTTTGTATGTATTTAATTGCTGCGGCCAGCCCCACTGCTCCTTCAAGTTTCCCCGTCCCCACTTCAAATCGCCAGGGAATCTCTGTCCATGCCGAACCTGTTTTTTTTACACTCTCGATCATATGACTGCCAACATGAAGGGGTTCCATTTGGGTAAGTAATTCTTTCCTCCCCCACAACACACCAATGCCTGTTGGCCCAAATAGTTTGTGTGCAGAAAAAGCGAGGAAATCGACATCAAGCTTTTGGACATCAATTGGCAGATGTGCAACCGATTGCGCAGCATCAACAACTATTTTTGCGTGTGGTGCAATTTCTCGAAAATACGGGATAATTTCTTCAAGCGAATTCACCGTCCCCAGGACATTGGAAGCGTGGGTTAGTGTGATGAGTTTGATTTTTGACAAAGATGGTATCGCCGTCATGCTGGCTTGTCCAGCATCTTTCTTTGATTCTGGACGCACTCCTAAAGTCGTTTGCCAGAATGACGAATCAGATATTTTTTTATAAGCAAGCTTCCCCTCCCCATCAATTGGGAGATACACAAGTTCAATCCCAATTTCATCTCGAAGCCGTTGCCACGGGACGATGTTTGCATGATGCTCCATTTCAGTTGTGACGATGATATCTCCTTTTTGTAGATGTTTTCTCGCCCATCCATAAGCGACTTGATTAATCGATTCATTGGTATTGCCGGTGAAGATTATTTCACTTGCATCTTTTGCATTGATAAAATCTGCAACTGTTTGACGCGCTTCTTCATATGCAGTAGTTGCTTCTTCTGCCAAGGCATAAATCCCCCGATGTACATTGGCATTTTTCGTCGTATAGAAATTTGTGACAGCATCAATCACTTCCTGCGGCTTTTGGGATGTTGAAGCGCTATCAAGATAGACGAGGTCTGGATAGGTTGTAAAAATCGGAAAATCTTTTTTTGACATGAGGTGATTATAGCATTATGAGGAGTTTGGATTTTCGTTAGGTATACTTCCTCTCAAAAGTTGATTTAAAGTATTCATAAATACAACAGTGGCATCTAGTCCTCTTGAAGAAAGGGGCGGGAGACTATTCATTTGCTCTTCCGCTTCGGGAAGAGTCGGGTTTTTTTTAAATTGGCGTTCCGATCCTGATGGAGGAATTCCTCCTAGTCTTTCTTCATTCATAGATTATGTATAAAACGTTTATCCTGAAGAGACAATGACACCGGTGTCAAGCCAGGATACTCCTAAGAGAGTCTAACATTTTTCTTTGCTTTTTGCTGAAACTCTCTGGGAAACTTTTCAAGAATGCTTGCCAAAAAGCCCTGTACGACAAACTGTTTTGCTTGCTCTCGCGACAACCCTCGAGACATCAAATAAAACATTTCAATATCATTGATACGCCCCACAGTCGTCGCATGTCCTGCTTTTATATCATTTTCCAGAATCTCAAGACTTGGAATTGCCCGCCCCTTTGATTTGTCAGAAAGAAGTAGTAAGTGGGCTGCAAGCCAAGCATTGGTACCGGTTGCCCCATGGTTAATTTTAACCAGTCCTTCAAAATTTACTTTGGCAGCATCGGTCAGGGCTCCCTTGAGAATCACTTCACTTTTGGTGTTTTTTGCTGCATGGGTAACATTTATTTTTATCTGAAGTGCTGCATCATCCTTTCCTAACAAAAGTCCAAGAATGGCAACAGATGCACCTTGTCCAGATAACAATACCTCATAGGAAATTTCTGATTCTTCCCCTGTCCAAAGAATGGGGAGAACAAGAGTTTCATTTTCTTTGATAATAACGTTCTTCATATTATTTATCGTCATTCTGGCTTGTCCAGAATCCGTTGCTCTTAAGATCCTGGATGCGCGTTGCTTACCAGGATGACGATTCATGTATTACCCCACCGATCCTTCCATCGATAATTCAATTAATCGATTAAGTTCCACAGCGTACTCAAGCGGAATTTCTTTGACAATTGGTTCGATAAAGCCATTGACGATAAGTGACGATGCTTGTGCCTCAGATAGTCCTCTGGACATCAGATAAAAAAGCTGTGCTTCTCCAATCTTTGACACACTTGCTTCATGCCCAAGCGTTACATCTTCTTCATTCACGGTATTGGTTGGATAGGTGTCAGACCGAGAGAGATCGTCAAGCAGCAGTGCGTCACAACGGACAAACGATTTTGATCCTTTTGAACCACGATTCACAAAAACCATTCCGCGATAGCTCGTCCGTCCTCCAGCAACACTGACTGATTTTGAGGTAATCGTACTTGTCGTATAGGGTGCAAGGTGGAAAGCTTTGCCTCCCGCATCTTGATACTGCCCCTTGCCCGCAAAAGCAAGCGAAAGTACTTCTCCTTTTGCTCCTTTGCCCTTGAGATATACAGATGGATATTTCATTGTTACTTTACTGCCGATATTGCCATCAATCCATTCGCCAACGCCTTCTTCTTCGACAAACATTCTTTTTGTAACAAGGTTATAGACATTGTCCGACCAATTTTGGATGGTGGTATACCGAACCCTCGCCCCTTTCTTAACCACGATTTCAACAACCGCTGCATGCAACGAATCAGTAGTATAAATTGGCGCAGTACAGCCTTCGACATAATGCACAAAACTCCCCTCTTCCGCGATAATCAACGTGCGCTCAAACTGTCCCATATTGGCAGCGTTGATACGAAAATATGCTTGTAGTGGAATTGTCACCTGCACTCCCTTTGGCACGTACACAAAGCTCCCTCCACTCCAGACCGCAGAATTAAGCGCGGCAAATTTATTATCTTCAGGTGGGATAACGGTGCCAAAATATTCTTTCATAATTTCAGGATATTTTTTAAGCGCCGTATCTGTATCAGTAAAAATCACACCCTGATCCTCCCACTGTTTTTTCAGATTGTGATAAATAACTTCAGAGTCATACTGCGCCCCAACCCCTGCAAGAAATCGCTGTTCTGCTTGTGGGATACCAATCCTGTCATAGGTATCCTTAATGTCTTTGGGGACTTCATTCCAACTGCGAACCTTTCGGTCAGTCGGGCTCACATAATAATACATGTCAGCAAAGTTAATCCCAGACAGATCTGCCCCCCACGTCGGCATCGTTTTTGCTTCAAAAATCGCAAGGGATTTGAGACGAAACTCTCGCATCCAGTCTGGTTCATTTTTGTGATACGAAATCGCCTCTACGATTTCTCGATTGATACCTTTGGGAGTTTTGAATACCGCAGATTCAGGCTTATGAAAGCCGTACTTATAGGAATCTTTGATGATAGGTTGAGGTTTCATAGATTTAGAATGTATATTCTGCCCGTCATTCTGGCAAATGAACGAAGTGCATGCGTCCAGAATCTTTATATTTTAAGATCCTGGATGCGCTTCGCTTACCAGGATGACGAATGTTTTATAGAAATAATTTTAGATTTTATGCTTGAGATATCCTTCATATCCCTTCTCTTCAATCGCATGGGCGACAGATGCATCTCCTGACTGAACGATCTTGCCATTGATTAAGATATGGACAAAATCAGGCTCTATATATTTCAAAATTCGCTGATAATGGGTAATCAGAAGCAACCCAGGCTTATAATCAAGTGATTGAATTGCTTTGGCAATATATCGCAGTGCATCGACATCAAGTCCAGAATCTGGTTCATCAAGCACCACAAAATCAGGCCGAAGCATTGCAAGTTGCAAAATCTCAGCTTTTTTCTTCTCACCGCCAGAGAATCCTTCATTGAGACTCCTTTTTGTTATGTCACCTAATGAAAGTGTCTTTGCGATTTCTGTCATTTGTTTGCGGAATGCCAACGGAGACAACTTTTTTATCTTTGTCATGCTGGCTTGTCCAGCATCTTCAGTAGGATTCTGGACGCGCTCGGTATCTCGCTTGCCAGAATGACGAGATTGTAGCTGTTCATTCACCGCCATGCGAAGGAAATTTGCATAGTTTACACCAGCTACTTCAACAGGATATTGAAATCCGAGAAAAAGGCCAGCTTTTGCTTTTTGATCAGGCGTCATTGTTGTAATATCTATTCCATTGATAATTACTTTCCCCTTCGTCACAACATACCCAGGATGCCCCATAAGGATTTGTGCCAGCGTCGATTTACCACCACCATTTGGCCCCATCAAAGCATGTATTTCACCCTTTTTAACAATCAGAGAAATCCCATTGAGAATCTTTTTACCTTCAACAGTCTGTGCATGCAAATTTTTTACTATTAATTCATTTTTCATATCAATAAACAACTCGTCATTCTGGCTTGGCCAGAATCGGTTACTTTAAGATCCTGGATGTGCTCCGCTTACCAGGATGACGAAACTAGCTGTTTTTCTTTGCTAATTCCTCATTTATCTCATCAATCATTTCTTCCATTTCTTGATCGCTCATACCATGAACCTTTGCACCGTTTTCTAATGTGTCAAAACCATTGGCAAAACAGTTGGCACAATGTAGCCCATACTCGGCCAATAATTCCGCCGCCCGAGATGATTCGACCGCGACATCCCCAAGCACTGAATATTTTGTTAAAAGATATGGTCCCTTTGGCAAAAGAGACGCATCAACCATTTGTACCGCCATACATGGTAGTTTACCGCACAATTAGCAATCTGTCTAGCCTGCTGCCGAAACACGTGGTAAAATAATATGGCGTGAGTGAATAGTATTTTTTGAGGACGAATGTCTGAGCATAGCGAGTTACGCCCGGAAAAAAATGTTTATTCATGAACGAAAAACTAAGAGATCTTAATAACCTTGACACCTTCTTTTGTTTCTTATACGCTGACAGTAATGGTCAAAAAGAAAAAACTAACCTCGCTTTTTAAACGGAACAAACAAGAAGGCAAAATAGAAAAAGGAGCCATTTATGTCGTGGTCTTTATGACCTCACTCATCTTTTTGGGCTACATGTTTGTTGGAGGGACTATCCCCATTACCGTTCCAGGCAACAGCACAGAGCTTGTTAGCCTGATCTTTGAAGACCCGAAAGAGCCACAAGATACGCTCCAACTGTATACCTTCACCGGAGCAACGCTTACTCCTCCACCAAATAATGACTCAGCAGAGCCACAAGACACTACCATTCAATATTCCATAACCAAACGAGCTGAATGTCCTGCTCTCTCAGGAGGTGACCAATCGCAAATTATTCGTACTTACCGTTCAGCGACCACCCAAGCAAGTGACAATCAGCCATCACTCCAACTGTTTTATGGTGGAGCCACAGCCATGAGAGCTGGAGTGCGAGAAATGATTCAATTCCCCAACGATGTCATTGTCCGGCCGCAACTTGGACAACTCTCTCCTGCCTTATACATTACAGATATTACCGATGATGCAACAGCAACAACTGGTGACTTCCAAAATGGTGGAACCCCGCAAGGAGCAAGTAAAGTGCTCGGATCTTGGCAGCCAGAAGGGGGACCACAACATACCCAAAGTAACGGCTTTAACCTTACTCCTGTCGGAGACACCTGGCCAGCAGCCAATGGACCCGAAGGTGATTCTCGAGCAGATCTCACCTGGACAGCAGAAGTTGTATGGAAATATGGAGATCTTACTGCTAATGGACAACCACTCCAGCCGGGACGAACCTATCGTATCCAGATGGTCGTTCATGATGGAGAAACACCTGCTGGAACTGGGCAAATGTGTATTGAGACGACTATTCCCGGTGGGACAGCTGCTACAAACTCTGGCGGCACCAATACTGGAGGCACAGGTGGTACAGGTAATACGAACACTGGTAACAGTACAGGTACCGGTACACAGCCAAATGGACCATCTGGCACTTGGAGACTTGTCTTTAGTGATGAATTTACTGGCAATGCCTTAAATTTAAGCAAATGGCAAATGTGTAATCCCAGCTTTGCCAGTTCTTGTAACCCCTACAACAACGAACAACAAAAATTTAACGTCTCTCCCACCAATAATTCAAATGTAGTGGTGTCAGGAGGGCAGCTTCATTTAATAGCAACAAGGACTAACGGACAAATTATGTCTGGAATGGTAAGTACAGGTCCAAACAAATTTGGCTATAATTTACCGGGGTATCAACCATTTCTCTATACCTACGGGTATTATGAAGGACGAGTAAAAATGCCAAAAGGCCAAGGGTTCTGGCCATCCTTGTGGGAACTCCCTGATCAAGATGTTAATGGAGGGTGGCCAGGCAGTGGAGAAATGGATGTCGTTGAGATCAAAGGAGCTAATCCAAGCCAATTGTATTTTACTGCACACTGGGCTGGTGGTGGTGGCTGTGGTAACCATGCATGTTCTCCGCAACAAATAACCGTTGCTGATACGTCTGCCGCATTCCATACGTTTGGACTTGATTGGCAACCGACAGGACTTACCTGGTACTTTGATGGGGAAAAAATAGGAAATACTGTTACTGATCCGGGAGCAATCAAAAATCATCCATTCTACATCATGGCAAATTTCTCCGTGGGTGGAGACTTTGATGGTAATGTTGATGCAAGTACGCCTTTCCCCGCCTCTATGGATATTGATTATTTACGTGTGTGGCAGAAGAACTAAGCAGTTTTTGTTTTGAGCTTTCCATCACTTTATAGAGCATGATACCAAGCGATACCATGACATTGAGTGAAATGTTCACCCCCCACATCGGCATCTCAACAATTGCATCGACTGCTTCCATTGCTTCGTTTGTTACACCAGTTGTTTCATGTCCAATAACAAGTCCAACGGGTAATTTATAGTCGAGAGAATCATACGGTACACTCGTTTCGTTTTGTTCAACAGCATAGATCTTTATTTCTTTATTCTCTTTCCGTAATTCCTCAATGGCCTCAATAGCTGTCTTTTTGTATTCCCAAGGAACCCATTCGGTGGTATTGATTGAGGCTTTTTTGATCCGATGATTGGGAGGTGTCTCAGTATCCCCACAAAGATACACTTTTTTGGCAGCGACTGCATCAGCGAGACGGAAAATAGAACCGATATTGTAGGTATCAAGCACATTATCGACAATAATAACAATTTCGTTTCTGGGTAACTTTTTTATTTCCTGCGGATCAGGGTTACTGAGCCGAAGTTTTTTGGCGTCTAGTTTGATCATGAAGCTATTATACACTAACGCTTGAATTTTTTAAGACATTTGGTATGATAGCACTATGTTAGAAGGCAGTAGCATGCATACGTTTTCTTCAAAAAATGAAGCAAAGGAACATATTGCACATGACATCAATACTCTTTTGACAAACCTCCACAAAACACAACAACCGTTTTTGCTTCTGCTCTCGGGAGGTTCAGTATTTACTATCCTTGAATCTCTTTCTGACGAAAACTTTTCGGATAATGCAACAATTACCGTTCTTGATGAACGATACAGTACTGATCCAGCTGTTAATAATATGGCACAACTTCAGCAAACTGCATTCTATACACGTGTCAATGCAAAAAATACGGCTGTTATTGATACCACCGTCAGACCAACTGAAACGAAAGAAGCATTAGCTACGCGTTTTGACCAAGCACTTTTGGGATGGAGGCAACATAACCCTGAAGGGAAAATTGTCGCAATTCTAGGCATTGGTCCAGATGGTCATACTTCGGGTATGTTGCCTTTTCCTGAAGATGCCGAACTCTTTGTGAAGCTTTTTGAGAACCCAGAAAGACTCGTCACTGCTTACGATGCCGATGGAAAAAATCCATATAGATATCGGGCAACGACAACCAATATCTTTTTGAGAGATTATATCGATCACGCATTTGTTTATGCTGTTGGAGAGAATAAAAAAGAAGCACTAGTCAGCATCTTCTCTGAAGAAGGCGATCTTCCTACAACACCCGCAAGAATTCTTCGTGAGATGAAAAAGGTTGATTTATATACCGACATTACTTTATAATTTAAGACTGTGCATATAGGAATTATTGGACTTGGCAAAATGGGCAGTAGAATGGCTGAGAAACTGCTAACTGAAGGGCACACCTTAACTGTATGGAACCGTTCTTCCGAACGACGTGAAAACTTACAATCAAAATTTCCTCACTCTGAAAATCTTATTGTTGCCGAGACAATCCAAAAATTAGTTGCAAGTCTTCCCTCTCCGCGAGTTGTCCTCTCTATGTTACCTGCGGGAGAAGCAACTGAGAATGCTCTGGATGAAGTCGCCAAGCTTGTCGCAAAAAATGATGTTGTCATAGATGCAGGCAATTCTTATTATCAGGACACTGAAAGACATTATCAAACATTTACCCAAAAAGGTGTCAGATTTTTGGGGATAGGGGTAAGTGGCGGCATTATCGCGGTCAAAGAAGGGTATCCTCAGATGGTTGGCGGAGACAAAAGTGCGTATGACTATGTGGCACCGATTCTTGATAGTCTTGCCAAACCACACGGAGGACATGAATACTTTGGGACAGGCGGAGCTGGCCATTTTGTCAAAATGATTCATAACGGGATCGAATATCCGATGATGCAGGCACTCGGTGAAGGGTTTGGGATTCTCGAAAACTCATCTTACAACTTCGATCTCGTAAAGATAGCTAAGCTCTATCAAAAAGGCACCTTAGTGTCTGGCTTTATGCTTGATCGGACGGTGGAAGCATTAACTAATGATCCCAAACTTGAAACCATTCAAGGAGTTATTGGTTCAGCATCAGGAGAAGCAGTTTGGACAATTGATGAGGCAAAGAAGCATGACCTTCCAGTAGAATCAATTGAGCAGGCACGTGATTTTCGTGTCCGCTCAGAAACCGATGCGCATATCCAGCACTCTTTTGCAGCCCGCATGGTAGGAGCTCTCCGTATCGCCTTTGGCGGCCACCCTGTGAAGAGAAAATGATGTAAGTTTCTTATACTCTTTCTTGACAATCTGATACCTCTTTTGAAATACTTAATGCATGGGAGATACTAAGATAGATTTTTCACAACCCGAAATTGAAGCACCACACGAAAAGCTACTGCGCTCCCCTACTTTTGATGAAAAATATGGTTGGGTGAATAAAATATTATTACTTGTTCTTGTGGTTATGATTATTAACTTAGGTGTCTATTTTGTGATGCAATGGGGAGCAGTACCACCACCACCGCAACAACAAATTGTTCCTGCGCAAGCAACAGCACAACCAACTACTCCGCAAATCACACCCGAAGCTGAGCAGACAGTCTGTACTATGGATGCTCTGGTATGCCCTGATGGTTCTACGGTTGGCAGAAGTGGACCTAACTGTGCATTTGTCTGTCCCAAATAAAACTTTTGTCATGCTGAACTTATTTCAGCATCTATGAAGATTGCTTTGTTGAGATCCCGAAACAAGTTCGGGATGACTACGGCTAACTTTTTTTTGTCGTCTTTTTACTGGCAGTATTTGCCTTTACCACTTTTGAAGTTTTTGTTGGTTTTCCCGTAATATCTTCCAGTTTCCAGGCAGCAAAATCGCACTTTGGATAATTGGCACAACCAAAGAATTTGCGGCCTTTACGAGTCTTTTTGATAATTACCGCTCCCCCATCCTTTGGACAGAGCACATTGGTAGACTCAACAAATTGTTTGGTAAAGCGACAATCCGGGAAACGACTACACGAGAAAAATTTCCCAAACTTACCAAATCGGATAACCACTGGTGCACCACATTCGGGACATGTTTCTTCGGTCTCCTCTGTCTCAATCTTGACCCGCTCAGCTCCTCCCACTTCTATCAGACTTTTTTCAAAAGGCTGATAGAACTCTTTCATCATAACCACCCAATTTTTTTCTCCTTGTGCAATATCATCAAGTTGACTTTCCATCTGCGCAGTAAAAGGGATATCATCAATGGTGGAGAAATTCTTTACAAGGAAGTCACTCACCGCCATACCGACAGGTGTTCCTTCAAAACGTTTTTCTACTCGCTCAACATAGCCACGATCAACAAGCGTCGAGATGATGGACGCATACGTCGAGGGTCTTCCAATTCCCTTTTCTTCCAGCGTTGCAATAAGCGAAGCATCATTGTATCGTGGAGGTGGCAGCGTTTCGTGAGGATCACTGTGTGCTTCCTGAAGATTCAGGATTTCTTCTGAAGTAAACTGAGGCAATTGCGTATCTTTGAGCGCTTGTGGATTTAATTTGAGAAACCCATCAAAGACGAGTACCGAACCACTGGCCTTGAGACGGTAAGAAGACTCAGTGCGAGGGGTGGCAGGACCCTGAGCACTAATAGCATCTACATGCACTGTTGTCGATTCAATAAGTGCATCTGCCATCTGACTCGCAAGTGCACGCCTCCAAATAAGATCATACAACTTTGCATAGTCCCGCCCTAAATCCTGCGAAACCACCGCTTCGTGCACTCCTACTTTGGTTGGACGGATACCTTCGTGCGCTTCTTGCGCAAGCTTTTGTTTGGTGCTGTAGACTCGTGGAGCAGCAGGAAGATATTTTTGCCCAAATTCTTTGTCAAGGAATGTACGCATTTGATCAATAGCTGCTGTTGACAGTATCACCGAATCAGTTCTGTGATAGGTAATATACCCTTCTTCATAGAGCTTCTGAGCAAGACTCATGGTACGTTTACCTGAGAATCCGAACCTGCGAGACGCATCCTGTTGAAGGGTAGATGTCGTGAATGGTGGATACGGACTTCGTTTCATCTGCCGTTGATTTACTTCTGCGACGGTAAAGATTTTGTTCTGCAAATCCGAGACTATCTCAGCAGCTTTTTCTTCGGTTACAATACTTGTCTTGGTAACGGTATACTCCCCTACATACAGAGGTGATGTCTGTTTTACTTCAATTCTTTTACCGTTAATTTCAAGTAACTCAAAATCCACTGCATCTTTCTTGGCTGTCTTTTTTTGTTGTAAAAGCAACGTATGAATCGTCCAATAGGGCTGCTTTTCAAATTTTTTGATTTCTTTTTCCCGCTCAACAATCAGACGAAGAGCAACACTTTGTACTCGTCCAGCTGACAGACCACGCCGAATCTTTTTCCAGAGGACTGGAGAGATCTGATACCCAACCAAGCGATCAAGGACTCGTCTGGCAGTCTGAGAATCAACAAGGTTCATATCGACATCGCGTGGATGAGTGAGCGCCTCTTTAATTGCTGTCTCTGTAATTTCATGAAAGACAATTCGCTTAAATTTATCCTTTGCAATATTGCTCTTCCCTCCCATAAGCAGTTCCTGGATATTGGCAGAAATTGCTTCACCTTCGCGGTCAGGGTCAGTTGCAAGAAGAACTGAGTCAGCACCTTTTGCTGCGGCACGAAGCTCAGCGATAAGCTTCTGCTTATCAGCAACGACTTCATACTGCGGAGCAAAGTCTTCAGAGATAGCAATCCCCAGTTTGCTCTTGGGAAGATCCATAACATGTCCCATTGAGAACTTGATGGTATAGTCTTTGCCCAAAAATTTGGTAATCGTTTTGGCTTTGGTTGGCGATTCAACAATGACAAGATTTTTCATATGACTGTTTATTCTACCGTAGAACCCATGGTAGTTGTCAAGTATTAATAATTATTGCCATATAAGATTGCTTGTCAAAATTTGACAACTATAGTATATTTGATACTTCAATCGATAAATTATGGAAAGAAAACCATTTGCCTTTGCGCCTGATAACAATGGACATCCAAATACTATGTTTGCACATACATCTGGGCGAGATGAACAAGTCTGTCCTGTAAGCATTCCCGTCAGCGGACAACCTGCATCCATTCTTAGAACTAGACCTCTTGTCATGGCAGCACTAACGGATGATAGAGTATTTAGCCTTGCTAGGGTTCCAGAATCTGCCGCACTTACCGGAACAACTTCACAACATGCTGAAGGCATGCTAAGACTTGATCGACCAAATATAACCCCGTTACGCAGAGCAATGGGACCTGTTTTTGGCGAGGCGAGCATCGAGCAAGATCGCCCTCGTGTCCGGCGGGTTGCACGAGGGTTAATTGCAGAGATGCAGACAGGCCCCCGTCCCGCGGATATTAATACCTATTGTGAGAGATTTGTTATCGCTGCAACCGCAGCCGTAAATACTATCTCTCCTGAAGATAGTCAAAAAATGTTTGACCTTTCAAATAGAGTTCTTACTCGAGTCGAAACTCCTGAAGAGCAAGAAGCTGTCAGGCAAGCCTGGCCTGAAGTATATGCGCATTGTGCAAAGATGATTGAAGATAAACGAAGGGAACCTGACAGTGGTATGCTTTCTCAAATTATAACCTCATGGGATAGGATAGAGCCAAAACTTACCGAAGATCAAAAGCTTCATGCAATGGGAACGGTCATGGCAGGATTCTTTACTCCTCTTGGATCAATGAGTGTCATTACCGAAGAATTATTAGGGAGACCAGATTTTGTAGCTGCCTGCCAGGAGAACCCTGCTCTATGGGAACCAGTAGTAGATGAAGTAATGAGACATAATCCAAATGCACACTTCAAATTTGCCTTACCACGAATAGTTACCGAAGCTACTGAAGTAGCAGGACACCGTTTCTTAAAAGGAGAAATTGTGATTCCCTCGCTTCATGCACCTATGCACGACCCAGAGGCAGCTGAACGGCCAGAGGAGTTTGACCCAGATCAACGAGCGAGACGACGACTGGTTTTTGGAGCTGGACCACACTTATGTCCTGGAGCTGATTTGTCACGACAATGGTTACAGATTGGGATTCAGGAGCTTTTTGATGGATTTGCCGGGCAAGAACTTCGACGAACAGAACCTCGTGAGAATCTTGTTTGGCTTGCAGGCTCTATGGCTATGCCAGAACGATTACTCGTAACATGGGGAGAAGTTGCATAGAACAAAAATTTTTCTACTTCCATTTCCGTAGATGTTTTTTTTCATGTTTCCCTACGACTTTATCAGAACCCAGTAATCCATGTTGTGACATATCAGGAGAATACCTACTTGCTGGGACATCTCGATCAAGAGCTTCCGCCATAGCACGAACGTGATGAGGCGCTGCCCCACAACAAATACCAATATAGTTGACACCTAGATCTTTTGCTTGTTTAGCAAATGTTGCCATTTCTGACCGTGTACAAAGGAAACGGTCAATTTCTATGGGATAGGCATTTTTCTTTTTGTATTTTAAAAACTGAAAAGCTGGGAGTGCAGAAGTAGTATGATAAGGTACTGGTTGTGCGGCAATGTAACAGTTGACGTTTTTTCTTAGTTTTTTCAAAAGTGGCAGCATTGTTTTTGGCCCACGAATACAATTAAACCCGACTATATCTGCACCATTTGCTTCAAGCATCTTGCATCCCTCAATCCAATCGTAGTCATCTTTACTTCTTTCGTAGGTAGCACCCAAAGTAACCATTGCTGGCAGCTTATATTTCTTAATTACCTCAAGTGCAATTAATGCTTCTTCAACATATTCTATTGTTTCAGCTATAAAAAAATCTACTCCTTCTTCTACCGCCCATTGCACCTGCTCTTCATACATCTCTCGAACAATTTGTGCCGTGCGCTTTTTATCTTTATGGTCATATTCCCAGGTATTACAGATATTACCAGCAACCAAAGCATCCCCTTCTTTGGCTACTTCTTTTGCAATACGAAGTGCTTGTCTATTCATAGACTCTAACTCATCCTCTCTGCCAATTACCCGCAATTTACTTCGATGAGCATAATAGGTAAAAGCTTCCATCACTTCGCTACCGGCTCTTAGAAACTCACGATGGAGCTGACGCAATGCATCAGGATGATCAAGTACGACTTCTGGAACATAGGCTCCCGCTTTGATGTATCCTCGCCGTTCAAGTTCAAATAGATATCCTTCTGCCCCGAGAACCGTTCCCGTCTGTAATCTTTGTAAAATTCCTCGTTTCCTCATAAGAGGATTAGTTTACTGCATCCGATATATGTTGTCAATAAATATCGTCAACACAAAGGTGGGGGGTACTATCCTTATGCAGGCAAGCTAAA
>ERZ1292645.499-Hain-H14-02um-R2-499-length-13919-cov-6_pt1 | contig 13919 bp, 13 predicted proteins | sample MGYA00564401_ERZ1292645 | MGnify/ENA primary metagenome ERZ1292645 (study PRJEB36523, sample SAMEA6512644) | groundwater metagenome | collected 2019-01-09 | study: AquaDiva: Metagenomics assemblies of 32 groundwater samples | reverse complement strand
ACTTCGAGCACATCGGCGCCGAGGACCTGCACCAGCTCCAGAGGGCATGGGAGCTTCAGCATAGGATCCTGACCGCGGAGTCGGTGGCCAGGCACACGCTGTTCAGGAAGGAGACCAGGTGGCCGGGTTACTACTATCGTGCTGATCATCCGAAGCTGGACGACGCCGAGTGGCACTGCTTCACCGGATCTCAGTACGACGCGAAGACCGGTGAATGGCAAATGTCGAAGCTTCCCGTCCACCGCATCGTCCCGGGCTTCGAGTTATTGCTACCCCGCGCAGCTTGAGCGCAGTTGTCGCGGTACGACCCCGACAAGAAAGAGTGGACCCTGCAGAAGAAGCCGTATGTCGCGCTGATCCCGTAGCGCAACTCGTGGCGGTCGCGGGCCCCCGCCTCGCTTGTCACTAGGTTTCTCCGGGAGGAAAACCTATCTGGCCGAATGGCCCTCGAGCTTCACTTCATGTCGCTCATGGGCTTCCAGCCCGGCATAGTATTCGCGCAGAATTTCGAGCACTTCGGGCCGGCTGAACTCCGCCGGCACGGGGCTTCCATCCGAGAGCCACTTACGTAGCTTGGTGCCCGAAACGAGCAGGCGGTCCTTCTCCTCGTGCGGGCAGGTGCGGCCCGAGGCCATCCCGCCGCACGCATAGCACCAGAAGGTCCAGTCAATCTTGAGCGGCTGCGTCTCGAGGGCGTCCCCGGGGATTTCGTCAAAAATCTTGTGCGCGTCGAATGGGCCGTAGTAGCTCCCCACCCCCGCGTGGTCTCGCCCGACCAGCAAGTGCGAGCAGCCGTAATTCTGGCGGAAGAGGGCATGCAACAGCGCCTCGCGCGGCCCCGCATAGCGCATATCGAGCGGATAGCCCGACTGCACCACCGTGTTCGGCACGAAATACTTGTCGATGAGGGCGGCGATCGCGCGGGTGCGCACCTCCGCCGGGATGTCGCCGGGCTTCAGGTTGCCAAGGAGCGAGTGCACCAGCACCCCGTCGCAGGTCTCGATTGCGACCTTGACCAGGTACTCGTGCGAGCGGTGCATCGGGTTGCGCGTCTGGAAAGCCGCCACGTTCGACCAGCCGAGCGATTCGAACCTGGCGCGCGTTTCGGCCGGGGTCATGAAAAGCCCGCCGTATTTTGCCTTGAAGCCGCCGTCCGCGAGCACCTTGACCGGCCCGCCGAGGTTCACTTCGCCCTGCTGCATCACCATTTTGACGCCCGGGTGCTCGAGATCGGCGGTCTTGAACACCGACAGGCACTCGAGCGCCTTGTCGATCGTGTATTTCTCGGTCACCGTCATGATCGCGAGCGGCGAACCGTCTTCGGGATCGGCGAGCGCGATGTCGGTGCCTATGCGGATCGAGCCGGCGGTCCCGGCGTCCACGGACAGCGTGATCGGAATCGGCCAGAAAAGGCCCGCCGCCGTCCGATAGCTATCGCAGACCCCCTCCCAGTCGGCCCGCGTCATGAAGCCTTCGAGGGGCGTGAAGCCGCCGATGCCGAGCATGATCAGGTCGCCCTTCTCGCGCGAGCTGACGCGGCCCGCGCGCAGCGTCCGCGCCCGGGCGCGCTCGGCCGCGAGCGCCTCGCCCTCGAGAAGCAGTGGCCGCAGTCCATCGCCGCCGTGGGGTTTGACCAGAGCTGCCATTCGGAAATCCCGACTCCCGTCCGTCCGCAAACGGCGTCTTTACCTAAGCGGGTCAACCTATCATGGACCTTCCAATCCCAAACATAGATGTTGCTGATTCGACAATAAGCAGATGCAATTACAGTAGACTAGACGGTCGCGCTTTCCAGCGAGAAGGGCGGACCGACCGCGATATGGCCGCAGTGATTTTCCAGTACCCGAATCGGGCTTGGGTGCTTGCCGCGCTTGCCCTGTTCGTCGCCGCGGCGGCGCCGGCGCAATCGCGCGTCGATGAGGATGCGGCGGCGCTTGCCGGCTATTGGTTCGCGCCGGCGCGGGAATCCGAGCATGCGCGCACGCTGCGGATCACTCATGCGATCTACGCCGACGCGGACGGGGCAGTCCTTGCCGGTCACTACGGGAATTCCGCCGCGGTGCTGCCGCCGGCAAGAGAGATCGTCACGCGCCGGGAGGGCCAGCGGCTCGCGCTGGAGGTGACGGCGCAGGACGGCAAGCGCATCGCGCTAGCGAGCGCACCCGACGGCACGCTGCGCGCTGCGGCCACTGGCGGCCGGCCAGAACTGCGGTTCGCGCGCAGCACCCTCGAGGCGATTCAGCGTCACGTCGCCGACAACCCCGCACGCGGGGCGCGCGCCGGCGCGCGCTCGGAAATCGAGCTGGTCTACTTCGGCGCGCTCGACTGCTCCCAGTGCCGTGCCTGGGAGGACCGGTACCTGGCGAAAAGGGGGCTCAAGGGAACGCCCGAGTGGCCGCACTTGCGTTTCACGGAGCTCAAGCGGGCCACGCTCGCAGAGCCGCCGCGGCTGGAAGACGCGCCGCCGCGCCTGCGGCCGCGGTTCGAGGAACTTATTGCGCAGGGAGTCCCGCTGCAGTACGTACCGACGTTTGTGCTCTACGTGGAGGGCGCGCTGCGGGCGCACGCGGTGGGCAGCGCAGCGTTCGAATCGTTCGCGCACGCCGCGCTCCGCGCCGCGGTGCGCGAGAAGCTGTCCGCCCGGCGGCCGTGACCGGAACCGAGCGAGCCGCGCGGATCGCATTACGGCGCGAACACCCGGCGCAGGAACTGCGCCGTCCATTTGGCCGCATCCTCGGTGGCGAGCTTTTCCTCCGGGTGCTGGTCCGCGCGGAAGTCGAAGGCGCGCCGGGCGTTGGGATAGACGCGTAGCTCGGCGTGCACGCCGCGTTCGAGAAGGAGGTAGAAGGCGCGGTAGATTCCCATGCGGCGCACCTCGAAGTCCTCGGCGCCGACGATGAACAGGCTCGGCACGGTAATGCGCTCGATCTCGGGCGCCCAGCGGTACACCTGCCAGGGTTCGGGGGCGTTGGGATTCACCATGTGGCCGTAATAGGTGACGATGCAGGCCACTTCCTTGCGCCTCGCGGCGAGGAGGATGGCGTGATAGCCGCCGCGGGAAATGCCCACCACGCACACCTTGTCGGGGCGCAGGTCGGGCACCGTCTTCAAAAAATCGAGCGCCAGCTCCACGTCCTTTTCCGTCGCGGGGTCGTGGGACTCGGGCCAGGTGGGAATGAAGCGGGGGCTGTGGTAGTCAGGCGCGAGCACCGCGAAGCCGTATTGCACGACGCGTTGCACCTGGCCCTCGGCCTGCTCGCCCCAGCCGCGCCGGCCGTGAACGAACAAAACGGCGGGATGAGGGCCCTTGCCGGGCGGCAGATAGAGCCTGGCGGTGATTTCCAGATCCCCGTTGCGGTAGCTCACGTCGCGCACCGCTGCCGCCGGCGCCGCGAATGCAAAGACGGGGAGCCAGAGCAGGGCGAGAGCCGCAACAGCGCTTTTCAAAGCCTTCATGGGACCTCCGTGGAATGCGGTCGAGGGCAGGACGCCGCGCCGCGCTACCGGCGCAGGAACTTGACGATCTCCTCCATCGCATCCTCCCCGTAGAGGTCGCGGAAGAAATGGTCCGCGCCCGGGATCACCGTCATGCGCAGGCGCTTGCCGCCCACGAGCGGGGCGATAGCCTTGTCGAGGTCGCGCACGACCGGGTCGCCGCCCGCCACCACGACAAGAGCGGGGCTCTTCACGCGCTTGAGCAGCGCCGGCATCTCCAGCTCCGGGCCGGGGGCATAGTAGGACACGAAGGAATCGGCGGTCACGGTCGCGTCCGGACAGAGGAGGAAGGGTACTTTTTCCATCCGGACCTGGCCCTTACCCGCCTGTACCAGCGCGCGGGCGCGCTCGAGCACCGGAGCGAGCTTCGCGCCGAATTGCGCTTCGTAGCGCGCGGGCTGCACAGACTCCATCGGATTGATGGGCGCGAGCAGCACGAGGGAGCCGATCGCGGGGTGGCCGCGCTCCGCGGCAAACCAGGCGGCCTGCTGGCCGCCGCGCGAGAATCCGAACAGCACCACCCGCTGCGCGCCGTTGCTTTGCAGCCAGTCGAGCCAGGCGCCGATCTCGGCGAGAGCATCACCAATCCGGTGCACGTTCGGGCGGGCGCAGTCGTAGAACTCGCGGCGGTTGTCCACGCCGAGCCCGAGGTTGAGCGCAAGCGTGCTGTAGCCTTTCTGCCGGAACAGGGCGCGGAACTGGCGCATGATCTCCATGTCCTTGTGCGCCATGGTGCCGTGGACCATCAGGATCACGCCGTCGCCGGGCGACTTGCCTTCGGCGATCTCGAGCGTGGCATTGAGCGTGATGCCCCGGTGCGGCAGGGTGACCTCCTTCGCCGCGGCGGCGGGAGCGACGAGCAGGCCGAGCGCCAGCATCAACGCCGGAAGGCGGGTCGTTCGATCTGCCATCGGAAACCTCCTGTGCCCCGTGAATAACCACACGGCTTTGCTTCAGTCGGCGAACAAATCCTGCATGAGCCGCTGCTGCCAGGCGCGGCGGGCCGCGACATGGGACCGTCCGGCGTGGGGGTCGGCCGTCACGCCCGCATCCAGCTTGCCCCGCTCCACGCGGTAGATCAAGCGCAGGCTCATCGCCTCTTCGGGATTCACGTACGGATAGCAGGGCGCCTCGAATCCGAACTCCGGCTGCGGGGCGGCGGCCCCGAGCGCCCGCGCCACGCCGTAGGCGCAGATGCGCGCCGCATCGTGCGCCACCGAGGCCGTGCGCGCGTACGGGGTGCGGGCGCAATCGCCCAGTGCATAGATCGCCTCGTGGCGCGCGGCGCGAAAAGTGAACGGGTCCACCTGGACGAACGGATCGCCCGGCTCGGCAAGGCCCGCCTCCTCGATGAAACGCGCCGCCTTGTGCGGCGGGATGAGGCAGGCGAGATCGTAACCGAACGACTCTCCATCGGCGGTATGTACGCGCCGCGCCCCCGCCTCCAGCCGCACCACCCGGATCGAGGGCACGTATTCGATCGTGGCCTTCTGGAACGCGTTTTCGAACGACGCGGCCAGCGGCTGCGGCTGCGGATTGGTGCTCGCGTCAAGCACCAGCACTTTGCCCTTGAGTTGCCGCGCCCGGATGCGCTCCGCCAGGAGCAGCGCAAATTCGTACGCGGCCGGAGGGCAGGACTGCGGAGGCGGCGGAATGCCGATGAGCGCCGTGCCGCCGCCGAACGCAGCGATCCGCTCGGCCAGATGGCGCAGCCGCTCGCGGTCGTAGAGGCCCGCGCCGGCTTCGGGCTGTTCGGCGAGCCCGGCGATTTCCGCGGTCGCGAGGCGAATCCCGGTGGCGAGCACCAGAATGTCGTAGTCCACGTGCCCGGCCGAAGTGCGCACCCGCTGGCGATCCGGCTCGATCCCCTGCACCCGCGCCTTCAGGAGTCGCAAGCCGCGGGCGGCGAGCGCGCCGTAGCCGCGCGTCATGCCCTCCCAGGTTTCGCGGCCGAACAGATAATCGAGCGCCGCGGCGCCGAACACGAAACGCTCGGCGGGCTCGATGAGCGTGATCCCGGCGCGCGGCACGAGCTGCTTGAGGGTGAGGGCAAACGCGATGCCGGCGACCCCTGCGCCGGCGACCACCACGCGCCGGGCGCGCGCATTGCGGGCGGGTGTCCCGAGCGCGCTCCCGACCGCGAGCGGCAGGCCCGCGAGCAGTCCGAGGAAATGCCGCCGCTTCACCGCCATGAGAAAACCAATGCGAAAACTCCCCGCCGCGCTCTCAAACGACCTTGACCCGGGAGCGCGTGTCGAGGCGCACCCGCTTCTGCGCGCGCAGGTAGTTGGCCACCACGTCGAACACCGGCGGCCCGTCCACCTCCAGCATGCTCGCCCAACCCGCCGCCTTGTAGCGCCGCGCCGGGTCCATGGGCTTGCCGCCGATGCGCAGGTCCGTGATGCGCTGGCCCATGTCCTTGGCCGGGTCAATGGCGTAGCTCACCCCGCCCACGCGCACCATGTCGCCGCCCTGGCGGTAGTACGCGTCCTTGTGGAACAGGTTATCGGCCACGTCCTCCATCACGCTCTTGATCTCCGCGCCGGTCATCTCGCGCGACCAGGTGTTGGGATAGGTGAGCGCGGTGTGGGTGTAGACGTCCTCCAGGGTGATGGCTTGGCCCGGCAGGACCGTGATCCCCCAGCGGAAACCCGGCGAGAACGCCACCTGCGCATCGTAGTGCTTGAGCAGCGCATCGAGCACGATCTCGTCGAAGCTGCCGCTGAAGTTGCCGCGGCGAAACAGCAGGCTCTCCGACACCGCGAGCTTCTCGGCGAGCTTGGCCTGGTACGGGGCGCGTATTTTCCCGATCAGCGCCGCCATCTCCGGGTCCGCGAGGATGGTGTTCGACAGCACCGGGATCAGCTTGTAACGCCAGGCGGCGATGCGCCCGCTCTTCACCTCGAGATCGAGCCGGCTGAGAAACTTGCCGTGCGCGCCGGAGTTGATCACCAGCGTGCCGCCGACGCGGATCGGCTCCGGGATGCCGTCGTGCGTGTGCCCGCCGAGGATCGCATCGATCCCCTTGACCCGCTCGGCAAGCTTGAGGTCCACCCCCACGCCGTTGTGCGAGAGCAGCACCACCGCATCGACTTTCTGCTGCCGCAACTCGTCGACCCGCGCCTGAAGCTGTTCCTCGCGGATGCCGAAGGACAGGCCTGGAACGAAGCGCAGCGGGTGCGAGATCGGCGTGTACGGGAACGCCTGCCCGATGATGCCGATGCGCGCGCCGCCCAGTTCGCGCACCGTGTAGGGCTTGAACACCGGGTCCCCGGGCAGGCCCCAGGTGATGTCGGTGACGTTGTGCGCGACGAACTCGCCCTTGAAGGTGCCGGGCTTGTCCTTGTCGCCGAAGATCTCCTTCACCCGGCCGATGCCGAAGGTGAATTCCCAATGCGCGGCCGATACCTCGACCCCCAGCTGGTTGACCGCCTGCACCATGTCCTCGGCGTTGGTCCAGAGGGACGTGGCCGAGCCTTGTAAGGTGTCGCCGCCGTCGAGCAGCAGCGTTTTGCCGGGGCGCTCGGCGCGGATGCGCTTCACCAGCGTGGTGATGTGAGCGTAACCGCCCATCCTGCCGTAACGCCGGGCGAGTTCGGCAAAGTCGAGATGGGTGAGGGCATAGGCCGCGGCGCTCTTGCGCTCGAGGTTGTAGGCCTTGAGGAAGGCCTCTCCGGTGAGATACGGCGGATGGCCCTTTTCGGGGCCGATCCCGAGCAGCGTGTCGGGTTCGCGGTAAAAAACCGGCAGCAGCGTGGCGTGGCTGTCGGTCATATGCAGCAGCGTGACGTTGCCGAGCGGCTCGAAGTCGAGCAGCCGCTCGGGCGCGAGCGCCGCAGCGAGCGCTCCGCGGTCGCTCGCACCGGCGACGCCGGCGATGGCGATGAGCTTCAGGAAGTCGCGTCGAGTGACTTCCATCGCCGTCGTTCTCCCGCGGCGCCGGGTGCGGCGCCGCGGGAAGGGTCAGGAACCACGCCGCTCAGTGGGAGAGCCTCGGCACCAGCACCTTGTCGCCGCGCCGGCTCTGCTTGGAGAGGATGTAGGCTTCCAGATCGGCGTACTCCGGCGCGTCGCCGGGCAGCATGTTGGTGCGCAGCGGCGTCATGCACCACTGCATGCGGATGCGGATGTCGATCAAGCGCTGCCACGCGGTGCGCCAGTACGGGTGGTTCACCATCGCGTCCTTCTCTACGTCGGCGAGGAAGCGTCCACCGAGGAACTTGTTGCCGCCGCCGCGCGCGGTGTGGCAGTTGGCGCAGGACTGGCCGCGCTGGCCTACCCGGCGATTGAACGTCTCCTCGCCGCGCTTGACGGCGGCCTGCACGTTGGCATCGTTCAAATCGAGTGCATAGGGCATGCCGTTCGACTGCATGCGCACGAGGATCGACATGGCGAGGTTCTGCTCGCCCTGCGAGGGCATCTCGTGGCCGGTGGTTTCGGGTGCGTGCACCGCGAGGTAGTCCTCCACGGACATCATGCGGCTGTACGCCTCCTTCCACTTCGGGTAGCGCGCCCCCACGCCCACCATCGAGGCGATCGCCCCGAGCGGGCGCTGCGCGTCCGGCCTTCCGATCGCGCCGTGGCAGCCCGCGCAGGACTGGCCCTTCGGGCCGGGCTTCGCCCAGAGCGGTACCGCGACGTCCTGGGCGATCCCGAGCCCGGGGTTCGCGGTGATGTCGAGCGGATCGCCGTAGGCCGGCCGCACCACCGGGCGCGTCCTCGGGTCCCACTGCGGATCGTCGGTCACCTTCTCGGGCTGGCCGGGCGGGTTGCCCTTGAGCGACTGCAGATAAGCGACGACTTGCACGATCTCTTCCTCGGTCCACATCCCGGAGGCGCCGAACGCCGCCATCGGCGTGTCCGGGCCGTAGAGGACGCGCGGGTCGTAGACGATCTGGTAGAGCATCTGGTCGGGCAGGCCGCGCGCGCCGATCGCGCGCAGGTCCGGGCCGACGTTGCCTGCCGGCCAGACGGTCGCGTCCGGAATCACGTGGCAGCCGGTGCAAGGGCCCATCATGCCCGCCTTGATCAGCGCTTGGCCCTTTTTCGGATCGCCCTTGATTCCTGTAGGCATTTGCGCTTTCTTGGGAGGGAAATACTCGGGGCCGCCGTAGGCGAAAGTCGGGTACTTCTCCCAGTTCGCCGTGCCGAAGCCGCCGAACGGATAGCGCTCCTGGATCCTTTTTCCGCCCACCTCCTTGACGATGCCCTGCGACTGCGGGGTCGCCCGCGATTTCCATTCCTTGGAGGTCACGGTCGTGCCGACTGTGGCGCACGCGCCGACCACAGCCGCGCCGAGCGCGGCGAGCCCCAGCCACTTGAGGCGAAAAAGCCTCTGCACCCTGAGTTTCATGACGACGCTCCTCCTGTCGGTTGATGCCGCAAACGGCCGCCCGGTCCGGCGGCCAAGGCGCTGCCGGGACGCGCCGTCCAACTCGTCAGAACTTGATCTCGGCCTGTCCCTCGTAGGTCTTGCCTTGCGTATCGTGGAACAAGACCTTCACCACGCCGGGCGCGGTGACTTTCAAGGGAAAGGAGAAGAACGGGTTCTGGCTCACCGCCTGCGTGGTCTCCGCCTCGAACACCTTCTTGCCGTTGTAGACGGCTTCCACCCGGTTGATGAAATCGTAGTTTTTCTCCACCGGCTTGCCCTTGTCGAAGCTCATGACCTCCATCGGGTGCGTCACCAGCACCCGCACCGTGATCACGTCGCCCTGCTTGATCCCCTCCGGAAGGCGAATCCGTACCTGCCCTGCCGCCATGGGCGTCTCCTTGATGTTCTACCGGCTAGCCGGCCGGGCAACGCTCAGCCGCCGCAGCCGCCGATGGTGACCTTGACCTCGCGCTTGGCTTCGTACAGCGTGCCGTCGCTCATTTCCGCCACCACGCGCACATCCGAACTTTCGGCGAGGCGGATGTTGGTACCGATGCTCGCTTTGCCTGCTTCGGGCGTAAAGCCGAAACTCGCGTTGAGCGGCCGCCGGTTCTTGTCGGTGATGATGTAGATGCGCTTGACGTACTTGTCCGGCGCCATCGGCAGGCTGGATTCCACGCGCAGCGGGACCACCGAGCCGTTTTCGGCGATCGTCGGCGCCTCGAACTTGATCCGGTCTTCCGCCGGCTGCAGCGGGCGGCCGCCGAACAGCCTTTGCAGGGTCTCGCTCACCTTCTCCGCGGGCTGCGGCGTCCCCGGAGCGGCGAACGCCGGCTCGACGGCGCCCAGCGAAAGCGCCCCCGCGACGATGCCGCCCGCGCCGAGTATCCTCAGCGCCCGGCGGCGGCCGTTCGAAAACATGCCTGATTGATCCGATCTCCACTTCATGTCGCCTCCTTTACCGGCTCGGCCGCCGGAATTCTCAGGAATAATGCTAACGGTTTGCGGCGCGCGTGGAAAGCCCCTGCCTTATCAAATGTGATTATCCGTCCATCCAGAAGGCTCCAGCCGCGTACCCTTGCCGTGGCCGGCGCACCGAGTGGGCAGGCGCACAAGGCGCAACGCTCCGCTGGGGCTTTTATCGCCCCACTAAAACCGCCTTTTTTCTCCAGCAGCCGGATGTGCTCGAAGCGCATGCCGCTATTTCTTCTTCAGTTCGGGTTGGTCAACGTAGCGCGCGTCCTTGGTCCTGCTCTGTATCGCTTTGGGAGTGATGTGGACGTAACCCTTCGAAACGAGATCGGCGATCTCCACGAAGCCGCCGGCGACGACCTCGCCGATCCCATGGAAGTCGCTGGGCGCAAAACCGGCCGCCCTAAGCGATGGGTTGCAGTACGCGATCTTCACCCCCGCATCGCGCAGTTCGGCGGCGGCGTCCACGATACCCTGGTACTTTTCGTAGTTCTCCTTCGCGAACACCCGGATCGCGCCGCCGATCACGACGATGGTCATCTGGCTGCCCTTCGGCGAGAGTGACAACATCTGTTTGGCGACGCGCAACGTGTTGGCCACCTCCGCAGGGTCGAACGCGGTGGCTTCGACAACGTATTTCAGCGGACTGTATTGCTGGCTGCTGACTTTGGCTGTCCCGTACCGCGAAAACTCCTCCGCTGCGCTCGCCGGAGGAATATGCATGAACGGTAGCGTACCGCATAGCGCCAATACGGCCGAGATCCTGAGGCTAGACATGCGTTCTCCTTTCCCTGATTGTGTCGGTTAAACAGGCGTCCTCATTGCACCGCGCCCCTGAGCGGCTGAATCTCGGGATTGCCGAACTGCGGCTTGGGGAGGGGTTTCACTACCCGGATCCGGTTGAGCTGCGGGTTGACTGTCCGGCCGGGCAACGACTCCAGGTAACGCACAACCACCTCGACCGCGTCGAGCACGTTACCCTTCTCGTCGCGCAGGACGTTGATATCCGTTGCGGGAACGACGTTGATGAGTTTCGGATCGGCAGTGTAGTAATACGACGCGTAGCTGTAGGTCGCCTTGAGATCGAGCGGCTCCCAGGTATCGTTTCCGAAGCGTTGCACGCGGATGCTGGGAAAGCGCGAGCCGCGCGGCGCGTAGGCGTCAAAGTCCATGGTCACGCCGCTGAAATTGAACAGCCAGCCGCCGGTCCATTCCTCCACGCGCGGGCTGAACGACCCGTGCGCCGCATTCTCGCTCTGGTTCTTGAGCTGCTGTCCCCGGATCGTGCCGCGCGCGATCATCGGCCCGATGGGAACGAAGTGATACAGATCCTCCAACCGGATCGGGCCGGGTGCCACGTGCGTGCCATAGCGGAAGCCGCGGATCGCCCCGATATCGGCCTTGGCCTGGTGTCGGAACGCGTCCGTCAGGAGATGATGCGACGAGCCCTCGATCACCGCCGGCATGCCCTCGTGCGAGAAGTGCGCACGATGCAAAGAAACCTTGGTGTACCCGACCACTGTATCTATCGGCCGCGCCAAGCGCGTGCCGTTGAACGGATTGACGTGCTGCTTGAAGTGAGGTCCGGCCACGAACGTCTTGCGGACCTCGGTCACAGCGGCGGCGATGCGCGGATGCTCCCTGATCCGGTCATCAATCGTGTGCGCCTTCCAGTCCCAGCGCTCCATCTTGCCATTGCGAACCTTGACGGTGAGTTCCCCTACGAGCGTTCCGTCATCCCCGACTTCGACGATCACCGTGCCGGTCCGCGTGACGATAGGCTTGCGCGTGACCTCGTGCATGTCGGAGCACAGGATGATGTCGATGCCGGGGTAGGTCTCGGCAAGCCGTATGTTGTTTGCCAGCTCCTGCTCGGAGAGCAGCACCACCACATCCACACTGAGCTTCTCCCGCAGGAGGCGGACGTAGACCGGCACCTCATCATCGCCACTGGTGAACCGGAATCCCTTCGTCACTGCAGTGCTCACAACCTGCGGCCCGCGCCGCGTCGTGAGCCCGATGAAACCCACACGCACGCCGCCCACATTGCGCACGGCGATCGGCGGCAGCACGAACTCCCCGGTGCGCTTCGCGTACGGCTCGCCGTCGTAATAGAGGTTCGCCGAGATCGTATTCCACGGGGCCAGCGGCTTGTCGCCCGCGAACAGCTCGAGAAAGCGCTCGGTGCCGTACACGAATTCCCAGTTGCCGGGCGCGAACACGTCAATCCGGAACCGGTTGAGCACGTCAACCAGCGCCTGGCCGCGCGTGAACATCGCCTCGGCCGACCCCTGGATCGTGTCTCCCGTGTTGAGCAGCAGCGTGTGCTTGCGGCGCTTGCGGATTTCCTCGATCGCGGTGTACATGCGCGCCAACCCGGCCTCCATGCGGCCGGTTCCGTCGCCGCGCAGGTTCGGCCGCTGCACGAGGTGGCCGTGGATGTCGGCGATGTGAATGAGGGTGACTTCGCCGCCTTTGCCGGCGGTTGTGGGCGCGGCGCTCGCCGCCGCGAAAAGCGTGGGCGATATCCACAGGCCCGCCAAAAACGCCAGAAAAACCAATCCTTGTGAAAACAGATCTCTTGCCGTGCCCGCCTTCATGACCCTCCTCTCGAGTAATCAGCGGTCGCGCTGGGTCGAGCCCAGCCATCGCGGCAAGCGCCAAATCACAATGACCGCGACTGCCCTCGAACAAACATACCGGTGTTGCATCCCGGATATTCCCGCAACGGGAATAAAATACGCAGCAGACCAGTAACAATGAAAGGAAGCTTGGTTGCGCGGCGAGATCCAGCGCGAGCGATTCGAGCGCTTGATGCTTCCGCACCTGGATGCCGCCTATACGCTGGCGTTCTGGCTGACGCGGAACGAGGACCAGGCGCAGGACGCCGTGCAGGAGGCGTTCCTGCGCGCTTTGAGGTTCTTCGGCTCGTTTCGCGGCGAGGACGGGCGGCCCTGGCTGCTCAAGATCGTGCGCAACGCCTGCTACGAGCTGCTCGAGCGCGAGCGCGCGGCGGGGGCGCCGGAGGAACTGGATGAGCAGGTGCACACGCCGGATGCGGCCGCGCCGGGCGCGGTACTGGTGTTTCCGGTCAACCCGGAGGCGGCGGCGATCGAGCGCGCGGGGCGCGAGCTGGTGCACGGCTGCCTGCGAACCCTGCCGCCCGACTATCGGGAGGCCCTGATACTGCGCGAATTGCACGGGTTCAGCTACAAGGAGATCGCGGCAATCTGCGGCGTTCCGATCGGAACCGTGATGTCGCGGCTTTCGCGCGGCCGTCGCCTGCTCCAATTCAGGCTCATCGATCGACTGAAGCGCAAGGACACCGGAACATGAACTGCCCCGAGACCACGCGGCTGCTGAATCCCTACGTCGATGGCGAATTGGACCTCGCGACCGTGCTCGCAATCGAGGAGCACGCGCAAGGATGCGCCCGCTGCCGCGCATCGCTCGAAGGCCTGCAGGCGACGCGCGCGGCGCTCGGCCGGCACTGCGAGTTCAAGGCGGCGCCCGAATCGCTCGAGTCGCGGCTGCGCGCGGGGGTTGCGCGCGAAGACGCGAGCGGCTGGCGCGCCGTGCTGCGCTCGCCGCTGGCAGTCGCGGCGCCGGGGCTCGCGGCGCTCCTGCTGGCCGGCTGGCTGGCGCTGTCGGACGCGTCCAGGAACGAAGCGCCGCCCCCGGCAGGCCCGACGCGGGTCGTCTACCATATCTCGAGCAGCGGCAACGCGGGTGCGGCGCTCAGGAACCTGGCCAATCACCTGCAGGCGGTGCCGGACGTGAAAGTGGTGGTGGTCGCGCACAACGACGGTGTGGATTTTCTGCTGCGCGGCGCGCGCGACGCGTCCGGCCAGCCGTTCGAGCCCGCGGTGAGCCGCTTTATCCAGCGCGGGGTCGAATTCCGCGTGTGCAACAATACCTTGGAGCGCCGCGGGATCGATGCGAGCCAGGTGATCCCCGCCGCGGCGCTGGTGCCCTCCGGAATCGCCGAGATTGGCCGCCTGCAAAGCCGCGAAGGCTACTTCTACATGCGGCTCTGAGCCGCGGCTCGCTCCGATTTGTATCCTCGAACGTATCCTCT